>Ga0070659_100001291_pt1 | contig 18154 bp, 17 predicted proteins | sample KBSC23metaG_FD_64666 | JGI IMG/M metagenome (GOLD analysis project Ga0070659, IMG submission 64666) | Corn rhizosphere microbial communities from Kellogg Biological Station, Michigan, USA - KBS C2-3 metaG | ecosystem: Host-associated > Plants > Roots > Rhizosphere > Soil ... | reverse complement strand
CAGCAGTCCGACTCGCGCTACACGCTCGTGCAGCTGCGCGAGCGCGTCGAGGCGCTGCTGCCGAAGTCCGAGCAGGTCGACGGCGAGCGCTACGACCACTCCCAGCGCATCAAGGCCGTCATCAAGGACGTCTCGGCCTCGACCAAGGGCCCGAGCATCATCGTCTCCCGCCGGGACCCGGAGCTGATCAAGTCGCTGTTCGAGCTCGAGGTGCCGGAGATCGCCGACGGCCTCGTGGAGATCACGAACGTCGCGCGCGAGCCCGGCTACCGCTCGAAGATCGCGGTCGTCTCGCACGCCGACGGCGTCGATCCCGTCGGCGCCTGCGTCGGCCCGCGCGGCTCGCGCGTGCGGATGGTCGTCTCCGAGCTGCGCGGCGAGAAGATCGACATCATCCCGTACAACGACGAGCCCGCCCGCTTCGTCGCGAAGGCGCTCTCGCCGGCACGCGTGCGCGAGGTGCTCGTCGACGACGAGGCCAAGCAGGCGACGGTCATCGTCCCCGACGACCAGCTGTCGCTGGCGATCGGCCGCGAAGGCCAGAACGCGCGGCTTGCCGCGCGCCTGACCGGCTGGCGCATCGACATCCGCTCCGAGACCGAGTTCGCGCAGGAGGAGGCCGAGCACGGTTACGAAGAGGAGGAGACGCAGGGCCGCTGTGCCGCGATCCTCTCCAACGGCCGCCGCTGCCCGAATGCCGCGCTGCCGGGCTCGCGCTACTGCGGCCTCGACGCGCATCAGGCGCTCAACGACATCGAGGGCGACGAGGTCGCGGCGCTCGCCGACGGCGGCGAGGACGGCGCCGCGGCCGACGAAGCGCCCGCGCCGCAGGCTGCCGACGAGGTGGTCGCGAACGCCGCGCCCGAGCTGGCGGCCGAGGAGCCGGCCGCGGACGGTCCCGAGGTCGCGGTCGAAGCGCCTGCCGAGGAGGAGACCGCGCCGGAGGAGCCGGTCGCGACCGAGGTCGAGGACCCCGCGTCATAGGACGCGAGCCCCAACGGCGCTGCGTCGGCTGCGGCCGGCGAGCGCCGAAGCGGTCGCTGCTGCGCTGGAGCGCGGTCGGCGACACGGTCGTCGCCGACCCCGAGGGGCGCCGACCGGGCCGCGGCGCCTACACCTGCCGCACGCGCCGCTGCGTCGAGCAGGCCACCATCCGCGGGGGCTTCAACCGCGCGTTTCGGCGCGCGGTGACCGCGCCGGCAACCGGCGAGAACGTACACTTGGACGACGAATGAGCAAGAAGCGCGTCAACGACATCGCAAAAGAGCAGAGAATGGAGGTCAAGGACCTCCTGCTCAAGCTCCAGGCCGCCGGCATCGACGCCGCGGCGCCATCCGCGACCGTCGACGAGGCGCTGGCGCTCAGAGCGCTCGGCGGCAACGGCGCCGCAGCCGGACCAGCCGGCAGAGGCGCCCCGAGAGCGAGAGCCGCCGCCGGCGATGGCGGCCAGAGACAGCAGCGCCCCACGCGCGACTCGCTGCAGGGCGAGCGCGCTCCCGGCGCGGCCGGCGGCCGCCGCCGCGTCGTGATCGACTCGCAGGCCTCGCGCCGCGCGCCGGGCGGCGGGGGCCCCGGCGGAGGCGGCCCCAACCAGCCACCGCGCCGTCAACGCCGCGGCCGTCGCCGGCGCGGCACCTACGAGGAGCCGGCGCCGCTCGAGACGCGCCAAGGCCCCACCGGGCCGGCGCATGTCCGCATCAACTCGGGTTCGACCGTCAAGGACGTCGCCGAGTACCTCGACGTGCCGGTTCCCGAGATCATCAAGAGATTGATGGCGCTCGGCGAGATGGCGACGCTGACGCAGACGCTGTCCGACGAGGCGATCGAGCTGCTCGCGACCGAGTTCGGCAAGACCGCCGAGATCGTCCACGCGGCCGACGACGTCGACGCCGAGCCGGTCTACGAGGACGCCGACGACACGATGGTCGAGCGCCCGCCGGTCGTGACGATCATGGGCCACGTCGATCACGGCAAGACGTCGCTGCTGGACGCGATCCGCGACACCGAGGTCACCGCCGGCGAGGCCGGCGGCATCACCCAGCACATCGGCGCCTACCAGGTGCATCACGGCGACAGAGTCGTGACGTTCCTCGACACGCCGGGCCATGAGGCGTTCACGGCGATGCGCGCCCGTGGCGCGAAGGTCACCGACATCGCGGTGATCGTGGTCGCCGCCGACGACGGCGTGAAGCCGCAGACGCAGGAGGCGGTCGACCACGCAAAGGCCGCCGAGGTGCCGATCCTCGTCGCCGTCAACAAGATCGACAAGGAGGGCGCGCAGCCCGATCGCGTCCGCACGGAGATGACGCAGCTCGGCCTGCAGCCGGTCGAGTGGGGCGGCGAGACCGAGTTCGTCGACGTCTCGGCGAAGACCAAGCAGGGCCTCGACAACCTGCTCGACACGATCCTCGTGATGTCCGAGGTCGAGGAGCTGCGCGCGAACAAGGACACCGACGCCTCGGGCGTGATCGTCGAGAGCAAGCTCGACCCGGGCCGCGGCGCGGTCGTCACGGTCCTGATCCAGCGCGGCACGCTGCACGTCGGCGACGCCCTCTTCGCCGGTTCGCACTGGGGCAAGGTCCGTGCGATGAACGACTTCCTCGGCAACCGTGTGAAGAAGGCCGAGCCGGGGGAGCCGGTCGAGATCCTCGGCTTCGACTCCGTCCCGGAGGCGGGCGAGTTCGTGCGCGTCGTCGAGAACGACCGCAGGGCGCGTCAGCTCGCCGGCGAGCGCGCCAACCGCCTCAAGACCGAGGCGCTCGCGCGTCGCTCCGGCAAGCGCATCTCGCTCGAGGACATCTTCAAGAGCGAGCTGCAGGACCTCAACCTCGTGCTGAAGGCGGACGTCGCCGGCTCGCTGGAGGCGATCGAGGACGAGATCGCGAAGCTGCCGCAGTCGGAGATCTCCGTCAACGTGATCCACCGCGGCGTCGGCGGCGTCAACGAGTCCGACGTGATGCTCGCCGCCGCCTCCAACGCCGTCGTGCTGGCGTTCAACGTGCGCCCCGTCGGCGACGCGCGCCAGGTGGCAGACCGCGAGGGTGTCGAGATCCGCTCCTACGCGGTCATCTACCGCGCGATCGAGGAGCTGCGCGCGGCGATGGAGGGCATGCTGGAGCCCGAGGAGGTCGAGGAGCAGACCGCGACCGTCGAGGTCCGTCAGATCTTCCGCGCCTCGAGAATCGGCACGATCGCCGGCTCCTACGTCACCGACGGCAGAGTCGTGCGCGGCGCGAAGGTGCGCCTCGTGCGCGACGGCACGGTCGTCTACGACGGCGAGATCCAGAGCCTGCGGCGCTTCAACGAGGATGCGAGAGAGGTCGCGTCGGGCTTTGAGTGCGGCATCGTGCTGAGAGACTTCGCCGACGTGAAGGAGGGCGACGTGCTCGAGGCGTACACGACGCGGAAGGTCGAGCGCGAGCTCGCCTGAGGTGCATGGCGAACGCGGCCGCCGGCGGCTACGTCGCGGTGCTCGTGATCGACGTGCACTTCCCCGACGCTGGCAGTTTGAAGGGCAAGCGCAAGGAGCTGTCGTCGCTGAAGGCCCACTTGCAGACGCGCCTCGGCGTCGCGGTCGCGGAGACCGGCCACCAGGACCTGTGGCAGCGCAGCACACTGACGGCGGCGCTCGTGAGTGGCGACATGGCGACGCTGACCGGCGCCGTCGAGCGCGTGGAGCGCTGGCTGGAGGAGCGGCTGCCGCAGGGCGTGAGCGTCGAGCGGCTGCTTGTCTCGATCGAAGACCTGCGCCGATGAGCCCCGGGGGCCGTACGGCGTATCGAGCTTGAGTAATGAACGAGTCGGGGTACGCCAATCCGATGCGGAGCGTAGGATGAGCACAAGTCGCATGCGTCGCGTCGATGAGGCGGTTCGCGCCGTGCTCAGCGATGCCATCACCCAAGAGCTCAAGGACCCGCGCATCGGGTTCGTCACCGTGACTGCCGTCAAGACAAGCCCGGACCTGCGCCACGCCCGCGTGTACGTGAGCGTGCTGGGTGACGAGGAGACGCGCGCCGCGAGCCTCGCCGGGTTGACCTCGGCGCACGGCTTCCTGCAGCGGCGAATCGCGTCGGAGCTGAGGCTCAAGCACACGCCGACGCTCGAGTTCGACTATGACGACACGGTCGACCGCGGGATCCGCCTCAGCGCATTGCTTGACGACCGCGACGACGCCGGCGGCGGCGCGTGACCGTCACCGAGCGCGGCAAGCGCGCGACGCGCGCAGAGGTGCTGGCTGAGCTGCAAAGCGCCGACAGCTTCCTGCTCGTCACGCACGAGCATCCCGACGGCGACGCGCTCGGCTCGCTGCTCGCGATGCACGAGATCCTGCGCGCGCTCGGCAAGGACTCGACGATGTTCATGGCGGCGGACGAGTTCCCGCTGCCGTACGAGTACCGCTTCTTCGACTTCGACGGGCTTGCGAGCGTGCCGCCGGCGGACGTCGCCGAGCGCACGGTCGTGTTCCTCGACTGCGGCAACATCGACCGCAACCCGGCCGAGGCGCTGCAGCTCGACGAGGCGCACATCGTCAACCTCGACCACCACCACGACAACACGCACTTCGGCACCGTCAACCACGTCGTGCCCGAGGCCTCGTGCACGGCGGAGATCGTGTGGGACCTGATGCACGGGCTCGGCGTGACGCCGACCGTGAAGATCGCCGAGGCGCTCTATGTCGGGCTCGTCACCGACACCGGCAAGTTCATGTACGAGAACACCGGCACGCGCGCACACGTGATGGCAGCCGAGCTGATCGACGCGGGCGTCGACGTCCACGACGTCTACCACCGCATCTACGAGGGCGTTCCATACGCGAAGGTCTCGCTGCTGGCGCGCGCGCTCGGGCAGATCGAGCGCCACGACGGGGGTCGACTGACGATCACCCGTCTGTCGCGTGACGACTTCGCGAGCGTGAGCGCCGAGGAGAACTACTCCGAGGGCGTCGTCGACCACCTGCGCGCCATCGAAGGAACCGCGGTCGCCGCGCTCGTGCGCGACCGCCTCGGCGCCGCCGACCCCGAGCAGCGCAAGGTCTCGCTGCGCGCGAGCGACGACCGCGTCGACGTCTCGGCGATCGCCCGCGCCCAGGGCGGCGGCGGCCACCGCCAGGCGGCCGGCTTCTCCACGACGCTGCCGTGGGACGAGCTGGTGGCGTTCCTGCGCGAGCAGGTCGCGGCGCAGCTGTCGTAGCGCGCGCCCGCGTACGCTGCCCGGCGTGGACGGCGTGATCCTGTTCGACAAGCCGGCGGGCATGACGTCTCACGACGTCGTGGCGCAGACGCGACGGCGGCTGGGCAAAGGTACGAAGGTCGGCCACGCCGGCACGCTCGACCCGTTTGCGACCGGCTTGCTGCTCATCCTGGTCGGCCGCGCGACGCGCGTGCAGCGCTTCCTGATGGCGCTGCCGAAGTCGTACCTGACGGTGGCCCGCTTCGGGGCCACCTCAACCACCGGCGACTCCGACGGAGCGATCACTGAGACGGGCGTCGTGCCGACGGGCGACCTCCACCTCCCGACCGGCATCATCCACCAGCGCCCACCCGCCTACTCGGCGGTCAGAGTCGGCGGCGAGCGCGCGTACAAGCTGGCGCGTCGGGGGGAGGAGGTCGAGCTGCCCGAGCGCGAGGTGACCGTCTATGCGTTCGATGAGCTGACCCGCGACCGCGACCATCGCACGTTCGCGATCCGCTGCTCGGCCGGCACGTATGTGCGCTCGCTCATCGCCGACCTCGGCGACGCCTACTGCGAGCAGCTGCGGCGCACCGCGATCGGCCCGTTCGACGTGCGCAACGCCGATCCCGAGCGGATCGTCCCGATCAACGAGGCGCTCGCCTTCCTGCCGGAGCTGCGGCTGGACGGCGAGAACGCACGCAGAGCTGCGCACGGCGTCGCGGTGCAGGATCGAACCGACCGCACGGTCGGCGAGACGGTCCGCCTGACCGACGCCAGCGGCCTGATTGCCCTGGCCGAGCCGCGCCATGGGCAACTCAAGCCCGTCGTGGGCTTTCGCGGATAAGGTTCGGCAGCGATGCGGATCACCTTCCTGCCCGACGTCGAGCCCCGCACGCGCAAGGTCGCCGTCGGCGAGTTCGACGGGGTGCACCTCGGCCACCGCGCGGTGATCGAGGGCAGCGACACGGTGCTGACGTTCGAGCCGCACCCGCTGTCGGTCGTGCGGCCGGAGGCGGCGCCCAAGCTGCTGACGACGCTGGAGCGCAAGGCCGAGCTGCTCGCCGAGCTCGGCGTCGAGGAGCTCGTCGTGATCCCGTTCGACAGAGCGTTCGCCCAGCGCAGCGCCGAGGACTTCGTCGAGCACGTGCTCGTCGAGACGCTGCAGGCCACCCGCGTCTCGGTGGGCGAGAACTTCCGCTTCGGCCACCGCGCGCAGGGCGACACGAGGCTGCTGAGAGCGGACGAGCGCTTCGAGACGCGCGTCGTGCCGCTGGTCGAGGCCGACGGCGAGGTCGTCTCCTCCTCGCACATCCGCGGCCTCGTGCTCGCCGGCGAGGTCGACGTCGCCGAGCGCTTTCTCGGCTCCGCGTTCGCGATGCGCGGCGAGGTCGTCTCCGGCGACAGACGCGGCCGCGAGCTGGGCTTTCCAACCGCCAACCTGATTCCGGACCAGTCGCTGATTCAGCCGGGACACGGGATCTACGTGGCGCGCGCATCGTGGGGGGAGGAGGTGCGCTGCGCAGCAGTCAACGTCGGCGTGCGCCCGACCTTCAAGACCGACCTCGTGGTGCTCGTGGAGGCGTACCTGCTCGACTGGTCCGGCGACCTGTACGGCCAGCAGCTGACGATCGAGTTTCTGGCGCGCCTGCGCGGCGAGCGCCGCTTCGACTCGGTGGACGCGCTGATTGCGCAGATGCACCTCGACGTCGAGGACGCACGGCGGGTCTACAGCGCGCATTCTGCTACGGTTCCCCGCCGATGAGCACCCTCACGAGCGAGCGCAAGCAGGAGCTGGTCTCCAAGTTCGGCAAGGGCGATGCGGACACCGGTTCGGCCGAGGTCCAGATCGCGATGCTGACCGAGCGGATCAACGACCTGACCGAGCATCTGCGCACCCACAAGAAGGACCACCACTCGCGGCGCGGCCTGCTCATGCTCGTCGGCCGGCGCCGTCGCTTCCTGAACTACCTGGAGCGCAAGGACCTCGAGGGGTACCGCGCGCTCATCAGAGAGCTCGGCCTGCGCAAGTGAGCGTCGTCGAGCCCGGCACACCGGCGCCCGACTTCAAGCTCCGCCGCGAGGACTACTCGCGCTTCACGCGCGAGGATCTGCTGGGCAGAACGACGGTCCTCGTCTTCTACCCGTTCGCCTTCAGCGCCGTCTGCACCGACCAGCTCAACCTCTACGAGGAGGTGCTGGACCAGTTCACCGCGCAGGGCGCGACGCTCTACGGCGTCTCGTGCGACTCGGTCGACGCGCAGCGGGCGTTCAAGGAGAAGCTCGGCATCACGATCGAGCAGTTGTCCGACTGGGAGCCGAAGGGCGCGACCTGCAGAGCGTTCGGCGTCTACTTCGAGAAGGGCGGGATGCCGACGCGGGCGCTCGTGATGATCGGCCCCGACGGGGTCGTGCAGTGGAGCTGGGAGGGGGAGCACCCCGGCGTGCTGCCCGGCGCGAACCTGATCTTCGACGCGCTCGCCGCGCGCGAGTAGCCCGTCATGGGCGGCCTCGGGAGCGCGCCGCTTCCGCCGCTCACGCCGGAGGACCATGTGCTCGGCGACGGCTCCGGCGAGCCGCGCCTGATCGTCTACGCCGACTACGAGTGCCCCTACTGTGCGGTGCTGGAGCAGCGGCTCGTGCGAGCCGGCGAACCGTGGGTCTTCCGCCACTTCCCCGTCAGATCGAAGCATCCGCGCGCCTGGGCGGCTGCATGCGCGGCCGAGGCCGCCGGGCTCCAAGGTCGCTTCGGCGAGATGCACGCATCGCTCTATGCCGACCAGGCACGGCTGGAGGACCCGCACCTGTGGGAGCGCGCCCGCGCCCTTGACCTCGACGTCGAGCGCTTCGACGCGGACCGCCGCTCGGAGGCAGTCGTGGCGCGCGTGCGGCGCGACTTCGAGAGCGGCGTGCGCGCCGGTGTGGTGACGACGCCGACGCTGTTCGAGCAGGGCGTGATGCGCGCCGGTGTGCCGGCTGACACGTGATTTGCAGCGCAATCGCTACGATTGAGCGGTTCGGATACAGAAAAGACTCGAGATGCACTCCGCCGACCGACGGGCGGAGACAAAAGGAGTACGTATATGTCTGACGCCGTTACGCGCGTCGCCGTGGAGATCGCGGGCAAGGAGATCTCCTTCGAAACCGGCAAGATGGCCAAGCAGGCCTCCGGTGCCGTCGTCGTCCAAGCAGGCGAGACGATGGTCCTGTCCACCGCTACCGCAGGCAACCTGCGCGACGTGGACTTCCTCCCGCTCACCGTCGACATCGAGGAGCGGATGTACGCCGCGGGCAAGATCCCCGGCTCGTTCTTCAAGCGCGAGGGCCGCGCCGGCGAGAAGGGCACGCTCACCGCGCGCCTGATCGACCGTCCGATCCGTCCGCTGTTCCCGAAGGGCTGGCGCTACGAGACGCAGCTCGTCGGCATCCCGCTGTCCGTCGACCACGAGAACCCGTACGACATCCTCGCGATGAACGGTGCCTCCGCCGCGCTGATGGTGTCGGACATCCCGTTCCCGACGCCCGTCGGCGCCGTGCGGATCGGCAAGATCGACGGCAACTTCGTCGTCAACCCCGACGAGGCGGACCTGCTCGAGAACACCGACCTCGACCTCGTCGTGGCCGGCACCGAGGAGGCCATCCTGATGGTCGAGGCGGGCGCCAACGAGATTCCCGAGGCGGAGATCCTCGACGCGCTCGACATCGCGCATGACGCGATCAAGAAGCTCTGCAAGGTTCAGTGGGAGCTGCAGAGAAAGGCCGGCAAGGCCAAGAAGGACGTCGAGGTCCCGCAGGTCGACGAGAAGCTCTACAGAGCGATCACGAGATCGCACGGCAGAAAGCTCGACAGAGCCACGTCCGTCGAGGACAAGCTCGAGCGCCAGGACGCCACGAAGGCGGTCGAGGAGGAGGTCCTCGCCAGATACGCGCCCGACGCCGACGACACGGAGACGCGCCAGGCGGTCCAGCGCGCGTTCGACAAGCTCGAGAAGACGCTCGTGCGCGAGCGCATCGCCGTCAAGAAGGTGCGACCGGACGGCCGCAAGGCCGACGAGATCCGGCCGATCTCGATCGAGGTCGGCGTCGCCCCGCGCACGCACGGCTCCGCGCTCTTCACGCGCGGCCAGACGCAGGCGTTCAGCGTCGCGGCGCTCGGCACGACGCGCGAGGAGATGCGACTCGACACGCTCGGGCTGGAGACCTCCAAGCGCTACTTCCACCACTACAACTTCCCGCCGTTCTCGGTCGGCGAGGCCGGCTTCATGCGCGGGCCCAAGCGCCGCGACATCGGCCACGGGGCGCTCGCCGAGCGCGCCCTCGTGCCGATGATCCCGTCGCTCGAGGAGTTCCCGTACGTGATGCGCGTCGTCTCGGACATCTTCGAGTCGAACGGGTCGTCCTCGATGGCCTCCGTGTGCGGCTCGTCGCTGTCCCTCATGGACGCGGGCGTGCCGATCAAGCGCCCCGTTGCCGGCATCGCGATGGGCCTCATCAAGGAGGGCGAGGACTACATCGTCCTGTCCGACATCGCCGGCGTCGAGGACCACCTCGGCGACATGGACTTCAAGGTCGCCGGCACCGAGCAGGGCATCACCGCCCTGCAGATGGACATCAAGATCACGGGCGTCTCGTTCGAGATCCTGCGCGACGCGCTCACGCAGGCCAAGGAGGGGCGCACGTTCATCCTCGGCAAGATGGCCGAGGCGATCGACGCCCCGCGCGCCGAGCTGTCGAAGTGGGCGCCGCGCATCTCGACCGTCCAGATCGACCCCGACAAGATCGGCCTGCTGATCGGCAAGGGCGGCGAGACGATCCGCGGCCTCTCGGAGGAGTTCGAGTCGCAGATCGACGTCAACGACGAGGGCCAGGTCCTCATCTACGCCCAGAACGGCGAGCTCGGCGACGCGCTGGCCGACCGCATCCGCTCGATGACCAAGGAGGTCGAGGTCGGCGACGAGTTCGCCGGCAAGGTCGTCAAGACGACGACCTTCGGCGCCTTCGTCGAGCTGGCGAAGGGCACCGACGGCCTCCTGCACATCTCGAACATCTCGCCCGGCAGACGCGTCGAGACGGTCGAGGACGTGCTCAACAGAGGCGACGAGATCCAGGTGCGCGTGGTCGAGGTCGACCGCGAGCGCGGCCGCATCGGCCTGCGCCTCGCCGACGACCCGGACGTCGCGGGCAAGACGGTCGAGGAGCTCGCGGCCGTCGGCAGCGGCGGCGGCGACCGCCCGCCGCGCGGCGATCGGGGTGACCGCGGTGACCGTGGCGACCGCCCCCGTGGGCGCGGCCGCGGCGGGGACCGCAACGGCCGCGGCGGCGACCGCGACCGGGGCCCCCGGCGCGATCGCGACCCGGACCGCGGTTGATCCGCAGCGGTTCGCGGTAGCACCCACCGGGTGAACGACCACCGGATCACCGAGCTGGACTCGGGCGTGCGGGTCGTGACGGAGGCGATGCCCTCCGTCCGATCCGTCTCGCTCGGCTACTGGATCGGCACGGGCTCGCGCAACGAGGGCGAGCCCGAGGCCGGTCTTTCGCACCTGATCGAGCACCTGCTGTTCAAGGGCTCGGACAAGTACGCCTCCGTCGAGATCGACCAGATCTTCGACGCGATGGGCGCCGAGCTGAACGCGGGCACGGGCAAGGAGACGACCTCGCTCTACGCGCGCGTCATCGACGCGCACCTCGCCGACGCGTTCGACGTGATGAGCGAGATGGTGTGGCGTCCGGCGTTCCGGGATGTCGATTCCGAGCGGGAGGTGATCCTCGAGGAGATCGCGATGTACGAGGACGACCCGCAGGACAAGGTCTTCGACGTGCTCGGACAGGCGGTCTTCGGCGACCATCCCCTCGGCCGCTCGATCATCGGCCGCGCGGAGGTCGTCGCCGGCACACCGGTCGAGCGGATCCGCGACTTTCACGCAGGCCGCTACGTGCCGCGCAATGTCGTCATCGCCGCCGCCGGCTCCGTCGACCACGACGCGCTCGTCGAGCTGGCGGCCGCGCGCGTGCCGTCGAACGACGGCGCGTCGGGCGCGCCCGCGCCGGTCACGGGCGAGCTGCCGCGACACATACGCTTCGAGCGCAAGGACACTGAGCAGTACCACGTGTGCGTCGGCGGGACCGGCCTGGCACGCGACGACGAACGCCGCTTCGCCCTGCGCGTGCTCGACACGATCTTCGGCGGCACGTCGTCCTCGCGCCTGTTCCAGGAGGTGCGCGAGCAGCGCGGGCTCGCCTACGCGGTGTCGTCCTTCATGGGCCAATACTCCGACACGGGCCAGGTCGGCCTCTACGTCGGCACGCGACCGGACAATCTCGCCCCGGCGATCGAGGTCATCGCACGCGAGCTGGAGCGGCTGCGGCACGATCCGGCGAGCGAGGCCGAGCTCGCGCGCGCGAAGGAGAACCTCAAGGGCCGCGTCGTGCTGAGCCTCGAGTCGACTGGGGCGCGCATGAACCGGCTCGGCTCGCATATCCTCGGCGACGTGCCGCTGCTGTCCGTCGACGAGGTGATCGCCGGGATCGACGCCGTCACGCGCGAGGACCTGCTCGCGCTCGCCGGCGAGCTGTTTGCGCCCGAGCGGTTGTCGGTCGCGGGCATCGGGCCTGACGACGCCGCCTTCGCGCGTGCTGTCGCGCCGCTGGCTCCTGGGACGGAGGCGGTCGCAGCATGATCCGCGTGGCCGTCGCCGGCGCCGCCGGCAAGATGGGCGCGACCGTGTGCGACGCGGTGATGGGCGCCGACGACATGGAGCTGACCGGCCGCGCCGACCCTGCTCTCGGCACGACGCTCGCGGAGGTGCTGCCGAACGCCGACGTCGTCGTCGACTTCACGCGCCCTGACACGGCGCTGCAGAACGCGCAGGAGTGCGTCGCGGCGGGAGTCCATGTCGTGATCGGGACCACCGGCTTCGACATCGAGCCGCTGCGCTCCGCCAGCGGCGCCAACGTCTTCTTCGCGCCGAACTTCGCGATCGGCGCCGTGCTGATGATGAAGTTCGCCGCCGAGGCCGCCAGGCACATGGCCAGAGCCGAGATCATCGAGCTGCACCACGACAGAAAGCTCGACAAGCCGAGCGGCACCGCCGCGCGCACAGCAGAGTTGATGGCCGAGGGGTCCGGCAAGCCGGCCCCGCCGATCCACTCCGTGCGCCTGCAGGGCATCGTCGCCAACCAAGAGGTCATCCTCGGCGACCTGGGGCAGACGCTCACGATCCGCCACGACACGATCGACCGCGTCTGCTTCATGCCCGGCGTGCTGCTGGCCGTGCGCAGAGTCGGCTCGCTGACCGAGTCGCCGGTCGTCGGGCTCGAGCACCTGCTCTAGTGCTCGTCGCCGTCACCGACCACGCGGTCGAGCGCTTCCGCCAGCGCGTCGGCTCGCGCGCCGGCCTGCTCGACCCCAGACCGGAGATCGCCGGCCGCGTCCGCCGCGCGTGGGAGGCCGGCCGCCACAGCGAGGAGCCGCCGTCCGGAATCCGATCCCGCCCGCCCGCCTCCCAGCCGCCGCGCGGGTCCGTCTACGTGCGCGACCTCGTCGATCGCGACCTGCTGTTCGTCTGCCGGCGCGAGCGCGACGAGGTGGTCGTGATCTCGCTGTGGGAGGAAGGACGCGTCGGTACGCCGCGCGTCCCGCGTCGCTTCACCGACGCCCTGCGATAATGGCCCGACATGGCTGAGCTCGGAGCGATCCTGACCGCGATGGTGACCCCGTTCGACGCGGATCTCCGCGTCGACGAGGACGCGACCGTCGCGCTGCTCGAGCACCTGATCGCGCACGGCTCCAACGGCGTGGTCGCGTGCGGCACGACAGGCGAGGCCGCGACGCTGACCGACGAGGAGCACCTGCGCGTCGTCGAACTGTCGGTGCAGACGCTGCGCGGCCGCGGGACGGTCGTCGCCGGCGTCGGCTCCAACGACACACGCCACGCGGTCGAGCTGACCGAGCGCGCGACCGCGCTCGGCGCCGACGCGATGCTGCACGTGACGCCCTACTACAACCGCCCGAACCGGCGCGGGATCGTCGCCCACTTCGAGGCGTGCGCGAGAGCCACCGACAAGCCGATCGTCCTCTACAACATCCCATCGCGCACCGGCGTCGACATGCCGAACGAGCTGCTCGCCGAGCTGGCCGAGCGGATCGACAACGTCGTCGCCGTCAAGCAGGCGAACAACGACAACCTCGCGCCGATCGAGGGCATGCAGCTGTACGCCGGCAACGACGACGTGCTGTGCGAGACGCTTGAGCTGGGCGGCGCCGGCGGCATCTGCGTCGCCAGCCACGTCGTCGGGGACGAGATGCGGCGCATGGTCGACGAGCCCGACAGACGCCGCGAGATCGACGCCGGCCTGCGCGACCTCTACGAGGCGCTGTCGGTGACGACGAACCCGATCGGGATCAAGGCGGCACTCAACCTGCTCGGTCATCGCGTCGGCGGCCTGCGGCTGCCGATGGTAGAGGCCGACGAGCGCGAGATGGGGGTCATTCGCGCCGCGCTGGAGCGGCACGGACTGCTGGCGACGGTCTCTTAGTGGCTGGCGGAACCCTGCGCGTCCTCCCGCTCGGCGGGCTGGGCGAGATCGGCAAGAACATGACGGTCGTCGAATACGACGACCGCATCGTCGTGGTCGACACGGGCCTGCGCTTTCCGACTGCCGACATGCTCGGCATCGACCTCGTGCTGCCGGACTTCACGTACCTGCGAGAACGCGCCGACGACATCGAGGCGATCGTCATCACGCACGGCCACGAGGACCACCTCGGCGCACTGCCGTGGGTCCTGCGCGAGCTCGGCATGGTGAGCGATCCGCCGCCGATCTACGGCGGCCCGCTGCCGATGGCGATGGCGCGCTCCAAGCTCGACGAGCACCGCATGAAGGACATCGAGCTGGAGGACGTCGCCGACGGCGAGACGATCGAAGCGGGCCCGTTCGACGTCGAGCTGATCCACATGACCCACTCGATCCCCGACTCGAACGCGGTCGCGCTCACAACCGAGCTGGGGACGGTGCTGATCACCGGCGACTACAAGTTCGACCAGACGCCCGTCGACGGCCGCCCAGCCGACATGTCGCGACTCGCGGAGCTCGGCAGAGACGGCCTGCTGCTGCTGTGCGGCGATTCGACGAACGCCGACCGGGCCGGCTTCTCGCCGTCGGAGGCCGGCGTCGGCCCGCACCTGGAGGAGGCGTTCGCGCGCTGCGAGGGGCGCATCGTCGTGACGAGCTTCGCCTCGAACATCCACCGCGTCCAGCAGGTCGTCGACGCGGCCGGCGCGCTCGGGCGCAAGGTCGCCCTCGTCGGGCGCTCGATGCGCAAGAACGTGAACATCGGACGCATGCTGGGACACATCGACGTGCCCGAAGGGATGCTCGTCCAGCCGCGTGAGATCGACGACTTCCCCGATCACAAGCTCGTCATCATCTCGACCGGCTCGCAGGGGGAGCCGCTGTCGGCCCTGCGGCGGATGGCGCACAACGACCACCGCCACATCAAGCTGCACGACGGCGACACGGTCGTCTTCAGCGCGACGCCGATCCCCGGCAACGAGCGCGCCGTCAACGACACGATCGACCGCCTCTACCACATCGGCTGCGACGTGATCACGACCGCCGACGCGCCGATCCACGCCTCCGGACACGGCTACCGCGAGGAGCTGAAGCTGATGCTCAACCTCACGAAGCCGCGCTACGTGCTGCCGATGCACGGCGACTTCAAGCGCATCCACCTGCACGGCCAGCTGGCGGAAGCGGTCGGGATCGACCCGGACAACATCTTCCAGGGCGAGAACGGGCTGCCCTTGGAGATCGACGCGCGCGGCGCGCGCTTCGGCGACAGAGAGCAGTCGGGGATGATCTTCGTCGACGGCGTCGACATCGGCGACCCCGCCGACGTCGCGCTGCGCGATCGCCGCATGCTGAGCGCCGACGGCATCTTCATCGTCGTCGCGACGATCTCCGAGCAGGACGGCCAGTCCGTCGCACCGCCGGAGGTGATCTTCCGCGGCGTGCCGTTCGTCGAGCAGGCGGACGAGCTGATAGAGGAGATCCGCGGGGCGGTGGAGGAGTCGCTCTCACGCGCCGCCTCCGACGGCGTCCGCGAGCCCGACCTGGTCCAGCAGGAGCTGCACGACGACCTCGCCGCGTTCGTCTACGACAAGCTCAAGCGCCGGCCGATGGTCTTGCCGGTCGTGGTGGAGGTTTAGGCGCCCGGCGCCGCCGCCGGCTCGGGAGCCGGCGCACCGGCTCTGGGCAGCCGCACGACGAAGCGCGCGCCGCCGAGGTCGCCGCGCTCGATCGCGACGCTGCCGCCGTGCGAGGTCGCGACCGCGCGCACGATCGCCAGGCCGAGGCCGGACCCGCCGCCGCTGTCGCCGTGGCCGCGCACGAAGCGCTCGAACAGACGTGAGCGCAGCTCCTCGGGTATGCCGGGCCCGTCATCCTCGACCGTCAGCACAACGTCGTCGCCGAAGCTTGCGAGCGCCGCGTGCACGTGCGTCCCCGCCGGCGTGTGGCGCAGCGCGTTCTCGATCAGGTTCAGTGCGAGACGGTGCAGCTCGTCGCGCACGCCCTCGACGACGAGCGGCTCGTGCGCGGCGATCGTCAGGTGATGCTCGCCACGTTCGGCGAGCGGCTCCAGCTCGGCCGCGACCTCGACGAGCACCTGGGAGAGGTCGACGGGCCTGTGGGGCGCCGAGCGGCCGGCATCGGCGCGCGCCAGCAGCAGCAGATCGGCGACGAGCCGGCGCATCCGCTGCGAGGAGCGCAGCGCCGAGGCGACCGCCGCCTGCGCGTCCTCGCCGTCGACCTGCTCGGCCAGCAGCTCGAGGTTCGCCAGCACGCTCGTCAGCGGCGTGCGCAGCTCGTGCGAGGCGTCGGCGACGAACTCGCGCTGGCGCACGAGCGTCGCCTCCGTCTCGGCGCGGGCGGCGTCGAGCGCTTGCAGCATGTCCTCGAGCGTGTGGGCGAGCTCGGCGACCTCGTCGTCCGCCTCCGGCACCGGCATGTGGCGCCCGGGATCACGCGTGCGCTCGATCTCGCGTGCGCTCGCCGTCAGCTCCACGACCGGCGCCATCGCGCGGCGCGCGACCATCAGCCCCGCCAGCAGCGCGAGGCCGCTGCCGCCGAGCACGCCGAGGATCAGGAAGAAGCGCACCTTGTGCGCGGTGCGATCGATGGCCGACAGCGGGCGCGCGTAGATCAGCACACCTTGGCCGATCGGATCGATGCTGATCGCGCGCACCTCGACGCGATAGCCGAGCTGGTCGTTCGGGAACGCGCTGTCGAGCGAGAAGCTTGGTCGCAGCGGCCGCGTGCCGCCGAAGGCGCACATCAGATGGGCCGCTGGCTGCTGGAGCAGGTAGACGCGCACCTTCGCGTTCTCGCCGCTCGCGAGGTCGGCCAGCCGGCCGCAGCTGGGGTCGCCGGTCTGCAGGTCGTAGCTCACGTGTGCGCGCGACTGCAGATAGTTCGCCGTGTCGCGGACCGAGTCGTCGAACTCGACGCGGATCTGCCGCGTCGTGAGGAGCCCCACGATGACCGCGAAGCCGCACAGGATCACGAAGGTGAGCGCGGCCGAGCCGCCGGCGAGGCGCCAGCGCGTCGGGATCCGCCGGTAGGCGCGGCCGACCGCGCCGCCGGCGGCGCTAAGCGCGGAGGACGTAGCCCGCGCCGCGGATCGTGTGGAGGAGCCGCGGCTCTCCACCGGCCTCCAGCTTTCGTCGCAGGTTCGAGACGAACACCTCGATCGTGTTCGTCGTGGAGAACGGGTCGTAGCCCCACACCTCGTCGAGCAGCCGCTGGCGCGAGATCACGATCCGCTCGTTGCGCATGAGGTACTCGAGCAGCTCGAACTCGCGCTGCGTGAGCTCGATCGTCCGCTCCCCGCGCTCGACCTCGTGCGTGTCCGGATTGAGCTGCAGGTCGCCGACGACGAGCGGCGCGGCGCCGCGCGGCGGCCGGCGGCGCAGCAGCGCACGCAGCCGGGCGAGCAGCTCCTGGCGCTCGAACGGCTTCACGAGGTAGTCGTCGGCGCCGGCGTCGAGCCCTTCGACGCGCGCTTCGAGCGCGTCGCGCGCCGTCAGCATCAGGATCGGGACGTCGTCGTTGGCGCGCAGCGTTCTGGCGACCTCGATGCCATCGAGGCGGGGGAGGCCGAGGTCGAGCACGACGAGGTCGGGCAGGAACGCGTGCGCGTCGTCGAGCGCCGCGACGCCGTCGCTGGCGATCCGCACCTCGTAGCCCTCCATGCGCAGCGAGCGCTGGAGCGTCTGGGCGATTTCGTCGTCGTCCTCGACGACGAGCACCCGAGGCGGACGCGACACGTCGTTCATGCAAACGATGCTAAACGGCCATGCGCACGGTTTGGCCGCTTTTTAGCCACTTCTTACGCGAGCAGGGGCCGATCTGCGCATGTCGAAGAAGCGCTCGGATGCCCACGAAGACGAGAGCCCGCCGGACCACCGGCTCCGCCGGCAGTGCCCCCGCCGCGAGACGGCCGCGCGCGCGTGCCGCTGCGAGACCACGCGCGAAGCGGGCGGCCGGCGCGTCGCTCTGGCGTCCTGCGCTGCCGGAGCTGACCGCGCACCAGCTCGACCTGCTCGGGCTCGGGCTTGCGGCGCTCGGCATCTTCCTGTCGTTCGTGCTGTACCTCGGCGCCGCCGGCGGCTCCGCGGGAGGCGCGCTCAGCGATGGGCTCGAGCTGCTGCTCGGCCAGGTCGCCTACGCCGCGCCGGTCGCGCTCGTCGCAGGGGGAGCGCTCGTCGTGGCGCGCACGCTCGTGCCGTCGATGCGCCCCGTGCGCGCCGGCGCGCTGTGCTTGTTCGCGGCGGTGACGCTGATGCTCGCCGCCGGCACGCTCGGCCTCGGCAGCGACGCGGGGGAGGGCCTGTGGGCTTCGGACTCCCTGAAGGCCGACGGCGGCGCGGTCGGCGCGCTGCTGTACTGGACGACGTCGCACCTGTTCTCCGACGTCGGCGCG
>Ga0070659_100001280_pt1 | contig 18222 bp, 17 predicted proteins | sample KBSC23metaG_FD_64666 | JGI IMG/M metagenome (GOLD analysis project Ga0070659, IMG submission 64666) | Corn rhizosphere microbial communities from Kellogg Biological Station, Michigan, USA - KBS C2-3 metaG | ecosystem: Host-associated > Plants > Roots > Rhizosphere > Soil ... | reverse complement strand
CCGGTGGTGCCATGCAGTTGTTTTTCGTAGCTCTTCTCGAGACCTTCCTTGCCGATGTATTCGGTGCCATAGTAGTTGGCCGAATCATCCCAGGACTCGATCTTTTCCGCGTCCCGTTGACTGACGCGGCCGATGTAGCCGATCACATGCGATGCCACCTGTCCAAGCGGATACTGGCGAAACAGGCGAGCCTGAATTTCCACACCGGGGAATCGGTAACGCTGCGCGGTGAAGCGTGCCACCTCATCGTCGGACAAGCGGGTACGGATCGGCACGCTTTCAAAATTCTTCGACTCTTCCAGCAGCTTGCGGAAACGCTTGCGGTCCTTGTGCTGGATGTCGACCAGGGTAGCCAGTTCGTCAATCAGGCTGTCGAGATCGGTATGAATCTTCGACGGTGTGATCTCCAACGTATAGGCTGAAAAATTGCGCGCAAGGACCACACCATTGCGATCGAGGATCAAGCCGCGATTAGGCACCACCGGCACGACGGAAATACGGTTATCCTCCGCCTGAGCCTCGTAGTCCTTGTGCTTGATGACCTGCAGCCAGACGAACCGCGCCACCAGCAACGAAAAACAGATGAGCACGAATACTGCTGCCGCCGACAGCCGCATACGGAAAAAATAAAGCTCGCGTTCAGTGTTTTTAAACTCTGTCATGCGTGTTCAAAAAGACATCGACTGCATGGCGACCATGCAATCAAATCGGGCGAGTCTCGTCGCGATCGGTTGCGCGGCGCTGTGGCGCCAAAAGCATCCACGTCGCCCCCGGCCATAGCACGGCAGCCGTGAAGCTCTCCAGGAAATACAGCCAGCCCGGGAATTTGCCGCTGACAGCAAGCCGCACGATCAATTGCACCAGTTGCGCCAGCAGCAACAGAGGCAGGATGTGCAGCGCCTGCATGCCAATCGGGAACCACAATACGCGGCGGTGAATCATGATCGCGAAATACGATAGCAGCGTGTAGGCCAGCGCATGCTGGCCGAGCAGCGTGGCATCGTGCACATCCATCAACAGCCCCATGAAGAAGGCGATGCCGATGCCAACCATGCGTGGCTGATGGATGCTCCAAAACACCAGTACCAGCGCGAGCATGTCGGGCACACCGAACCAATGGCTCCAGGGCAGCAGGTTGAAAAGGAAAGCGCCGACAATGCTTATGCCGATAAAGAACGGGTTAGCCGGCAGCAGAATGTAGTGCGGACGGTTGTTCACGGCGTCGTTCCTTTCTGCTGCTCTTTCACTGGCTCTTTCACTGGCTCTTTCGGCGCGTCTTGCGGCGGCACAGCCGGCTTGGCAGGAGCAGGCGAAGCTGCGGTGTTAGGCGTGGCGGCTGCTTGTGACTTGGCCGCCTTGTCCGCGGCAGCATCCGAAGCCGGTCGCTGTGCTGCGGGTGCCGGTCCGGTCCCGGGCTTGGCTGCCTCGGGTTTGGCCGCATCCTTCTTGGCATCCTTGGCTTCAGCAGTCCGCTTCTTGACCTTCTTGCTGTCCCTCTGGTCTTCCGGCGGTGGCGGCGGCGGGAACTTGTTCTCTGTCAGTAGAATCAGCAGTTGCCGGTTGCGGTCGATGCCGGCCAGAGGCTGACAGGAAATGCGCGCGAATGCGTCGGAGGATTTGTTCTCGACGTTGGTTACCTTTGCCACCGCCAAACCGGGCGGATAAACACCGTCGATGCCAGACGTCACCAGAATGTCGCCGCTCTTGATGTCGGCATTGGTCGGCATGAAACGCAAGTCGAGCGCGCCCGAATGGCCCTGACCATAGGCGATGCTACGCAAACCGCTGCGCACCACCTGGACCGGAATCGCCTGATCCTTGTCTGTCAACAGCGTTACTTCGGCGGTGAAGGGAAACACACGCGTCACCTGCCCTACCACGCCAATGTCGTCGATGACCGGTTGGCCAGGCGCGACGCCATGCTGCGAGCCACGGTCAACTACGACCTTGCGCGTGAAAGCATCGCGCGCATCGTACAGGATTTCGCTCATCACCGATGCCGTCGGCACCCGCTGGTTGGCTGCAAGCAGCTTGCGCAACTGCTCGTTTTCCGCTGACAGTTGCGTCACCTGCTGCAGCGTCTGCGAATTGAGCAACTGCTGCTCCTTGAGCTTCTTGTTTTCGTGTTGGAGAGTTGCCACCGTGGTGAAATAGTCTGCCGCCGTGTACGCCGCATCACGCGGCAACAAGGCAACCACCTGCAGCGGATAAAGAAGCGTGCCGGCCACCTGACGAATGACCGTGAGCGAACGCAGCCGTGAATCTGCAACCAGCAGAATCAGGGCGATCAGGGAGAAGAACACCACTTTGGCGCGAGCAGAGGCGCCTTGCTTGAAGAGTGGCGGGGGACTGTAATCCATCAGGATCTATCGAAGAAAATGCCGACCAAGAGCCAGTTCCGCCGCGGGCGTTCTGCAGCGACTGCAGAACGCGCCGTGCAATAGTCGATTTATTCGTAGGAGAAGATCGAACCGAGTTTGTCCATCCGCTCCAGCGCCATGCCGGAGCCGCGCACCACGCAGGTCAACGGATCTTCGGCCACGATCACCGGCAGGCCGGTCTCTTCCATCAGCAGACGGTCGAGGTCTCGCAGCAAGGCGCCGCCGCCGGTCAGCATCATGCCCTTTTCGGCGATGTCGGCCCCGAGTTCCGGCGGGGTTTGCTCCAGCGCGTTCTTCACGGCGGACACAATGTTATTGAGCGGATCGGTCAGCGCTTCGAGGATCTCATTGCTGGAGATGGTGAAGGAGCGCGGAATACCCTCGGACAGATTGCGGCCCTTGACTTCCATTTCCTTGATTTCGGAACCCGGGAAGGCCGAGCCGATTTCCTTCTTGATCAGTTCGGCTGTCTGCTCGCCGATCAGCATGCCGTAGTTGCGGCGGATGTAGTTGACGATGGCTTCGTCGAACTTGTCGCCGCCGACACGCACCGAACCCTTGTACACCATGCCACCCAAAGAGATGATGCCCACTTCGGTAGTGCCGCCGCCGATGTCGACCACCATCGAACCGGTCGCATCCGACACCGGCAAGCCGGCACCAATTGCAGCGGCCATCGGTTCCTCGATCAGATAGACCTGCGAAGCACCTGCGCCCAATGCGGATTCACGAATGGCACGGCGCTCCACTTGAGTGGAACCGCAGGGTACACAGATGATGATGCGTGGGGACGGTTTGAACAGTTTGGAATCGTGCACCATGCGGATGAACTGCTTGAGCATCTGCTCGGTGACGGTGAAGTCGGCGATCACGCCGTTTTTCATCGGGCGGATCGCTTCGATGTTGCCAGGCACCTTGCCCAGCATCTGCTTCGCTTCCTTGCCCACGGCCTGGATGGTCTTCTTGCCGTTCGGACCGCCCTGCTGACGAATCGCAACCACCGACGGCTCGTCTAGCACGATGCCCATGTTGCGCGCATAGATCAGCGTATTGGCAGTGCCCAGATCGATTGCCAGGTCATTAGAAAAATAACTGCGTAAAAATCCAAACATGTATCGTCCTGATGCGCAACAATGGCGCGCTTAGCAATGGAGGTAAATTCCGTGTACCTGAGCCGGGCTATCCACACCTGCCGCTGCAAGGTATTAACCCAACATTCTACCTTATAATTCGGTTGGAATTAGTCTACGGAAACTTCAAAAAAGCAGCGTGAATACTGCGTTTTGACAAGTTTTTACCAGAACAAGAACATCGTTTTCATCTCTGAGAATTCCTGCCTTGATGGCTTGTCCATATTCTTTTTTATTCGATCATGTCACTCGACCTCTCTGACGTTAAGCGCCTTGCAAAACTGGCGCAACTCGACCTGAATGAAGACCAGGCCGCCAAGACTCTCGACAAGCTCAATGGCATCTTCGCTCTGGTCGAACAACTGCGCGCTGCCAATACCGCCGGCGTGGAACCGCTCAGCCATCCGATCGCGGCACACCAGGACGATATCGCCCTGCGCCTGCGTGAAGACGAGGTCAGCGAACCGAATCGCCGCGACGACTATCAGAAGGTCGCTCCCGCCACGCAGGACGGCCTCTACCTCGTGCCGAAAGTCATCGAATAACCATTCCGGCCGCGACGGCTGCCATCACCGCCATGCATACCAAGACCCTGAAAGAACTTTCCGCTTTGCTGCAGGCAAAGCAGATTTCCGCCACAGAGCTGGCAACCCTCTATCTCGACCGCATCGACAGCAGCGATCTGAATGCTTTTCTGCATGTCGATCGCGAACTTACTCTGCGTCAGGCTGCCGAGGCTGACCACCGCATTGCCAGCAGTGACACGACGCCGCTGACAGGCATTCCGATCGCGCACAAGGATATTTTTGTTACGCGCGACTGGCGCTCGACCGCTGCCTCGAAGATGCTTGAAGGCTACATCAGTCCCTTCGACGCAACTGTTGTCAAACAGTTCCATACGGCAGGCATGGTAACCCTCGGAAAGTTGAACTGTGACGAATTTGCGATGGGTTCGTCCAACGAGAATTCCCGCTTCGGCCTAGTGAAAAACCCTTGGGACAAACAGGCGATCCCGGGCGGCTCCTCGGGCGGTTCGGCTGCTGCGGTTGCCGCGCGCCTGACCCCGGCCGCTACCGCGACCGACACCGGCGGTTCGATTCGCCAGCCGGCTTCGCTGTGCGGCATCACGGGCATCAAGCCGACTTACGGTCGTGTTTCGCGCTTCGGCATGATCGCGTTCGCTTCCTCGCTTGACCAGGGCGGCCCGATGGCGCAGACCGCCGAAGATTGCGCATTACTGCTCAATGCCATGACCGGTTTCGATCCGAACGATTCGACCAGCCTGGAGCGGCCGGCGGAAGACTTCACGCGCGACCTCGATCAACCCCTGCAAGGATTGAAAATCGGCGTGCCGCGTGAATACTTTGGCGACGGCCTCGCCGCCGATGTCGAACAGACAGTGCGCGCCGCCTTGCGCGAATACGAAAAGCTGGGTGCGACGCTGGTCGATATTTCCTTGCCGAACACGAAACTGTCCATCCCCGCGTATTACGTGATCGCGCCGGCGGAAGCTTCTTCCAATCTGTCACGCTTCGACGGCGTGCGCTACGGCCATCGCGCCAAGGACTACAAGGATCTCGCCGACATGTACCGCAAGACGCGGGCGGAGGGCTTCGGCGAGGAGGTCAAGCGCCGCATCCTCGTGGGCGCCTACGTGCTGTCGCATGGCTATTACGATGCCTACTATTTACAAGCGCAAAAGGTCCGCCGCCTGATCGCGGAGGATTTCAAGAATGCATTCAAGCAGTGCGACGTAATCATGGGGCCGGTGTGCCCGACAGTGGCATGGGATCTCGGCGACAAGGCCGACGATCCGGTGGCGAACTATCTTGCCGACATCTTCACGCTATCGACCAGTCTCGCCGGCCTGCCGGGTATGTCGATTCCTTGCGGTTTCGGCCAAGGCGAGAAGAACGGCAAACGCCCGGTCGGCCTGCAAATCATCGGCAACTACTTCGGCGAAGCGAAGCTGCTGAACGTCGCGCATCAATACCAGCGCGCGACCGACTGGCACCGCCGCGCCCCGGAAGGCGTCTAAGGATGCGTGCGGTGCCGCTTGCCGCCTTGCTTGCTGCAGCGTCGGCATTCGCGCAGCAGCTCGATGCGCACTTCTCGTGCAGTGCCGTCGGCAATGACCATGGCGACAGGGTGCTCTATGCCGACAATGGCGAAATGCGCATTAAAGGCGATCGCATCGAGACTTTCCGCTGGGAGTCGTCGCTGTTTCGCAGCACGCACGGCCTCGAATGCAGCATCGATGACAGCGATGGACTGCAAGCGGAAGTGCGCGATGAAGGCAAGCATGTGCAATGGCGCGTGGCAACGGCGAATGCGCTCGTCGCGCGCGAACGGCGCGGTTACGACTACGTCAGCCGCCTGAATTGCACGATCCGTCTGATGCTCGAAGGCGACACGCTTAACATCAATCCGAGTTGTCCGGCGCTATGCGGTTCGCGTTCCAATTTCACGCAATTGTCGGTGAATCTGAAAACCGGCAAGTGCCAATACGAAGAGTAAGGAAGAATGACTATGCAGTGGGAAGTCGTCATCGGTCTGGAGACGCACGCGCAGCTCTCCACCCAATCGAAAATTTTCAGCGGTGCCTCGACCCGTTTCGGCGCCGAACCGAATACGCAGGCTTGTCCCGTCGATCTCGCCCTGCCAGGCGTGCTGCCTGTGATGAACAAGGGCGCGGTCGAGCGTGCGATCCAGTTCGGTCTCGCCATCGGCGCCACCGTCGCGCCGCGTTCCATCTTCGCGCGCAAGAACTACTTTTATCCGGATCTGCCCAAGGGCTATCAAATCAGCCAATACGAGATCCCGGTGGTCCAGGGCGGCAGCATTTCCTTCGTGCTGGAGCGCGACGGCAAGGCCGAAATGAAAACCGTGCAACTCACGCGCGCTCACCTTGAGGAAGATGCCGGCAAGTCGCTGCACGAGGATTATCACGGCATGAGCGGCATCGACCTGAATCGCGCCGGCACACCGCTCCTGGAAATTGTGACCGAGCCCGACATGCGCAGCGCGGCAGAGGCGGTTGCCTACGCCAAGGCCTTGCACTCGCTGGTAGTGTGGCTGGACATATGCGACGGCAACATGCAGGAAGGCTCCTTCCGCTGCGATGCCAACGTCTCGGTGCGTCCGGTTGGCCAAAAGGAATTCGGCACGCGCTGCGAAATCAAAAACCTGAACTCCTTCCGCTTCCTCGAAGAAGCCATCAACTATGAAGTGCGACGCCAGATCGAGTTGATCGAGGACGGCGGCACCGTGGTGCAGGAGACTCGCCTGTACGACCCGGATCGCAAGGAAACGCGCTCCATGCGCAGCAAGGAAGACGCACAGGATTACCGCTATTTCCCCGATCCCGACTTGCCGCCACTTATGATCGCGCAGGAATGGATAGAGCGTGTGAAGGCCTCCATGCCTGAACTGCCCGGCGCCATGCGCGAACGCTTCGTGCGCGACTACGGCTTGCCCGAATACGATGCAGCCGTACTGACGCAATCGAAAGCGATGGCGGTTTACTTCGAGGCGGTGGTCACGACGGCGGGCAAAGAACAAGCCAAGCCAGCCGCAAACTGGCTGATGGGTGAAGTTAGCAAGCGACTAAACACCGAGAATATCGACATTGAGCAATGCCCGGTTTCACCCGAATCCCTTGGCAATTTGATTTCGGCTGTGCAAGCAGGTGCCGTTACTGCGAAGGGTGCCAAGCAAGTCTTCGACGAAATGTGGTCCTTCAACACGTCTGACGTAAAAGCAGTCATCCGCAAACTCGGCCTCGAACCCTTGAGTGACAGCAGCGAACTTGAACGCATAGTGGACGAAGTGCTGGCAGCGAACGCGAAGTCGGTGGAGGAGTACCGCGCCGGCAAGGAAAAGGCGTTCAACGCAATCATCGGTCAGGCGATGAAGGCAACCAAGGGCAAAGCCAATCCGGCGCAGTTGACCGATCTGTTGAAGAAAAAGCTTGCGGAATAAACAATGAATGGGGCCTGGAGAGGCTGTCAGTCGGATCGCCTGCCTCTCCATACCAGGGAACTGGATAGCCTCGTATTGCCACAAATCAATAAAACAAAAGAAGTGCTGGCGATACAACCAACCCGGAGGGGCACCCCTATGTTTTTCGATCCGAAGTCTTTCGATTTTATCGATGCGTTCCTGCAGAACCTGGATCGCATTCGCGCCGAATATCGTGCTCTTGATGCTCCAGTTCTGAATCTTTATCGCAATGGAACGCACCAGGAATACTTTGAGCAAATCATCAACAACAATGGTTGGGTGCCATCCTGGCAAGTCGGCTCAAGCGAAAAAAATTATCAATGGCTGACTTACGGGCTGATTTATCAAGGCATATTCCCCAATGACACCGTGCAAAAAATGCCTTGCACCACGGAGTTGCTAAAGCAATTCCCCTTTATTCAGGTTGCCGCGTTCTCTCGGATGAAGCCATTGTCAATGATCGCCCCGCACTGCCATCCAGAATTAGGGGGCGACATGTTGACCTGTCATATCGGGATCGAGCTCGCCCCCAAACGCAGTTATCTTTGCGTCAATGGCGAATTTCAGGAAGAAGTCGAAGACAAGGCCCTCGTGTTCGACGGCTCGCAGGAACACTTCGCCCTGAATAGCGGGGATCGGGATCGGACTATCCTGTATATGGAATTCGACCGGTCGAAGATGTAATCAGTATCAGCCGCCATTACTGAACCGTGATGGCGGAAAAATTTTACCTCTTCGCCATCAGCTCCCTGAATCGCTTCAGCAGCGCGTCGAACTTTATATTGATCTGCCCGATCTCGGTCTCGTGTTCGAGGATCGATTCGTTGATTGCTTCGACGATCTCGTCCAGATCTGTGACGCGCTGTTTTATGCCAGCCGGCAAAGGCTTTTTCTTCTGAGTGTAGGGCGCAGCGTCGGCATGCGCCAGCTTCTGCTCCCTCAGCGCATTCACAAGCGCGACCCTGTCACGCCTGATCTGTTCCTCCTCCAAGGCAATCGCTTCCTGGCGCGCCCTCGCGATATCGGCCTCGCTGTAATAAGTCGTGCGGATGATGAGATCCTGGCGCTTTTGCTCGTCAGCCACAGCATCTGCTGCTCTACGCTTTTCTTCCTCAAGCTGCAATTGGCGTTTCTGCTCGAGAGTCGGAGGAGGAGGAATATCGCGGCGAAGCATGCCGCTCTTGTTGAACTCGCGCACTGCCTGGCCTTCGCACTCAGGCATGGGACGGTCAGACGTCAAGGTGCGGCCTGATGCATCCTTGCACATGTAGATCGTTTGCGCATGCAGCACGGCATGCGCAAACACAATGGGAAAAACGAATGCAAGCTTTACAGCATGTCCCACCGCACCTCCGATACGTCGAGGGTAGATCAGTTCACGCCGTAGCGACTCCGGTAAGCGGCGACGGCGTCCTTGTACTTCGCCAGTTCCGCATTTGTTCCTGCGGAAGAGATATATTCCAGCAAATCGCTCAAATTGCCAATAGACAACACTGGCATGCCATAGGAATTTGCCACATCTTGCACTGCCGAATGCTCGGACAGCGCCCCGTCCTTGCCCGATTTCTCCATACGGTCAAGTGCAATCAGCACGGCACAAGGTGTTGCGCCAGCGACACGAATCATCTCTACCGATTCGCGCACGGAGGTGCCGGCGGAAATCACGTCATCGACGATGACGACCTTGCCTTCGAGCTTGGCGCCGATCAGCGTGCCGCCCTCGCCGTGGTCCTTGGCTTCCTTGCGGTTGTAGGCGAAAGGCACATCACGGCCACGGGCGGCTAGTGCGACGGCAGTTGCCGAGGCCAGCGTGATGCCCTTGTATGCCGGCCCGAACAGCATGTCGAATTCGATGCCGGAGGCAAGCAACGTCTGTGCATAATAATCGGCCACCTTGCCGAGCACGGCGCCGGTATTGAACAGTCCCGCATTGAAAAAATACGGCGAATTGCGACCCGCCTTAGTGACGAATTCACCGAATTTCAGTACCCCTGCATTGACGGCGAAGGAGATAAATTCCTGACGTAGCTGGCTCAAGATAATCCTCGTGATGTTTGCTTATTTGACAAGGCGCGGCGGCATGCCGGCCAAGAGAAGAGCCGCCATTGTACCGGGTGGCAGCACCGCATCCTGCTAATCGGGTATGCTGTCGCCCTGTTTTTTCGACCTACCGAACTCATGCTCAAGATCATTTCCGCCAACTTGAACGGCATCCGCTCCGCTGCGAAAAAGGGTTTTTTCGACTGGATGGCAAAGCAGGACGCTGATTTCGTCTGCGTACAGGAACTCAAGGCACAAGAAGCCGACATGACGCCCGAATTCCTCGCCCCCACCGGCTATCGCGGCCATTTCCACTACGCGGAAAAGAAGGGTTATTCCGGCGTAGGCCTCTATGCACGCCGTGAACCGGATGAGGTGACGATCGGCTTCGGCTGTGAGGAATTCGATGCGGAAGGCCGCTACGTGCAATGCGATTTCGACAAGCTCTCGGTGATCTCGGTCTACTGTCCGTCGGGTTCGTCCAGCGAAGAGCGCCAGCAGGCCAAGTTCCGCTTCATGGACGTCTTCCTGCCGCACCTGCGGGAACTGCGAGCGAGCGGGCGCGAAGTGGTGATCTGCGGCGACTGGAACATCGCACACAAGGAAATCGACCTGAAGAACTGGAAGAGCAACCAGAAGAACTCTGGCTTCCTGCCGGAAGAACGCGAATGGATGACCCGCGTGCTGGGCGAAGCCGGCTGGGTCGATGTGTACCGCACACTTCATCCGGAAACAACTGGGGAGTCATACACTTGGTGGAGCAACCGGGGACAGGCATGGGCAAAGAACGTCGGGTGGCGTATCGACTACCACATCTCTACGCGCGACATTGCCGAAAAGGCGAAGGCAGCGAGCATCTACAAGGACGAACGTTTTTCCGATCACGCACCGCTGACGCTGCATTACGACTGGCAGCTTGGGTAGGACACATGTGAGACGCTGCAGCACTGCCTGAAATGCGTCTGGCACAAACAGTGCCAACCTGCCCTCCCTCTTCCGCCAACGCCCCGTGCTCCGTTCCGGCGCACACTCGAACAGCACGGGTCTTCAGCAACATTCCTGATTGCCACTATGGCAAGTGCAAAATACCTATCTGCCCACTCGGAGCGGAGAGATTCCCTTCCTTCACCATATGCGTCCTCTCCCCATGGCGCCATGAGTATTCTTGAAACAGGCTCTTACTCGGCACAGCCTAAAAATTTTTTTGCAAACATGGAATCACTCACCTTTCTGCGCCACTTATGTGTGTAAGCAAATAATCGGCTCGGGGGTTTCTTTGTTCTCCCCGCAAGCAATGCCATTCCAGCAATCCAAGGAGAATTGAAATTGAAACCGAGTATCAACAACATAAGCGGCCGCTTCGGCAACAGGGGAACTCAAGGGCAGACAAAGGTCGGTGCGGACAACAGCATAGGTAAATTGTCAGGACAATCGATCGGCGAGGGCATTAGACAAATCCGGTCGATGTTGCAGAATTTGCGCAATATCCTGAACAATTTTGACCCCAAAAAACTATTTTCCATGGTGAAAGGCAGTGATCCTGAGACCATAAAAAAAGCCATGGAATTTGTGACCAAGTCGCTCAAGAAATCCGAAATGGCAATGCAAAATCAATCGCAGGGCAGACCGGCAAGGCAAAGTCCGAGACCATCCGTCAGCCGCGATACGGGTCTGTTGGACAGATTGAATCTGAACATACCACGGGAAAAAAGAGGAGCACCGCCCGAATTCAGAAGACTCTTCACCCAAAAGAAGAAAAGCGAGACACCGCAGGCCCAGACGGGGTATGCCGGAGATAAGAAAATCAGAAGAGAAAACGGGGCGCCTGCTCAGCGCACTGATGCAATGAACGCAAGAATTGGCAGGATAACGGAGCGGCAAGCAAAAGGCTTCAATCTTTCAGGTCCCGAAAGCAGACGGGGGGCACGAGAGGAAAAAGTACAGAGCGAACCCCGTGAGACGCCGAAAGAGCAATTCAGACCATCTGTGTATAGCTCAGAATCATTCCGCATAGCGAATCCGTCAAATAGTGTGCACGCACCGAAGTGGGATAAGGATGCGGTCCGGAAAGAAGAAAAAAACACTCGCATACTTGGTGATAGCGGCGACCCGAATATGAGCTCGGCTGATGTTAAGCGGTTTCTGGGGGACGGAGCTAAAGCAAGGAGTGCCCTCGATGCAAAGGTAGCCCAACAAAGCGCCGCTCGTTTGTTGGCCAAGAAGCAATCCCTCGGCGATAGTAAAGTCAGATTTCAGGAACAAATGAGATTGGATGCTCGACTTGATGCGATCGCGAACGAACTGAATACCAAGCTTAATCCGGACCATCCCGACTACGACTTGCTTGCAGACAGCCATAATCGGCGCGAGATATTGGAGAAAGAGCAGGAGAAAATCCAGGCCAAACTCAAAGAACTAGAAGAATGGTCGCAGCCCACCGCCAATTAAGCTGCGAGCATGCAGGAATCGAGGCAGGCCAATGGCGGGTTATAGAACTTTTACATACCCCCATCGCGATGTATTTTCAAATTCTGTATGCGGTTTTTGAATGAAGGACGAAACGATGGATATGAACAAGGTTAACGTCTCCACGCAAAATGCTGACGTGACGGCCGAAGAACTAGGCAGCCAGTTCAACGGGAAAACGATAGCCAACATGGCTGCCGATCCGTCAATGCAGGACAAGATCGTCGCACTTCAGGATAAAGCCGGCATTACGCTATCAGCAATCATCGACCAGACTGCCGCGCTCCTGCTGCGGGATGCCGAACGCTCGCTGGACAAGCCCAGATCCAAGGCAGCGCAACAGTCGCGCTACCTTGGGATGGCGAGCAAACGGCGCAAACAAGCCTGGCAGAAAGCCCGGGAACTTGCAGAGATGCTGGTCATCGGCGCTTTGATCAACAAGGACAATCCGGCCTGGGACCCGACCGATCCATCAAGCTGTGCGGCAGGAGGAGAAAGCGTGCTGTTGTCTCTGATCCGCTTCGACGCAGAGGGTGCCGATACGCATTCCTCGCCTGCAGGTTGACACCTGCGGGAACGCGCTGCGGCGGCTTGGGGCGCAAAGCGTCTCAAGGTATCGGATCAATGCCTTTGACGTTGCTGCGGTAAGGCGGCAGCGATGCCTGCGTCGCACCCTTGGCTGTGGCATACAGCGGCAACACTTCTGACAGATGCTTGTGGATCTCGGCGATGCGGTTCTTGCCCGCCGGGTGGGTGGAGAGCCATTGCGGTGGCGCGTTGCGGTTGACCATGGACATCTTCTGCCAGAGCGCGATACCGGCACGCGGGTCGTAGCCGGCGCGTGCAGCGATATCCAGCCCGACCAGGTCGGCTTCGGTTTCATCGTCGCGCGAGAATTTCAGCATGGCGAGATTGGCCACACCACCCGTGGCAGCCGATGTCAAATGCGGATCCGTGCCCAGCAGCGCGGACAAGCCCACGCCTGCAAGCTTGGCGCCGATATTAGCAAGCCCGGACTTCGCCATCCGTTCGCGGCCATGCTCGCGCAGCGCGTGGGCGATCTCGTGCCCCATCACGATGGCCACTTCGTCATCGGTAAGCTTGAGCTTGCTCAGCAAGCCACTGTAAAAGGCGATCTTCCCGCCCGGCATGCAGAATGCATTGACTTCCTGCGAGCCGATCAAATTGACTTCCCATGGCCATTGCGCGGCGCGCTGATTCCAGCGGGCCGCATGGGGGATGATGTTGTTAGCAATCCGGCGCAAGCGCTGCACTTGCGGATGCGATTCAGGCACGAGTGCTCCCTTGCTGCCAGCCTGCTGCTTCATCGCGGCGTACTGCTGGAAGGCGCTGGCCTCGACCTGCTCTTCAGGAATGAGCTTGCGCAGCGTGGACATGCTGCCGACCTTCACGCCATCCTGCGCAGTTGCAACACTCTCGGCAGCGCACAGCTCCGGCGTCACAGTGACGATAGCAATGGCGAGCAGCGCTGTAATGACTGTTTGCTTCATCGTTGTCTCCAACACAAACGCCGCCCGCCACGGATGGCGCCCACTTATTTCGGATTCCATGGCGCGATCCTGGGCAGCAGCATCATGCCCGGCAATGCCAGCGCGAAGCACAGGAGGAAAAACACGAACCATCCGGTCTGCGCAACGATATAGCCGGTAGCCGCATTGAAGAAGGTACGCGGCACGGCGGCCAAGCTGGTAAACAGGGCGAACTGCGTCGCAGTGTAGCGCGGATCGGTGGTTGTTGCGATATAGGCAGTAAATGCCGCCGTGCCCAATCCGACCGCAAACGCCTCCAGGCCGATCACCGCGCCAAGCAGCAGCGTCGCGTATTCGTTGGTACTGACACCGCCAATCTGAGCAAGCGCCGCGAAACCGAGGATCGCGAACGCCTGCAGCACACCGAAAATCCATAGGCCGCGATTGACGCCCGTCTTTTCCAGACATACCGCACCGAGGATGCCGCCCGCCAGGCTCGCCCACAAACCCGCATTCTTGGCGACCAAGCCAATCTGCGTGCGCGTAAAGCCGAGGTCGATGTAGAACGGCGTGGCCAGCGCAGTTGCCATCGAATCGCCGAGTTTGTACAAGAAGATGAAGGCCAGCACCAGCAAGGCATGCGACCAGCCGCTACGATGGATGAATTCGCGAAACGGCAAGACCACGGCTTCACGCAGGTTCTTCGGCGGCTGGCCGTAGATCCTTGGTTCGGCGATGAGCAGCGTGGTCAGGATGCCAGGCAGCATGAACAGCGATGTAATCGCAAACACCGTCTGCCAGCTCATGTGGTCGGACAGAATCAGCGACAGCGAGCCGGGCACCAGCGTCGACAGCTTGTAGGCATTGACGAACAGCGCGGTGCCGGAGCCCTGCTGCTCGTCGGTGAGCATTTCGCGCCGGTAGGCGTCGATGACGATGTCTTGGCTGGAGGACAGGAAGGCGATCACGCCGGACAGCAGCACGATGGCGGTCAGGTTCGTGGCCGGCGAGAAAAATCCCATTGCGCCTATCGCACCTAGCAGGATCAGTTGCGTGATCAGCATCCAGCCGCGCCGACGGCCAAGCAAGGGGAAATGAAAGCGGTCCATTAGCGGCGACCATACGAACTTCCATGTGTACGGGAACCCGACCAGCGCGAACAGGCCGATCGCCTTCAAGTCCACGTTTTCCGATTTCAGCCAGGCCGACAGCAGGTTATACAGAATGAACAGCGGCAGGCCAGACGAAAAGCCGAGCGACACGCAGATAAGCATCTCGCGGCTGAAATAGTGGCGCCAACCGGGTTTGGTCTGTGCGGCGGGTTTAGTAGTAGGCGGCGCGGCCATGGTCATTGTTGTGCTCGCAATGTTCGGGGTTATTTTTTACGGAAACGAAACACCGCGAGACTGCCTCGCCAGTTCGGCAGAAAATCGACTGGCTTTCCATCCTGCAATGCCACGCGTTCGAGGACTTCGAGCCCGACACGATTCGCAAGTTCCTCAAAATCATTGATAGTGGCGCAACGTACATTGGGCGTGTCATACCACTGGTAGGGCAGCGACTTCGACACTGGCATGCGACCGCGCAGCAATGCCACACGATGCGGCCAGTAGGCGAAGTTGGGAAAGGACACAATGGCTTCGCGCCCGACGCGGGCAATCTCACGCAACATGCCTTCGACATTCTGGATCATCTGCAATGCAGACAGGCAGAGCACCGTGTCGAATGCATTGTCGGCGAACATCGCCAGCCCGGCTTCCAGGTCCTGCTGTATGACGGCGACGCCGCGCTTGATACATTCCGGAATCGTGTCGTCGTCGATTTCGATGCCGTAACCGATGCACTGCTTGTCGGACTGCAGATACTCCAGCATCACGCCGTCGCCGCAGCCAAGGTCAAGCACGTGCGAAGCAGGACTCACCCAATGCGCGATGAAGGCGAGATCTGCCCGCAACGCACTTCGTTCACGAAAATTCATGCACGCCTCCTGTTCGTTTCTTGCCAGATGCGATCGTAGTAGGCACGCACCGTGTTCATGTAGCGCGTATCTTCCAGCAGGAAGGCATCATGGCCGTGCGGCGCGTCGATCTCGGCATAGGTGACCTTGCGCTTGTTGTTGACTAGCGCCTGCGCGATCTCACGGCTGCGCTCGGGCGAGAAACGCCAGTCGGTGGTAAAGGACGCCACGAGGAATTGCGCTTCCGTATTCGCCAGCGCCTTGGTCAGGTCATTGCCAAAGTCGCGCGCCGGGTCGAAGTAATCGAGCGCCTTAGTGATCAGCAGGTAGGTATTGGCATCGAAGTATTGGGAAAACTTGTCGCCCTGATAGCGCAAATAGGATTCGATCTCGAAGTCGATGCCGTAGCCGAACTGATAACCGCCGTTGCGCAAGTCGCGTCCGAATTTCTCGGCCATGCTGTCATCGGACAGATAGGTGATATGGCCAACCATGCGGGCTACGCGCAGACCCCGCCTGGGCACCACGCCATGCTCGTAAAAATGGCCGCCGTGATAGTCCGGATCGGTGAGGATTGCCTGCCGCGCGACATCATTGAAGGCGATGTTCTGCGCCGAAAGCTTGGGCGTGGAGGCAATCACCACTGTATGACGCAGACGCGCGGGGAACAGCATGCTCCACGACAGGGCCTGCATGCCGCCAAGCGAGCCTCCCATCACGGCAGCGAATTGCTGGATACCCAGTGCATCGGCCAGGCGCGCTTGCGCACGCACCCAGTCCTCCACCGTCACCACAGGGAAGTCGGAACCGTAGTATTTGCCGGTGGCGGGATTGATGTGCATCGGCCCGGTCGAGCCAAAGCAGGAACCGAGGTTGTTGACGCCAATGACGAAAAAACGGTCAGTGTCCACCGGTTTGCCGGGGCCGACCATATTGTCCCACCAGCCAAGGTTCTTGCTGCCATCGGTGCCTTCATAGATGCCGGCGACGTGATGCGAGGCATTCAGGGCATGACAAATCAGGACCGCGTTGGAGCGGTCGGCATTGAGCTTGCCGTAGGTCTCGTAGACCAGGGTGTAATCGGCAATCGAGGTTCCACTCGCCAGCGGCAGGGGCGCAGCGAAATGCATCGATTGCGGAGTGACGATTCCAAGCGAAGACATGGTTCTCCAGGATAGCGTGCCGCACAGGCAACAAAAAAGCCCGACAGCGGTTCAGCTTGTCGGGCTAATTCGGGCTCATGGAGCAAACACGCTTTAGCCGTATTTATTACGCGCCCGCAAGCTGATGGTCAAATCGGCGCAATCCTGTAAGGATAACCAAGTCATTGCAGGGCGTCAAACATCCTCGCTCAATTGATTAACCGCCTCTATGATCGCTGCCGGATCGAAAGAGCGCAGGATCTTTTTGACCTGCGGCGTGACTGCATTGAGGTCGGTGGTGAGGATTTTCTGCTTCACCGCCAGCAACTGGGTGGGATGCATGGAAAACTCGCGCAGTCCCATGCCCAAGAGCAGGCGCGTGAGCTTGATATCACCCGCCATTTCGCCGCATACCGAAACCGGGATGCCTGCCTTGGTACCGATTGCAATCGTGCTCGACAACAAGTAGAGCACCGCCGGGTGTAACGGATTGTAGAGATGCGCGACTTCGTGGTCGGCGCGGTCGATGGCGAGCGTGTACTGGATCAGGTCGTTGGTGCCGATCGAAAGGAAATCCATCTTCTTCACGAACATCGGCAGCGTCAGTGCGGCAGCGGGAATCTCGATCATCGCCCCTACCGGAATCAGCGGATCGAATTTTTGGCCCGATTCGCGCAACTGCATCTTGGCCTGCTCGATCAGCGCCAGCGTCTGGTCGATCTCGAAGGCGTGCGCCATCATCGGAATCAGCAGCTTGACCGGACCGTAGGCGGAAGCGCGCAGGATGGCACGCAACTGCGCCAGGAACATCTGCGGCTCTGCCAGACAGAAGCGGATCGCACGCAAGCCGAGTGCGGGATTGAGCGAAGTTTGCTCGTTCGCATCCAACGGCTTGTCGGCGCCGATGTCGAGCGTGCGGATGGTAACCGGACGCCCTTTCATCGCCACGACAGCCTGGCGGTAGGACTCGAACTGCTCGTCCTCCGACGGCAACCGGTGCGAGGAACCGGTGCGTCCCATGAATAGAAATTCGGAACGGAACAGGCCGACGCCCATCGCACCGATATCCATCGCCGCGACACAATCTTCCGGCAATTCGATATTGGCCAGAAGCGTGATTTCGGTGCCGTTCTCAGTGATGGCCGGGGTCTTGCGCAGCCTGGAGAGTTTCTTGCGCTCGCGTATCAAGCGCGCCTGGCGCTCGCGGTACTGCTCCAACACATTGGGGGTCGGATCCACGATCACCACACCAGCGTCACCGTCGATAATGACGCAGTCGTTCTGCTGGATCAGCATGGACGCGTTGGTCATGCCGACCGCCGCCGGAATGTCGAGACTGCGAGCAACGATCGCAGTGTGCGAATTCTGACCGCCGAGATCGGTGATGAAGCCGCCGAAGGCGCGGTCCTTGAACTGCAGCATGTCGGCCGGTGAGATGTCGTGCGCGACGACAATCATGCTGCCGGCGACCCCATCCGAATCACCAGCGACAGGCAACGGCGAGGTGGCCGTGCCCGTCAACACCTTCAGCACCCGTTCGCCAATCTGCTGAATGTCGGCCTTGCGCTCGCGCAGGTAGGCATCCTCGATTTCGTCGAACTGCGCTGACAGCTC
>Ga0070659_100001279_pt1 | contig 18231 bp, 14 predicted proteins | sample KBSC23metaG_FD_64666 | JGI IMG/M metagenome (GOLD analysis project Ga0070659, IMG submission 64666) | Corn rhizosphere microbial communities from Kellogg Biological Station, Michigan, USA - KBS C2-3 metaG | ecosystem: Host-associated > Plants > Roots > Rhizosphere > Soil ... | reverse complement strand
CACCTTCTGGAACGCCGGTGACGAGCCCGCCAGGATCCTCGAGATCATCTCGCCGGCCGGGTTCGAGAAGTTCTTCGAGGAGCTCGTCGATCTCGGGGGTGTCGGAACCGTCGAGCCGCCCGTCCTCGGCGAGCTCTGCGATCGCTACGCGCTGGAGATGGACCCGGAGAGCGTTCCCGGCCTCGTCGAGCGTTTCGGACTCCGCTTCCCGGGAGAGCCGATCTAGAGCGAGGGCACGCAGATGGCGGCGGCGAAGAGGTTCATGTTGATGCCGTTGTAGTTGTCCATCCACGACCGCCAGCCGTCGAACGGGTTAGTGATCGTCAAAGGCTGGAGCGCCGCGATCCCGACGTTCCCCTGGATCGTCCCGCCGAAGTTCGTGGACAGGGATCCGCCGACGACGTGCGGCGCGTCGGCGGGACATTGTGCCTGAGCGAAGGTCTGGGTGCCGGGGACGGCGACCACCGCTCCCGTCTGCGCGAGCTTGGTGTCGAGGGTCGAGCAGACGGCGAACGCAGTCACCTCGCGTTCCTTCGTTCCGCGGTTCGCGACGCTCTGCCACCACTCCGAGCCGATCGGATTTGCGCGGACCTCCCGCACCGTGGCCGGGCCCTGCGAGCCACCCGACGTCACGCTCAGGGTGTTCAGCGGGCATTCGACCTCGATCAGCTTGGCCGACCCGTCGGGCGGGATCGTCATCTTCTCCTTCACGTAGTCGGGCGTGACCCGTGCACAGATCGCGTACACCTTCGCCGGCACGGTCGCACCGAAAGCGCGCTGCATCGCGGCCCAGCCGTCGTCCGGCCTCTTGCCCCGGTCCTTGCCGTCATACGGGTAGGAATGGATGCCGAGCACATCTCCGAACCCGCCGCTGTTGTAGTGGCCGCCACCGAGCACCTGGTTTCGCTTCGGACAGGGGACCTTCGTGGTTCGGGGATTGCCGGGCCGAAGCTCGAAGCTCTTAGTGACGTACTTCAGCCCCCCGGACTTGACGGTCGCGGCCCCGGCCCGGGGCGAGACGATGAAGGCGAGCAGCGCAATCGCTGCCAGGGCGAGACCGATCTGAATCCGTCCACGCCTGGCAGTCGCGGTGGTCACGGCGCAACCCTCCCATCCGAATGGGGACGAGTCAACCCTGAATCGTCGTTCAGCTCGACTGGCCCGACTGCGGCGCCGGGCGGCCCGGTGGGACCGCCCGGCGGCCGGCGGCTCAGCAGACGTAGACGACCATGTACTCGTCGACGGTGTCGCCCTCGGCGGTGAAGTCGAGGCCGGTGATCGTGCCCCCGACGTCCGACATGTAGTCGCCGTACTGCGTCACCGGCGTGATCTTCTCGCAGCGGTAGTAGTCCCTCGCCAGGCTGTTGTAGGCCTTGACGAGCTTGTTGTGCGACTTGATCAGGGCGCCCAGCGTCCGCTTCACGCAGGACAGCTTGCAGCCCTTGCGTGGCACCATCGCGCTCGGCTTCGGGTATGCGCCGATGCCGGGCTTCTCCGTCAGCGCCGGGCCTCCGGAAGAGGCCGAGCGATCGAGCGACACCCCATCGGTGCTCGCGTTCGCTGTGGCGATCGGAATGCAGGCGCCGATCATCATTGCGGCGACCACGGCCGCTCGGCGAGACTTGCTACGCACTTGTTCCCCCCTTGTTCGGGTACGGGACAACGACTTGTCGGCCCTATCCAACCATCCGTCGCTCTCTGCCCCGATTACCTGACGACGGATAGATTCGACGGATAGATTGTTCGCATGGCCGAGCCCGCAGCGAAGACCGTCCTGATGACCGGGGGGAGCGGTTACCTCGGTGGCTGGTGCATCGCGACGCTGCTCGACCGCGGCTACACCGTGCGGACGACGATCCGCGATCGCGCCCGCGAGGATCACGTCCGTCGGCAGGTCGAGGCCGCCGGCGTCGATGCCGGCGAGCGGCTGGCGGTGGTCGAGGCCGACCTCGGCGCCGATGCCGGGTGGGTCGAGGCGGTGGCCGGCTGCGACTACGTCCTTCACACGGCCTCGCCGTTCCCGCCCGCGCAGCCGAAGGACCCGGATGAGCTGATCGTGCCGGCCCGCGACGGCGCGCTGCGCGTGATCCGGGCGGCGCTCGACGCCGGCGTCGAGCGGATCGTGATGACTTCCTCGGTCGCGGCCGTTCGCGGCGGCGGCCCGCCGGTCGCAGGTGACACCTACACCGACCGCGACTGGACCGACGGCGGCGACGCGAGCCTGACGCCGTACACCCGCTCGAAGGCGATCGCCGAGCAGGCGGCCTGGAAGCTCGTCGAAGATGCCGGCGCGCGGGAGCGGCTGGCCACCGTCAACCCGGGCGCGATCATCGGCCCGGCGCTGAGCGACGACGTCTCCTTCTCCCTGCAGCTCATCGAGCGGCTCCTGAAGGGGATGCCGGCGGTGCCGAGGCTCGGGTTCAGCTTCGTTGACGTGCGCGACGTCGCCGACCTCCACGTCCGCGCGATGGAGCGGCCCGAGGCGGGCGGCGGTCGCTACATCGCGACCGACAGGTTCATGTGGGTCGCCGACGTCGGCCGGGTCCTCAAGGACCGGCTCGGCGAGCGCGCCCGCAAGGTGCCGACCCGGATCGCGCCGAACCTGATGGTGCGGGTGATGGCGATCTTCGATCCCGGCGTCCGCACGATCCTCGGCGACCTCGGCCACCACCCGGAGTATTCGAGCGCCCGCGCCCGCGAGGAGCTCGGCTGGACGCCGCGGCCGCTGGAGGACTCGATCGCCGAGACCGGCGAGAGCCTGATCGAGCACGGCATCGTCAAAGTCTGAGGCCTGGTCGCCGGCCTCGCGACAGCGGGCACGAAACGACATCCGGCTGGCGGATGTCGTTTCGCTCTCTCCTCCTCCCCTCCCCGAGAGCGGGGGGCGCCCGAAGCTCGATTTGTGCGCCGAGACCGTGGGCGACCTCGTCCGGGATCAGAACCGTAGCTGATCTCGGCGGGTCTCGTGCCGATCGATACAGATTCGGTTTCTGACCTTCGGTTGGCTCAAATCGCGGCGAGGACCTCGCCGGCGGCGCGCAGCCCGGAGTCGATCGCGCCGTCCATGTAGCCGGCCCACTCCTCGGCGGTCTCGGTGCCCGCCCAGTGGATCGGGCCGACCGGCTTGCGGATCGCGTTCCGGTAGCCGACGAGGACGCCGGGCGGCGTGAAGCCGACGTAGCAGCCGCGGCTCCACGGGTCCTTCGCCCATGACTTGTCGACGTACTCGCGGACCTGCGACTTCGCCTCGGGGCCGAAGTAGCGAGCGAAGCAGTCGAGCACCGCGGCGCGGCGATCGTCGGCGGAGGCGTTGGCCATGTCGCGGGCGGCCTGGCCCTCGATGAAGCCGAGCAGCACGCCCGGCTTGCCGTCGGGCGGGGAGTTGTCGAAGGTGAGCTGGACCGGGCCGGTGTTCGACGTCGCCATCCCGTTCAGGCCCTGGTCGCGCCAGAACGGCCGGTCGTAGATCGCCATGCACTTCATCACCGTGCCCATCGGCACCCGCTGGTCGAACTGGGCCCGGTTGGGCGGCAGCGGCGGCTGGAACCGGATCGCGCCGACCAGCGCCGGCGGCACGGTGACGATCACCCGCTTGGCGGACCAGGTGTCGCTGCGCGTCCTGACCATGACCCCGGACTCCTTGCGGCGAATCGTCCGTACTGGCTGGCCGAGCTCGACGGCCCGGCCGAGCTGCTTGGCGAGCCGCAGGGCGATCCGCTGCGAGCCGCCGACGACCCGCTTCTCCTGGGCGCCACCGGCCGTGTCGATCAGCAGGTTGAAGTCGCCCGCGGCGGTCGCGACGTAGAAGAGGACGAAGAGCAGCGAGAGGTCGCGGGGCTCGGCCGAGAAGATCGACGCGATCGCGAGCTCGACGAGCTCGCGGGCCTCGGTCGTCAGCGCCAGGTCGTTCAGGTAGGTCTCGAACGTCTGCCCGTCCCACTCGTCGGCCTGAGGCGCCTTCCAGGGTGCGTCGGGTGGAACCGTGGCCGCCTTCGCGTTCAGGTCGTTGATCGTCGTCAGCACCTCGACGAGCGCGGCGCCGGCGGCGGGCGGGATCGGCCCCTCGTAGAGCTTCCGGGTGCCGTCTCGCCAGTAGACGCTCTTGCCGTCGATGTAGGTGTCGAACGTCTTCAGGCCGAGCTCGTCGATCAGCGCCAGCACCCGGTCCTGGGTCGGGCCGACCCACTGGCCGCCGATTTCGACGATCTCGCCGTGGCCGATGTCGCGGTTCAGGGTCCGGCCGCCGACCCTGTCTCGGGCCTCGAGCACCACGACAGAGTGCCCGGCGCGGGCGACCTCGCGGGCGGCGCTGAGCCCGGCGAGGCCGGCGCCGACGACGATCACGTCGCGCTTGCGCTTGCGACGGCGCTCCGCCCCACTGGCCCCGGCGACCCGGCCGGCGGCGATCCCGGCGGCCCCGGCGAGGGCGCCACCGATCGCACTTCGGCGGCTGATCCCGCGCTGCTCGCCGCTCATCGCTAGAGGGCCCCGCCCGCGGCGGCCGGCGCCGTCGGATCAGCACCCTCCTCGCCGAGCGACTCGCGCGCGAGGTACTCCTCGGCGAGCAGCGGGTTGTCGTCGGCGCGCTCGACGACCTTGAGCAGGTCCGACATCGTCGCGACCTCCTCGACCTGCTCCTTGATGAACCACTGCATGAACTGCTCGCCCTGGTAGTCGCCCTCGTCCCGCGCCTTGGCGGCGAGCGCGCTGATCTGCTCGGTGACGCGCTTCTCCTGCGCGAGCGCCAGCTCGATCGGGGCGACGATGCCGGCGAACTCGACCCGCGGAGCCTCGATCCCGGGCGTGGCCACCTCGAGGTCGGCGTCGAGCAGGTACTGGGTGATCATCATCGCGTGGTTGCGCTCCTCGACAGCCTGGCGGTAGAAGAACGCGGCGAGCCGCGGCAGCGTTTCGGCGTCGTAGTGCACTGCGATCGCGATGTACTGCTGCTGGGCGGCGAACTCGTTCGCGACCTGTTCGTTCAGCGCATCCCCGAAGCTCGATTGGCTCATCGTCCCTCCGTCTCGTTTCCGTCGGTCGGATCGACCGTAACCCAAACCTGGAGTTCGGTTCGCCGAATGCCAGGTGGGCTCAGCCCCAGCGGAAGCCGGTCGGCGCCGGCATCGGATCCATCGGCGCGGTCGGCAGGCCCGACGGGACCGCCGGATCGTTGTAGCCGGAGGGCGCGGTGTCGTTGGGAGTGTCGGGATGGAAGAGCGAGGCGAGGTACTGGATCTGGCCGCGGCCGAGCTCGACCTCGCCCTGCCCGCCGCCGTAGATCGCGATCCCGTTTGCGGCGCAGTGCTCGTAGACGGCGAACAGCTCGCGCAGCGACCCGAACCGCGACGGCTTCGAGTTGATCGCCTTCGGCTGCCATTCGAGCGCCTCGATGTCGGCGAGCGAATGCAGCGGTGCGTCCCAGGTGACCCGGTCGGCGAGCGGCTCGAGCAGCGCCCGGGTCTCGCCGTTGACGTCGGGGTCCTCGAGGTAGGCCTCGGGGAAGGCCTCGGCTACCTGGCGGTAGAGCTCCGGGTCGGTCTCGACGTCGACCGGGGTACCGCGGTAGTGACCCTTGAGGTCGAGGACGCGGACGGTTGCGAGCTCGCCGATCGCGGCGATCAGCTCCGGGGTCCAGTCGTTCTCGGGGTCGAGCTTGAAGGCGAGGCCCGGGTACTTGGCGAGGCGCTTGCTGATCGCCTCGGTCGAGGAGCCGGCCTCGCCGTCGAAGGTCGTCAGCCGGGTCGAGCAGACGAACTCGAGCGGCTGCGGCTCGCGGCCGATCGCCTCGTGGAACGGGATCCCGGCCTGACGGAGCGCGAGGTCGAGCGCGGCGCTCTCGAAAGCCCAGCGCCGGTAGTGGCGCGAAGCCTCCATCGCCGGCGCGGCGGTCGGAAACAGGTCCAGCTCGCCGACCTGCTCGCAGAGCTCGCCGAGGGTGCTGACCGCCGCGAAGTCGTGGACCGGGCCGGCGTCGCGGTGGGCGATGTGGTCGAGGACGTCGTAGACCACGTCCTCGCCGATCCCCTCCTCGCCCTCGCCGCGGAGCCGGATCAGCGTCGATGGCCGGGTGAAGCCCCCGTAATCGCGGTCGTGGCCGGTCAGCTCGTAGCCCTCGATCCGCAGGGGCAGCGACTCGATTCGCTCCCACAACTCGCTCATCCGTGCTCCTCTCTATCGGTCGGGCCCGGCGGGTCACCCTTGCTCGGCCGGTGGCCGCCGGCATAGGCGAGGACCCAGAGAACCGCCCCGAGGACGAGCAACAGCCCCGCCCGCAGGAAGATCTCGCCCTCGTTGTCAACGATCAGCACCACGCAGACTATGGCGCCGAGGATCGGGGCGATCGTCGGCGCCCGGAAGTGGGGGTGGCTGACCTCGTCGCGGCGAAGGACGAGCACCGCGACGTTGACGATCGCGAACGCGCAGAGGAGCAGCAGCACGGTCGTGTCGGCGAGGCTGGCGAGATCGCCGGTAGAGACGAGGATCAGGCCGAGCACGGTCGTGAAGACGATCGCGGTGATCGGCGTCCGCCGACCCGAGAGGACACGGCCGAAGAAGCCCGGAACGATCCCTTCCTCGGCCATCCCGTAGACCAGCCGCGAGGCCATGATCATGTTGATCAGCGCACCGTTGGCGAGCGCGAACAGGGTGATCGCCGCGAATGCCTTCGGGTCGAGCCCGAGCGGGCCCTGCTCGCCGACGAGGACGAGCGGCGCCGTCGAGCTCGACAGCTCGGCGGTCGGGACGACGGCCGAGGCGACGACGGTCACGAGCAGGTAGATGGTCCCGGCGATCGCGAGCCCGCCGAAGAGGATCCGCGGGTAGGTCCGCGACGGGTCGCGCACCTCCTCGGCGATGTTGACCGAGTCCTCGAAGCCGATCAGCGCGTAGAAGGCAAGGCCGGCCCCGGAGAGGATCGCGAACAGCGGCGACGTCCCCTCCTTGAACTCGAGGTTGCGGCCGAGATCGGCGCCGGGATCGCCGAGAGCGGCGAAGCCGATGACGATGATCAGGATCAGACCGCCGACCTCGATGAACGTCAGCGCCGCATTGAGGCGCACAGACTCGGCGATCCCGCGGGCGTTGACGAGCGCGACGACGATCAGGAAGGCGATCGCGACCGGGATCACGCTGACGTCGACGAACTCGCCGAGCGCGTCGCCGGCGAAGCCGCGGGCGAGGGTGCTCGCCGAGGTGATCCCCGAGGACATCACCGCGAACGCGACCATGAACGTGAAGAACGGCTGATCGAAGGCCTTGTGGGCGTAGAGCGCGGCGCCGGCCGCCCGCGGGTACTTCGAGACGAGCTCCGCGTACGCGCAGGCGGTCAGCCCGGCGAGCGCGAACGCCACCGCGAAGGCGGTCCAGATCGCCCCGCCGACCTCGCCCCCGACCTCGCCGACCAGCGTGTAGATGCCGCCGCCGAGCATGTCGCCGACGATGAACAGGAGCAGCATCACCGGTCCGACCCGGCGGGCCAGCTTCGACTTCGGCTCCCGCGTGCCGGCGGGGTCGCGCTCCGGGGAGTCGGCGCCCGCGCTCATCGCGGTTCCCTCACCGCGGCGGCGCCGCCAGCGCGGCCGCCGTGAGCTCGCCGAAGGCGCCGATCGCCGCCGTCAGATCGGCGTCGCGACTGCGCTCCTCGCGGGCGTGGCTGATCCCGTCGACCGATGCCGCGAACACCATTGCCGCCGGGACGACCCGAGCGAGCTCGGCGGCGTCGTGGAGGGCGCCGCTCGCCATCGCCGTCCGGCGACCGCCCGCGGCGGCGACGGCCGCTTCGGCACGGCCGACGAGGTCGCGATCGAACGGGATCGGAGCGATTCGCCAGACCGGCTGCTCGGAGACCTTGCAGGAGTGGCTCCCGGCGATGACGTCGGCGGCCTGGCGGACGGCGGCGTGCATCGCCTCGAGGCGGTCGGCGTCGGGATGGCGGAGGTCCACCGAGAGCTCTGCCCGCCCCGCGACCGCGGTGATCACGCCGGGCTCGAGCTCGATCCTCCCGGTCGTGCCGACGCCGCCGTGCTCGCGGGCGATCCGTTCGACGGCGAGGGCGGTCGCCGCAGCGGCGAGGCCGGCATCACGACGCTGGTCCATCGGCGTCGTCCCGGCGTGCGATGCCTGCCCGGCGAAGTCGAGCCGGAAGCGCTCGACGCCCGCGCATCCGGAGACCGCCGCGCAGCTCTCGCCGGCCGCGTCGAGGACAGGGCCCTGCTCGATGTGGAGCTCGAGCCAGGCGCCGATCCCGCCGATCCGCTCGTGGGCCGCGGGAGCGCGATCGAGATCGACGCCGTGGCCGGCCAGAACGTCGCCGATCGCGTTGCCGTCGGCGTCCTCGAGATCCCGCAGCGCCGCCGGGTCGAGCGTCCCGGCGAGCGCCGAGCTGCCGAACAGGCTGCGCCCGAACCGCGATCCCTCCTCGTCGGCGAAGTCGATCAGGACGAGGTCGCGGGGCGGCTCCCGGTCCGATTCGGCCCAGGCGCGGAGGACGCCGAGCGCGGCGATCACGCCGAGCGCCCCGTCGAGTGGCCCGCCGGCCGGCACCGAGTCGAGGTGGGAGCCGAGCGCGAGCGCGGGGGCGCCGCGGTCGGCTCCCGGCAGCCGCGCCCAGAGGTTCCCCGCCTCGTCCACCTCGGTCGCGTCGATGCCGATCGCGGCGAGGCGGTTGCGGAGGAGGTCGCGAGCCGCCTCCCATTCCGACGTCCAGCAGACGCGGCGGGCGCCCTCCGGTCCGCCGGTCAGCGCGGCGAGGTCGGCGAGGTCGGCGAGCACCCGCCCGGCGTCGACCGGCGGCGCCGGAGCGTCGCCGGGTCCGCTCAAGCGACGCGCTCCCGGCGCAGCGCCTGGCCGAGGCAGTGGGCGCCGCCGCCGCCGAGCGTGAACATGCTCAGATCGGGGTCGTAGACCTCGATGCCGCGGGCGCGCAGCTGTTCGTTGAGGCTCTTCGAGTACTCGCTCGAGAGCGCCCGCTCGTCGCCGAGCGAGATCGCGTTGACGCCGAGCGCGAACGCCTCGGCGACCGGCACCTCGAGGATCTCGAAGCCGGCGTCGCGAAGCCAACGGACGAGGCCGGCGCCGGCGACGTCGACGCAGACGGCGGCGAGCTTCGGCGCGAGGATCGAGACGAGCACGTCGATGTGCACGAACTGGCTCGGGATCATCTCGATCCGCACCTCCCAGCCGAGCTCCTCCATCCAGCCGGCGAGCTGGCGGGCGGCGGGGGCCTCGGTGCGCTCCTCGCCGTTGCCGATCAGCATCCGCCCCGGCTCGACGATGATCACGTCGCCGCCCTCGAGCGCGGCGGCGGTGATCATCCTGTGGATCGGGATCTCGGCCTCTTGGTAGAAGCGGATCACCGGCGCGTACTCGCCCCGGCGCCACGGCTGATGAAGCTGGGTGACGATCGCGCCCTCGGGCGTCGCCACGCTCGAGTCGCGGGCGAAGACCTGGTAGGGGAGGGCCGGGTCGGGCTCGAGGAAATGGCAACGCACGCCCGCGTCCTCGTAGGCGGCGACCATCTCGGCGTGCTGGGCGACCGCCTTGGCGCTGCTGAACGTGTGCTCGCCGGCGAGCGTCTGCTTCGAGATCGCGCTCGTCGGCAGCCAGCGGAAGTTGTCGGGCGGGCCGATCAGGACGTCGAGCATGCGCCCGTACTCGGAATCGACCCCCCAGGGTGTCTCGTCGCCGGCCTTGTTCATTCGATCACCACCCTGATCGTCGACAGCGTACGGTCGCTGGCGCCGCGGACCTGGCCGCCGTGGGCAAGCGAGTCGGCGACGAAGTCGAGCGTCGCCCGGCTGAGCCGCTCTCCGGGGAGCACGTTCGGCACCCCGGGCGGGTAGGCGGCCAGCGACTCGGAGGCGATCCGGCCCTCGGCGGCGTCGAAGGCAACCGACTCCTGCGGGCCGAGGAAGGCATCGCGCGGCGACATCACCGTCGGCCCCCACGGCGGCGGCGGCGCGAACGGCGCCTCCGGCTCGTCGGGTTCGCTGCGGAGCTCGGCGACCGCCTCGGTCAGCCCGGCGATCAGCCGCCGGCCGGTCGCGGCCGCGTTTTCGCCGATCCCGAAGACGGCGACGACGACGTTCTCGGCGTAGAGCTCGAACCAGATGTCCAGCTCCTCGCGCATGAACCGGGCGATCCTGTTTCCGGTCGTGCCGGTGCCGCGCACGTCGATCGACACCCGCAGCGGGTCCCAGGCGAAGACGCTCGCCGACTTGGTGATCTCCTTGTCGAGGACGTCGAGCCCGGGGATCGCGCGGACCTCGCGGCGCAGCTCCTCCAGCGAGTCGATCGTCTCCTCGAGTAGCGCCTCGCCGGAGATCGCGTTCTGGCGCCGGGCGGCGTCTAGCGAAGCGGTCAACAGCGCGCTCGGGCTCGTCGACTCGGTCAGCGTCACCGAGCGGTCGACGATCGCCGCGTCGATCCGCCCGTCGGGGTGCGACTCGTCGGCGCCGAGGTGGAGGATCGCCGACTGGGTCATGCTGCCGCCGAGCTTGTGGACGGAGTTGAGGACGACGTCGGCCCCGCAGGCGAGCGCGTTCGCCGGCAGGCGGTCGGAGAAGGCGAGGTGGGCACCCCACGACTCGTCGACGACGAGCGGGACGTCGTGGGAGTGGGCGACCTCGGCGAGCCCGGCGATGTCGGCGACCGCGCCGAAGTAGGTCGGCGAGACGGCGAAGACGGCGACCGCGTCGGGCTTGCGGTCGAGTACCGCGGCCAGGGCCGCCGGCTCGAGGCAATGGGCGACGCCGAGATCCTCGTCGATCTCGGGAGCGAGGAACGTCGGGCGCAGGCCGCTGAGGACGAGGCCGTCGATCACCGAAGAGTGGACGTTGCGCTGGACGATCGCGTCGCTGCCGAGGTGGGCGAGCGCCATGCAGATCGCGTGGTTGCCGCCCGACGCGCCGTTGACGAGGAACCAGCTCCGCCGTGCGCCCCAGGCTTCGGCGGCGAGCGCCTGCGCCTGCTGAAACGGGATGTCGAAGGGATCGGTCCCGATATCGACGCCCTCGACGCCCGATGGGAAGTCGAGGCGGAGCGCGGCATCCCCGATCGCGTCCCGCAACCCCGGGTCGGCGCCGGCGCCGCCCTTGTGCCCGGGGATGTGAAAGCGGCCGGGGTTGGTCTCCGCGAGCCGGACGAGCGCGTCGAGATACGGGGTCCGCCGCTGATCCATGCCGCCACCGTAGTACCCGCGCCGCCGATTGGATCTGCGGCTACCGAAGCCGCTGCTAGCCTTGCCGGCGTCGCCCAGTGATTGACGACGACCTACCTCGAAGTACCTGGCTCCATGCTCCCGTCCGGGGGCCGGGAACGCCGTCCCGCCGCAGGCGGAAGCGCGAAGCGCGCGCGGGCAACGGTGAGCGCCGATGACGACGGTCATCCTGCTCCTCCTCGTCCTCTTCTTCGTGCTCGTCAACGGGTACTTCGTCGCTGCCGAGTTCGCGGTCGTCCGGACGCGGCCCTCGCGGATGCAGCAGCTCGCCGACGAGGGCGACCGGCGGGCCGAGATCGCGCTCCGCCAGCTCGATCACGTCGACGAGTACGTTGCGACCTCGCAGGTCGGGATCACCCTCGCCTCGCTGGCGATCGGCTTCCTCGGCGAACCGGCGATCGCGAAGGCGATCGAGCCCGTCCTCGACGGATGGGTCGGCCACGCGGCATCGGCGATCATCGCCCTCGCGTTCGCTTTCACGGTCGTCACGCTCCTGCACGTGATCCTCGGCGAGCAGGCCCCGAAGATGGTCGGGATCGCCCGCGCCGAGAGCCTGATGCTCCGCTTCACACGGCCGATGATCTTCTTCCGACGGCTGTTCACGCCGTTGATCGTGCTCACCAACCCGCCGGCCCGCTTCCTCGTCGAGCGGGTCCTGCGGATCTCGATCGACTCCGACGACGAGACCTCGCCCGAGGAGCTGCGGGTGCTGATCAACCGCGGCCGCGAGCAGGGCGGACTCGAGGAGAGCGAGGCGGGGATGCTCGGCGGCGTCTTCCACCTCCACGAGCAGGAGGCTCGCGAAGTGATGACGCCGATCCCGGCCGTGATCACGGTCGACTCCTCCGACACCGTCGAGGACGCGCTGCGCCGCTGTGTCGCGAGCGGCCACACCCGCCTCGTCGTGATCGAGGACGACAATCCCGACCGGGTGCGCGGGATCGTCCACAACAACTCGCTGGTCCGGCTGATGATGGGCGCCGGCCCCGATGCCTCGATCGAGCCGGCCGTCCGGGACGCTCCGATCGTCCCCGAGACGAAGGCGCTCGACGACCTGCTCGCGGAGCTCCAGCGGCAGCGCAGCTCGATCGCGATCGTCATCGACGAGTACGGCCGCACTGTCGGGATCGCCACGGTCGAAGACATCCTCGAGGAGGTCGTCGGGGAGATCGAGGACGAGACCGATCCTCGTGGGGAGGGGGTCCGCAAGCTCGCCGACGGCGACTGGTACGTGCGCGGCCACGTCTCGCTCGGCGACCTCCACGATGCCGGCATCGAGCTGCCGGTGGACACCGACGCCTACAACTCGATCGGCGGCTACGTCTTCAACGAGCTCGGGCGGCTGCCGAAGCGCGGCGACGCGATCCGGGCCGGAGGCCACGAGATCCGGGTCGAGTCGGTCCGCGAGAACCGGATCGTCGCCCTGCGGATCCACCCGGAGCCGGACACGACCCGCGAGGACGAGGGTTAGCCCTTCCGCTTCGCGAGCGTCTCGATCCGGGTCAGGCTCGTCCTGCCCCCATCGCCGTCCGACGGAGTCGCGGTCAGCTCGATCCGCAGCGAAGCCCGCTTGATCCTGCGGAGCGCCGTTCGCGCCCTGGGCGAGGACGCAACCGCGACGGCCGCGGCTTCCAGACCGGACTCGCCGCCTCCCGCGCCGAACCGGATCGATCTGCGCTTGCCCTTCGCCTTGAAGGAGAGCGTCACCTTCGCCTTCACCCGGCAGTCCTCCGAGCATCGAACCGCCGGTTGCAGCCCGACGCGACCCAGTCGCCGCAGGCTCCCCGGCGTCCCCGGGTCCGAGAGCTCCAGCTCCAGCTTCCCGTCGTAGGGCGCCATCGTGAACGTCCGGGAGTCCGGTGTCGGGTCGACGTTTCCGGCGCCGTCGACAGCGCGGACCTCGAATGAGTGCTCGCGGTATGCCAGAGGTTCATCGGAGCGGTCCACGCCGGTCGAGCCGGATTCGCCGCAGAGCTTGAATGCCCCGTCGTCGAAGCGGCATTCGAAATGGCCGGACTGCTCCGAGGACCGGAAGCGGAACGCCGGCCTCCGGTACCCGTCGGGCTTCTGGAAGTTCCACCTGTACTCGGGCCCGTCGGTGATGGTCGTCTCCGGCGGGCGATCGGCTTCGACGATGAACCGCCGGTCGGCGACACCGGACTGCTGTGCGGTCGCAGCGTCGCCCCGGACGGTCAGGACGTGCTCCCCGTTGTTGATCTCAGGCATGAACGTCGACGAGCAGGGCTCGTAGTCGCCCTGGTCGATCCGGCATTCGAGCTGGTCCCCGGAATCCGCCGGCTCCAGCTCGAACGTCGGCGTATTCGTGTCGAACGCGCACGGACCGGGAGAGATGGTCGGGGCGTCTTCCCCGACCGTGACCAACCGGTTGCCGGCATCGGAATGCTCGTAGAAGTCGACGCGCCCACAGTCGGCGTCGGCCGGGCTCATGGATTGCCTCGATTTGAAGTAGATGCGGGATCCGTCATCGGAGAGCGGGTCGCCGTCATCAAGCGGCCCGGGCGCCCCCGTGGCGCCCTCGGCGACTTCGGGATCGATTGGCGACGGGTCGGCTGAGATCAGCGTGAGAGTTCCGTTCTCGTACCGGTAGAGGTCGACCTTTCCTCCGTCGTCGTCATCGTCGGTGAGCGGTCGCTTGCTGTCGAAGTAGACGTTCGAGCCGTCATCCGAGGCACCTACCCAATCGCTCCAGTACTGGTAATCGATCCCAGGGGGTGAAATTCGCGTCGTCGTACCCGTGGAGCGTTCGTAGATTTCGCCCGTGACGAAGCCGGCGTTCTCCCATGCATAGAAGAACGTCTTCGTGCCGTCGGCGGATGAGTCCAGGAAGGTGCTCCCGTGGGCAAAAGCCTGACCCCCAGAATTGAGGGCGAACAGGGAGATCGTTCCGTTCTTCCAGCGGTAGACGTCCGACTTGCCGTTCGTATCCGCCAGGTCAAGTCTGTCGGCGGTTTCGAAGAAGATCGTGCCCAAGTCATCCGACTGACCCACGAGGTCGACATCCGATGCTCCCGTGCCGGAGACCAGCGTTGTCGTCGTCCCGGTTCGCAGATAAATGTCGTCGGCGGAGTCCTCGTCCTCATCGCTGAGCTTGGCCGACGTCTTGAACACCACCGTCTCACCGTCGGCCGTCGAGACCGTCTCGAACCCGGATCCCCGGCTTCCGTATCGAGTGCCGGTAAACCCGCCGCCGGCGTCCGCGGGACCGGTCGAGATCAGGGTGGTTTCCCCATTCCTGCTCCTGTACAGATCTCGCTGATCGTCGGTGTCGGCGGCCACCAACGGCTTGGTCGACAAGAAGAACACCGTGTTCCCGTCGTCCGTCTGACTGACGAAGTGGAAATCCCCGTAGTCCGGGCATCCTCCGCCCGGAACCGCCGGTCCGGTCGAGATCAGCGTCGTCCCGCTCGAATCCCGTTTCGAGAGGCAGCCGGTGAACCGGTCCTGGAGGATCTGCACGGAGTTGTCCTCGGTCTCGGCGATCGCGCCCTCGGTGAGCGCCAGCGAGTCGCCGTCGCGGTAGTACTCGTAGAGACCGTTCGTCGGCTCAGTCGAACGCAACGATTCGGACCGGAAGTAGACCCGGCCGCCGGAGGCCCCCTGAAAGCGCGCGTTGCAGCTCTCGAAGTAGGGCGGGAAGTCCGGTCCGCCGTCGATGTACAGACACGTTCCGTCACGGTTGCCGCCGTCCGGTCCGTAGGAGACGAGCTCTGCGACGCCGTCGTCGATGTCGTAGACGTCGACCATCTGGTCCGTGTCGGCCTTGACCAGTTGCTCACGGGTCTGGATGTAGGCGTGGGTGCCGTCCGGCGAGCTCCCGTGGAAGCTGAAGCTCTTCGCAAGCGGGTCGTCGCTCTGCGATGCGTCGGCGGCGCTCGGCGCCAGGCCGACGATGAGGGCGGCCAGGAACAAAGTCGGCTTCATGCCTCGAGGTGGACAGAACCGCGCCCCCATTCCCGCGGCATGATGGCATGCATCTAGTACTCGAAAAAGCCTGAACCGCTTTTCCGGCCGAGCCTGCCGGCGGCGGCGAGGTCGAGCAGGCGCTGCGGGGGTGCGTGGTCGTCGTTGCCGCTGGCATGGTGGAGCTTCTCGCCGATCGCGATCGCGACGTCGATCCCGACGAAGTCGAGGAGCTGCAGCGGCCCCATCGGCTGGTTGGCGCCCTTCGCCATGCAGGCGTCGACCTCGATCGGCTCGAGGTCGAGCTCATCGAGCAGCCGGACGGCGTCGAACAGGTACGGGAACAGGAGCCGGTTGACGACGAAGCCGGCCTCGTCGGGAACCTCGACGACGTGCTTGCGGAGCGCCCCGCAGAAGGCGCGGGCGCGTTCGCCGAGCGCGTCCGGCAGCGATTCCGGCAGGCAGAGCTCGATCAGCTCCATCCGCGGCACCGGGTTGAAGACGTGGAGGCCGTAGAAGCGGTCGCCGACGCCGGCCCGCTTGCCGAGCTCGACGATCCCCAGCGACGAGGTCGTGGTGGCGAGGTCGGCATCCGGGCAGATCTCGCCGAGCGCGGCCAGCAGCGCCGCCTTCGCTTCGGCGTCCTCGACGATCGCCTCGACGACGAGGTCGCAGCCCTCGAGGTCGTTCGGGCTCGTCGTCACCCGGACCCGCTTCGCGTCGGCGCCGTCGATCTTGCCGCAGAGCTTCTCGATCGCCTCGTCGGCGCGCCAGGCCGAGGTGTCGGAGCGGGCGAGGACGCGGACCTCGCCGAGCGTGGACGCGGAGGCGGCGAGGCCGAGCGCGATCGCGCCGCTGCCGGCGACGGCCGGCCGCACGTAGCCGTGCTCGGGCGCGCCCATCGTCAGCGCTCCGTCCCGTCGGCTCGCGTGGCCCGCGAGGCCAGGGCGGACGGCCACCAGATCCGGCCGCCGAGATCGATCGCCAGCGCCGGCACGAGGATCGAGCGGACGACGAAGGTGTCGAGGAGCACCCCGAAGGCGACGACGAAGCCGAGCTCGGTGAGGAAGACGAGCGGCAGCACCGCCAGGGTCGAGAAGGTGCCGGCGAGGACGATCCCGGCCGAGGTGATCACGGCGCCGGTCACGGCGAGGCCGCGCAGCACTCCCTCCCGCGGACTGCTCCGCTTCGTCTCCTCCCGCACGCGCGCCATCAGGAAGATGTTGTAGTCGACTCCGAGCGCGACGAGGAATATGAACGCGAAGAGGGGCAGCGAGGGGTCGCTGCCGGCGAAGTCGAAGATGACGTCGAAGACGACGTAGCCGACGCCGAGCGCGGCGGCGAACGAGAGGATCACGGTCCCGATCAGGATCAGCGGCGCGACCAGCGAGCGGAGCAGGACGATCAGGATCAGCAGGACGACCGCAAGGGCGACGGGCGGGATCAGCTTCGAGTCGTGGGCGGCGGCGACGCGGAGGTCGCGTTCGATCGCCGTCGGGCCGCCGATCAGCACGTCGTCGCCGCCCGCTTCCTTGGCGACGGCGCGCAGTTTCGGGATCTCGTCGTAGGTCGAGGTCGCGTAGGGATCGTCGGCGAGGATGACGTCGATCTGCTGGCCCGGCGGCCCGGTGTCGCCGAGGCGGACGTCCTCGACCGAGTCCTGGCTGGCGAGCGCCTGCGCGACCGCCGGCGCCTTCTCCGGGTCGGGGACGATCGCGTAGGCCGGGGCGCTGGCTCCGGCCGGGAACGACTCGCTGAGCAGCTCCTGGCCGCGGACCGATTCGACGTCGTTGCGGAAGCTGCTCGTCTGGGTCAGCCCGGTGTTGATGTTGAACCAGCCGAGCGAGAGGACGAGCAGAAGGACCACGGTCCCGATCCAGATCCGCCGCGGCCGCCCGGCGATCCACTCGCCGATCCGCCGCCAGGCACCGTGGGTCTCGTCGGCCTTGTGATCGCCGACGTGGGGGATGAACGGCCAGAACGACCAGCGGCCCGCGATGACCAGCACCGCCGGCAACAGCGTCAGCATCGAGATCATCGCGATCGCGATCCCGGTCGCCCCGATCGGGCCGAGGCCGGAGGTGCCCTCGACGTCGGCCAGCATCAGGCAGAGCAACGCCGAGATCACCGTCAACCCCGAGGCGATGATCGCCGGCCCGGCCCGGCGCAGCGCCTTCGCCATCGCCTCGTGCCGGTCCTCGTGGAGCCGCAGCTCTTCGCGGTAGCGGGCGACGAGCAGCAGCGCGTAGTCGGTGCCGGCCCCGAAGACGAGCACCGGCAGGATTCCGGCCGACTGGCCGTTGACGGTGACGCCGATCTCGGTCAGCCCGTAGCCGACGCCGCGGGTGGCAAGCTCGGCCATGCCGACCGCGAACAGCGGGAAGAACCAGAAGATCGGGCTCCGGTAGACGATCAGCAGCAGCAGGAAGACGATGCTCGCGGTCGCCAGCAGCAGCGTGCCGTTGATCGACTCGAAGACGGTGATCGCATCGGCGGAGAAGCCGGCGCCGCCGGTGACCGCGGTCTCGACGCCGGGCTGGGCGGAGCTCTCGATCTGGTCGCGGGCGCGGTCGACCGGCTCGGTGATCGTGTGCGACTCGCCGTTGGCGCGGATCTGGGCGGTCAGCAGGGCGGCGCTCCCGTCCGGCGACGGCTGCGGCTTCGAGTAGGGACTCGTCCGCCGCGGCAGGTCGGAGTTGAGCGCCTCGCGATCGGACTCGATCCGCGCCAGGTCGGCGTCGGTGAGCCGGCCCTCGCTGCGCTGGTAGACGATCACGAGGGTCAGCAGCTCGTTGCCCTCGATCTCCTCGCTGGCCGCCAGGGCCTTCGTCGACTCGGCGTTGCCGGGGAGAAACGACGACGACTCGTTGCTCTGCGCGTCGTCGAACTTCGCCGGCAGATCACCGCCGACGACGGCGAACGCGATCGCCAGCCAGGCGATCAGGAAGACCCACTTGAGGCGGGGTCCGGCTGGAAGTGTGAGCAGGCTCCGGCGCACGCGGGCGGCCGAGTCTTACAGACCGGGCGGGACCGGCGAGGTCGCGGACGCGCGGCCGCGATCGTCTAACGTCCGCCACTCTCCCAACCCGCGAAGG
>Ga0070659_100001278_pt1 | contig 18241 bp, 17 predicted proteins | sample KBSC23metaG_FD_64666 | JGI IMG/M metagenome (GOLD analysis project Ga0070659, IMG submission 64666) | Corn rhizosphere microbial communities from Kellogg Biological Station, Michigan, USA - KBS C2-3 metaG | ecosystem: Host-associated > Plants > Roots > Rhizosphere > Soil ... | reverse complement strand
TGCCTGCGGGCAGCAAGGTGACCAACTGGGCCACCGAGACCATCTCCCCGGACGATCTCAAGGCGCAATTCGATGCCGTGCTGCTCGCTTGTGGTGCAGAACAGCCTCGCGATCTGCCGGTGCCTGGCCGGGACCTCGAAGGTGTGTACTTCGCGATGGAGTTCCTGCCCCAGCAGAACAAGGTCAATGCGGGCGACAAGCTCAAGGCGCAGTTGCGGGCCGACGGCAAGCGTGTCGTGGTGATCGGCGGCGGGGACACCGGCAGCGACTGTGTGGGCACCAGCAACCGCCATGGCGCCACGAGCGTCACGCAGTTCGAGCTGACGCCGATGCCGCCGGAACAGGAGAACAAGCCGCTGGTGTGGCCGTACTGGCCGCTCAAGCTGCGCACCAGTTCGAGCCATGAGGAAGGTTGCGAACGCGAATTCGCCATTGCCACCAAGGAGTTCATCGGCGGCGAGGGCAAGGAGAAGAGCAAGCTGAAGGCCGTCAAGACGGTGCGGGTGGAATGGGCCAACGGCAAGATGACCGAAGTGGCCGGTTCCGAGGAGATTCTTCCGGCGGACATGGTGTTGTTGGCCATGGGCTTCGTGAGCCCGGTGGCGAGCGTGCTCGAGGCGTTTGGCGTCGACAAGGATGCACGTGGCAATGCACGCGCCAGCACGGAATTCGTGGGCGGTTACGCCACGAACGTGCCGAAGGTGTTCGCTGCGGGCGATGTTCGCTACGGCCAGTCGCTCGTGGTCCGCGCGATCCGGGAAGGGCGCCAGGCGGCGCGGTCGGTGGATGAGTTCCTGATGGGGGCGAGTGACTTGCCTCGTTGAAGTGCGGCCCGCAAGGGCCTTTCCAATTAAAAAGGCCGCCCAACGGGGCGGCCTTTTTAATTTCAATTGGAGTGGGTCATCGTTCTCGGAAGCCCACGGCACCTCGTGAACGGTGCCGTTGCTACCGCTGGCGCATCAGTTCGGCTGTTTGAGCTGACGCCAGTTGATGCGGCTGACACCATCAAAACTGCTGGACTTGAGACGGATGCTCTCTGGCGCTCCCTTCTGGTACCCCACCGTGATCGCGTTTCCGGGGGATTGTGAGAGCGGTGGGCCGCCCACCGGGGGTTGGGGGTCAGCCACGATGAAGATCTCGGCCACCACGTCGTCACGGTGAATCATGGCCACGAGCGTTTCCGTGCCGCCCACTTTCTCGACCAATTGGGTCTTTCCGGTGGCGATGTCCACGCCATAGGTGTCGCTGGAGCCCGACGGCGAGCAGGCGTCTCCCGAGGGCAGGGTGGAGGCAAACGCCACGACCCCGTTGAAGGTGTTCGAATTCACGGCCATGCGCGACGCGATGCCATTGGAGGCCGTGCCGAAATCCATGTACCAACCCATCGGGCGGGACGCGCTGATGGTGATGCCGGTCATCGTGTTCGTGAGTTGGACCAGGTTGTTTCTGGTGATCGGGAACGATACCGAGCTGGGCAGATCGCTGGCGGTATTGAAGCGTGTGGTGGTACCGTCGGCGATGGCATAGAAGCTCTGCGTTTCGGTCGAGCCGATGTCGGAGGTGTCGAGGAGTCGGCCGGTCCCGATCATCACGTAGCGCACGCTCGTCTTCGGGTGCACACCCACCGATGGTGCGGTGGTGACGGGCTGAGGCACGCCCGTTGTTCCCAGTGTGGCGATCTTCGTCGGCGGCGCATAGATGCCCGACGAGCCACGCACGTCAAGCCGCCACACGTTGCCCAGCAGATCGCCTGCATACACAGACTCTGCGAGGTTGTCGGTGTAGTCCTGGACCCACGCCACGGCATGAGCCAAGCCGGTCTGCTCGGAGGCCGAGCCGGATCCGGTGCTCACCGTCTCCAGCAGTTCCCCGGTCCTGGGGTTCACAAAGAAGAAGTGCCCACCCCCGTCCGTGTTGTTGTAGCCCGAGGTGAAGATCACGACCCAGCCGTATTTCGCGGTCTTGGTCACGATCGGGGCCCCGTAACTGAAACCGAGCTTGGCGGTCACGCTGGCGGGGGTGCTGGCGTTCGGGAATTCCCACATCACCTTGCCTGCCACAGCAGTTTCCGAGGTCATGGCATCCGGGTTGGTCACATCGATGGCATAGAAGGACTTGCCGCCCTTGCCAAGACCACCGATGAGCAGCGTGTGCCAGTCAGGGGCTGCGCCGACGGTTGCACCGACGGTTTTGGAAAAATTCACGTCGAACACGCGGGGCGTGCTGTCCACGTAGTAGTGGTGAGTGAAGTTGGGATTGCCCAACGCAGCCAAGCCATCGGTACCCGGGGCGGTAGGGCCGTTGAACAGTGCGCTGGGCACGTAGGCAAACTGCTCGGTGCCGCCACTGGCACTGGTGATCGATCCATTGAAGGCGTGCAGCATGCCGTCGTTTGCGCCGACGTACACCATGGACATGCGATTCGCATACGTCGTCTTGAACGCAGAGTAACCGGGGTTCGCCGCATCGGAGTAGGGGAAGGCCGGCCCTCGGACGGCTGTTGTCTTCGAGCCGGAGATGTCACCGAGGAGCGAGGTGCGGATGCGATAGCCCTTGGCCCCGGCCATTGACGATCCTTGCTCGTTGCTGCGCTCGCCGCGGAGGTAGTTGAGATACTCCGCGCCGTCGGTGCCTGCACCGTAGGCTGTGTCAAGTGCGGTCAACTGGCTGGTGGAGATCTTGCTGCTGCCTGAGCTCCGGAAGGCCACGCCCGTGGAACCATCCCACGAGACCACGCGACGGTTGGTGTTCCAGCCGGTGCCGGTGAGTTGCGTTGCCAGTTTCTCGCTGGCCTTCCATTTCTGGGTCAATACCAGCGCCTGGTTGGCGTCGAGCGTCAACTCGTTTGCGATGATCTCGCCCGTCCAGCCGTTGGCATCGTACTGGGCGCTGTAGGCGGCATTGCCCGAGGCGGTCAACTGGGGTGAGGCAACCGCCAGGCCCGTGCTGTTGGCCTTCATGTCGCTTGCGATCGACGCGAATGCATTGGTCAGGCCGGCGATCATCTGGTCGGCTTTGGAGGCGTAGAAGTAATTGTCCGGGCGCTTGTTTCCAGTGCCGAACAGCGTGTCGCTGTTGTTGTGCCAGGTGGACTCGGCCGGGGCCGACGCCGCCGTGTAGGGCGAGTAACCGTTCGGCACCTGGAAGCCGCCGTACTTCGTTGCAAGGAAGTATTGGTTGTTCGGCTTGTAGGCGCCGTATTCCAGCACGTCGAGCCAATAGGTGCTGATCGTCTGCATGCCCTTGGTTTGCGGCACGGCGGCATTGTCAGGACGGATGTCCACCGTGTGCGAGTCGTAGGCGAGGCCAGCGATGAGCGCAGAGTTGTTGTTGCAGCAACCGTTGTAGGGGTTCGTGGTGCCCAGGCTGCCGCCCAGGCCTTCGAGCGAGCCGACCTTGTTCGTGGCCGTCACGGCGTCCACCGATGTGTCGCTGACGATGGACGACGGCTTGGCCGGTTCATTGCCGGTAGGGGTTGTACCCGGGACATTCTTGTCCGCATGGGTGTTGACGTCACCCACGCCCAGGATGTAGTTCTTCTGGCACCAGTACTGAATCGGGTCGTCCCAGTTGGTGATCACTGGAAAACCGTCGACCCAGGTCGCCTTGGTGCTGGCGCTGGCGGCCCCGGGAGCCGACCATTCCGGCACATTGCCGAGGTTCTTGAAATACCGCACGGCCGCGTAATAGAGCTCGCCTACCGGGTCGTAGGTCTTGTAGCTGCCCGGATTGATTTCGCCGAACTTGTTCAAATAGTTGATCACGCCACTGTTCGAGACGGTCACGCCGAACAGTGTGGCTGTGTCGGACGCATCGGTCGCATCGGGGTTGCCGACGAACACACCGGTGTTGGCGTCCCACTCGGTCTTGGTGTTCGCAATGTCCGTCAGGCCCGGGCGTGGCTGCATCGGTCCGACGAACTTCTGACGGGCCCGGAGCACACCGCCATCGCGCAACAGGTTGCTGTCATTCAAGTATCCAAATGCACTGAAGCGAATGCGCTTCGAGTACTGCTGGATCAGCCCCTCCGGCTTGTAGTTGCTGCCGTACGCGGTGCAGTTGGATTCCACGCCGCCGGAGCCTGCGGAGTTGTCGCAGACCTTGACGCGGACGCTGACCTCATAGACCGTGGAGGAGTTGTATGCGTTCGCAGGGTTGTAGGCCGTCGGTGTCCCGCCGGCATTCACGTCGCCGCTCGTGGAGAAACGCATCTTGTTGCCGAGGCCCTGGATGCGTGTGGTCAGAGAGTTCACCGTGAAGGGCGTGGCGCCGCCCACGAGCGTCGAACTGCTGCCGCTGACAGGCACGCGGCGATCGGGGAAGTTGCCGGTGCCGCCCTGGCCGGTGGCATACGCTTTCTCGATGACGGTGAGGGTCGCCGTGTCCTTCACGCGGTAGCCGCCCGTCAGCGCCCACCGGAACGGGTCGATGGTCTGCATCGTCGCCCAGTTGAGATAGCTGCCGCTCCACTTGCCCGAGCAGACGTGGCTGGAGGCCGATCCGGCCGGATAGAAGTAGCGGTCCGCCTCTGTCGCACTGTAGTTGTACAGGTAGCACTTGTTCGGATCGAAATAGCCGAGGAAGCTCGTCGCCGTCGCGTAGTCGCCGATGTTGGCCACGCTCACGGCGGTGGGGTACTCGACGGACAATGCGAGCGCGAGGTTGCCGGGCACCGATCGGTTGCTGAACAGCGGCTCATCGGCAAGCAGCGTGGTGGCGCTGGATGCCAGGTTCGAGAACGCGCCGAGCGACATCAGCGCTGCGGCGACCAGCGCGGTGCGACCGGCGGCTTTGACGCCGGAACGCCGGGAGAAAGCGTTGGAGTTCATTCTCATGCTCGCTTCAACGGGTGACTGAAGTTTGGAAAAAGGCCAGGGTGTTCCGCGGGCCGGTCACCCGAACGCTGACGCGATACACGATCTGGCCGGGGACGCCCAGGGCGCAGGTCTGCAGGTTGTCTGACGTACATCCTGTGGACGGGGAGGTGGCCGCGGCGCACAGGTTGCCCAGCGTGGTTTCGTCCCCCGCCTGGGTGCATTGGCGGTCGATGACGTAGCGGATGTTTCCCCAGGCGACGTTGGTTGTCGGGTCTGTCAACGCGATGTCATTCGTGGCGGTCATGCTGAGGCTCGCGAAGACCGTGTTGTCTATCAATGCATTGGGAATGCCTTGTGCGTTGCTTGGCAGGACGGAGGCCGAGTAGTTCGCGGCGGGCATGTTGGCGGCCCGGCTGGCCGACGTGGCCAGGGGCCCGGTCTGCAGCAGCGTACGCACCACGGGGATGACGCGTTCGCTCTGGTTGGCCAAGTCGCGCTGGAATGCCAGGTTGCCGGACTGGAACAAGGCCGTGTCCGTGGAGCGCACGAGGGCCACGCCGGCCAGCATCAGCACCATCAGCACGATCAGGCTGATGATCAGCACGGCGCCCCGCTGTCGTTCGCCTGCAGAGGAATTCGGTCTTTTCATGGGATCAGGTTGTTTCTGACGGGAATGACGGTTTCCACGACCCGATACCGGTAATTCCGCTGGGTGATCGGAATGGTCAGGCTCAGGCCACCGGGCACGCTCCCAAAAAGGGTGAGCTGGTCGGGCGCCACTTCGGCCAGCTCGGGGTGGGCCAGGTCCGTCTCGGGAAGCGGGCTGCGGACAATCAGGGCCAGTCGGATGGCGAGGATGCTGCGGAGATCGGCGTTGGCGGCCGCGGAGCCGCTGCGCAGCGTGGCCGCGCCCCATCGAGGGCCGCTGGGAGCGACCCAGGCATTGACCGTGCGCACGGGCTGGTTGGTCGTCGGGTTGATCGTGGCGCCAGCGGTGGTGTCGACGCCATACAGCGCGTGCATGCGGAAAATGCCTTCAGCGACCGGCTGTGGGGTGGCATTGCCGTTCAATTGCAGCAGGTCCAGGCTGTTGAGCAGCAGGTTGCTGTCGACGGCATACACAGTGAATTCGGGCCTGTTGGTGTTGCCGCCGTTTCCGAGCATCGACACGAACTGTCCGCCGGTCACCAGTTGGCTCAGGTTGACCGAGGCGCCGGAGAGGCTGTAGTACGTGCCTGCCAGCAGCAGCTCCTGGCTCGCACCGTTGTCAGCGTTCGAGTGCGTCGAGGTGACCTGGGACATCAGGCACGGACCACCCGGGCTGCCGATCAGCACCAGGTCGTTGGCCTGATAGCCGATGGTGTTGCGCAGCCGCAGCCGATCGGTGATGCCAGGATTTGGCATGACGCGCCCGGCGGTTTCGCCATAGCCGGCGTTGCCCGACATCACGGTGATCATGTCGGAGGTCTCCGGGGAGGTTCCGGCGCCCTGATCGACGATCACCGGCGCGAGCACGGGCGCCACGGTGGCCGTTGCGAACGGGGCGCTGAAGGGCGTGGGTGAAGGGAGAATGGTCGTGCCGCTTCGCACCACGTTGAGTGGGCAGCCATAGCTCTCGTTCCAAGACGAAACAAAGCCCGAGCCCGCGCTGCGGATGGCCCTGTCCAGCGTGTAGTTGACGAATGCCGCCCCCTGCGCCGTGTCGTTCGAGGCCGTGGTGGAGCGCTTGCGCCCTTCGCTCGCAATCAACACCTGGAAAATGGCGAGGGACACCATCATGCCGATCGCCACCGCCACGAGGAGCTCCACGAGGCTGAAGCCTCGCTGGCGCGAAGGCGCGCAACCCTTCAGTGCCTTCATTGCGTCACCTGCGTCACGAAGCTGTTGGTGCTGCCGGCGGGCATGTTCGTCGGTTGCCAGGTGATGGTGATCGTTGCCAGGTTGCTGGCGACGGTGACGGCACCGACGCCTCCCGGCAGACCCGTCTGGGGGCTCGATCCCGCATCGACCCGGAGCTTCCAGGCATCCACCGTGGCCGTGTCGAGGGTGATCGTTCCGCTCGTCCACATCGTGGTCACGAGTTCGTCGGCCAGGAGCGACGCCCGGGTGCGATCCTCACTCGCGATGGAGTTCTGGACGGAGCGGGTGTACATCGCCACCGTGCCGAGCAGCCCGATGGCGAAGATCAGTATGGACACGAGAACTTCGAGCAGCATCATGCCGCCCTGGCGCTTGGGGGGGGGAAGAGACTTTTTCATGGTTCAGCAGCCGTCGGGGGCCGTGGCTGAGAAGGTCTTGTCGGGGTCGCACATGCGGATGCGGCCGCCCACGGATACGGAAACGCGCAGCGTCTTGGCGGATGCGGCGTTGGCAGCGAAGCTCACGTCGACCGTCAGGGTGTTCGTGGTGCATATGGCGCCGGTCGGTCCCGGCATCCCGTTGGGCATCAGCGTGCCGGTCGAGCCGAAGCACACTGCATTCACCGCGTTCGTATTGACGGCGATGCCTGCCGTGAGGTCGCCCATCGGTCCGCCGCCGATGAATCGCGCCGGGTCGCCCGTGACGGCCACCGTCTGCGCGGACCAGTTCGTGCCGTTGGCGGTGGGCGTGGCGTCCAATGCCGGCGTGGCGTTGGTGAACGTCAGGACGACTTGACGGCCCTGGCGGATGGCTTCGTTCTGGGCCAGGCGCAACCCGTTTTGCAACGCTTCGGCGGTGCTGCGTACGCGGGCGTTGCGGATCCATTCGGTCACCGAGGGGACGACGAGTACCCCCAGGATGGCAGCGATGGCCATCGCGACCATGAGCTCGACCACATTGAAGCCGTGCCCGGGCTGACGCGAGAGCTTCAGCACGCCTGCCCCTTTTTGAGCACCCAGCAGGTGTTGGGGGTCGCCGGCGTCCATCCCGTCACGGTTGTAGTCGTCGTGCGTGTGTCCGCCTGATTCACGGTGAAGCCGAATCCATTCATGTCACCGGAGCCGGCGGCAGTCAGCGTATAGGCGGTTGCGGTGGGGCCGGTCGTGCACGAAATCACGAACCTTCCGAAGGTGCGCTGCCCGGCCGGGCGCAGGCACGGCGACACCCGGGCGGTGGTTGGAGTGGTGACTGTGTCGAACGTCCGGTTGTCCTGGAAATGCCGCTCCATGTCGGCCTTCATCGTGTTGAGGCCGTTGGTGGCATCGACCAGCCGGCCACGGATGATGTAGTCGCGGTAACTTGGGAGCGCGATGGCGGACAAGATGGCGATGATCCCGACGGCGATCATCACTTCGATGAGGGTGAAGCCGCGTTGGCGCTGAAGGGCGTGGGGCATGGTGGTGCGTGGGGGCATTTCAGACGGTTCCAGTGTGCCGGCGGCGCCGCCATGGCGGGCCCCGCTCGTCTTGTGCAGCCGACCGTTCGTCGTCGGACATCCGGTGCTGCGAGAGGAATTCCACACGGAACATCGCTTGTTGGATCTTCAGGCAGCCTTAAACCCAGCTTCCCGGCATGCCCTATCATCGGCCGTTCGCGGACAATTCATCAGGCCGCAAACTTTTCAAGGCGAATGAGTTCACCCCCCGTCGATTCACCTGTCGTTTCTTCCGTCCCGCTGATCGAACTGCGCAACGTGACCTGTGGTTACGGTGACCGGGTCATCCTCGAGAACGTGAACCTGACCGTGCCCCGTGGCAAGGTGGTGGCGCTGATGGGCACTTCCGGCGGGGGCAAGACAACGGTGCTGCGCCTGATTGGCCGCCTGCTCGCGCCGATCAGCGGCCAGGTGCTGTTCGATGGCGTCGACTTGGCCACCCTCGATACCGATGGCCTCTATGCAGCCCGCCGCCGCATGGGCATGCTGTTCCAGTTCGGTGCGCTGTTCACGGACCTGTCCGTGTTCGACAACGTGGCCTACCCGCTTCGCGAACATACCAGCCTCGACGACAGCATGATCCGCGACCTGGTGCTGATGAAGCTCAATGCGGTGGGCCTGCGCGGCGCGCGCGACCTGCTGCCATCGCAGGTCTCGGGCGGCATGGCACGCCGTGTGGCGCTGGCGCGTGCCATTGCGCTCGACCCCGAGCTCATCATGTACGACGAACCCTTTGCAGGCCTCGATCCCATCTCGATGAGCGTGGCCGCCACACTCATCCGCGACCTGAATCACGCACTCGGGGTGACGAGCATCGTCGTGTCCCACGACGTCGACGAAACCTTCCTGATCGCAGACCACGTGGTGTTCCTCGCCAACGGGCGCATCATCGCGCAAGGCACGCCCGATGACATGCGCCGAAGCGAGGACCCGCTCGTCAAGCAGTTCGTCGGTGGGCAGCCCGACGGTCCCGTGCGCTTTCATTACCCGGCAGTGCCTCTTGCCGAGGATTTCCGCATGGGAGGGGCTGCACGATGAACTGGCTCCGTCCTGCCGTCGTGGGCCTGGCGGTGCGCAGCAAGCTCGCCGGCATCGGCGAGGCCACTCGCCTCTTCTTTCAGCTGAATGCGCTGGCGGGCGCCACCTTCGGGCGCTTGCGCCTCGTGGTCGACCAGATGTTCTTCATCGGCAATCGGTCGTTGTCGATCATTTCCGTGTCGGGCCTTTTCGTCGGCTTCGTTCTGGCGCTGCAGGGGTACTACACCTTGCAGCGCTACGGTTCCGCGGAGGCGGTGGGGCTGCTGGTGGCCTTGTCGCTCGTGCGCGAACTGGGCCCGGTCGTGACGGCGCTGCTGTTTGCCGGGCGTGCGGGAACATCGCTGACCGCCGAGATCGGGCTGATGAAGGCCGGCGAGCAACTCGTCGCCATGGAAATGATGGCCGTGGATCCGGTCAAGCGCGTGCTCGCGCCTCGGTTCTGGGGCGGCATCGTCGCCATGCCACTGTTGGCGGCTGTGTTCAGTGCGGTCGGCATCCTCGGAGGCTGGCTGGTCGCCGTGGTGATGATCGGCATCGACGCCGGCTCGTTCTGGTCGCAGATGCAAGGCGGGGTCGATGTCTGGGCCGACGTGGGCAACGGCATCGTCAAGAGCGTGGTGTTCGGCTTTACCGTGACCTTCATCGCATTGCTCCAGGGATTTGGCTGCAAGCCCACGCCCGAGGGCGTGGCCCAGGCCACCACCCGCACCGTGGTGATGGCCTCTCTTTCCGTGTTGGCACTGGACTTCGTGCTGACCGCCATGATGTTTTCGATTTGAGGAGCAATGACGATGCAGAAATCTCGTCATGACGTGTGGGTGGGGCTGTTCGTGCTGATCGGCGCGGCCGCCATCGTGTTCCTGGCGCTGCGCGCCGGCAACCTGCTGAACCTGAACTTCGGTGAAACCTACACCGTGGTGGCCCGGTTCGACAACATCGGCGGGCTCAAACCACGTGCCGCGGTCAAGAGCGCCGGCGTGGTGGTCGGCCGGGTGGAGTCCATCTCGTTCGACAGCAAGACCTTCCAGGCGCGCGTGCAGATTCAACTCCAGAAGAATGTGGCGTTCCCGAAGGACAGCATTGCCAAGATCCTGACTGCGGGCTTGCTCGGCGAGCAGTACATCGGCCTCGAGCCGGGGGTCGATGAGAAGGCGCTCGTGGCCAATGACACCATCAAGCAGACCCAGGATGCGGTGGTGCTCGAGAACCTGATCAGCCAATTCCTCTACAGCAAGGCAGCGGAACCCGCACCGGCAGCCGGGTCGGGAGCCAAGAAGTGAAACGTCTCCTCGCGACCTGCCTGGCGGCAATCGCCTTGTCCGTCACGACGGGCTGCGCAACGACCACCGCCACGACAGCAACCTCTGCCGCCGGGGCGCCCGATGTTCAGGCGCCTCAGCCCCCGGCCTCGAAGGACGATCCCTGGGAGCGTTGGAACCGCAAGGTCTACGGCTTCAACGAGGCGATCGATGCGGCCGTGATCCGGCCTGTGGCCACGGCATACGAGAAAGTCGTGCCCCAGGTGGTGCGCACTGGTGTCAGCAACTTCTATGGCAACTTCGCCGACGCATGGTCGGCCGTGAACAACCTGCTGCAGGGCAAGCTGGCCGACAGCGCGCAAGACGTGATGCGCGTGGGAACCAACACCTTGTTCGGCATCGGTGGCCTGTTTGATGTCGCCACCGAGCTGGGCCTGGACAGCCAGCGCGAGGACTTCGGACAGACCCTCGGATACTGGGGATTCAAGCCGGGACCGTACATCGTCTGGCCGCTCCTCGGTCCGTCGACCCTTCGAGATTCGTTCGCGATCCCGCTCGACCGCTATGTCAGCCCGGCGTTGGCCTTCTCGGATGACGGCACGCGCTTCTCGCTGGTCTTCCTCGGGTTGTTGAACGACCGTGCCAACCTGCTTCCCACGAGCCGCATGCTCGACGGCATGGCGCTCGACAGATACGTCTTCGTGCGCGATGCCTATCTGCAGCGGCGCCGCAGTCTCGTCTACGATGGCAACGAGCCGCAATCGGAGGAAGAAGCCTTCGAGGCGGATCCTGAGCCGCCGGCGGACGCAGCATCATCGCCGGCGCAGTCTGCTTCGGCGCCTGTCGCGGGAGCTTCGCAAGCAGGCAAATGACAGCGGGCCGCCGGGCAATGACAACCGAAACCCTGCGGGCTGCGTTGTGTGGCGAGGTGGCGACCGGAGAGAACGCTCTCCCCGCCATGCCCTCCAATGCCGGCTTTCCTCTGCTGGCGAACTGAAAGGAATCTGAATGCGTATGCAACGTTTGATGTCGTGGGTGGCCGCCATCGGTTTCGTGGCGGTGAGCGGCGTAGCCCAGGCACAACAGGCCCCCGATGCGCTCGTGCGCCAGGTGTCCGGCGAAGTGCTGGATGCGGCCAAGGCCGACAAATCGATCCAGGCCGGGGACTTCAAGAAGATCTCTGCCCTGGTGGAAAGCAAGGTGTTGCCGCACGTGAACTTCACGCGCATGACGTCCAAGACCATCGGGCCGCAGTGGAACAAGGCCACCCCTGAGCAGAAGCAGAAGGTGCAGGAAGAATTTCGCACGCTGCTGCTGCGTACGTACGCCGGCGCCTTGTCGCAAGTGAAGGACCAGACGGTCGAGGTCAAGCCCGTGCGCGATCTGTCCGACGAATCCAACGTCCTGGTGCGCAGCGAGATCCGCGGCAAAGGCCAGCCCGTGCAGCTCGACTATCGCCTCGAAAAGGCGGGTGACGCCTGGAAGATCTGGGATGTCAATGTCGGTGGCCTGTGGCTCGTCACCACGTACCAGGGCCAGTTCAAGCCTGTGCTGAGCCAAGGCGGCATCGATGGCGTCATCAAGCTGCTGGTGGACTTGAACGCCAAGGCCGCCGCGGCCCAGGGCTGAGCCATCGGTGATGCTGATCCTGCCTGCCACCATCACCAGCCGTGAAGCTCGCGACACGCAGCGCATGCTGTCGCAGGCGTTGCGGCAGGAAGCCAAGGCGTCTGGCGAGGCGGAAATCGCGGTGGACGCGTCCGGCCTCCAGCGTTTCGATTCCGCTGCGCTGGCGGTCTTGCTCGAGTGCCAACGCCTCGCCAAAGCGTGGGGGAAGGGTTTCGTGGTGCGCCAAGCCCCCTCCAAACTCTCCGACCTCGCGCGGCTCTACGGGGTGGACGCCTTGTTGACGCCCTCGGACAAGCAGGCGGCCTGATCCGTTTGGCCGCATCTGACGAAGGGCGCCGCAGGCGCCCTTCGGCTTTCAGGGGTTCACTGCTCTTCGTCCCATGCGAAGTTGTCGCGTGCGACCAATGCACTCGCGGCGGCCGGGCCCCAGGTGCCGGCGGCATAGGGGCGGGGGCCGGCGGAATCCCTGCTCCAGGCCTGCAAAATGGGTTCGACAAAGCGCCACGCCTGCTCCTGTTCGTCACTGCGCACGAAGAGGTTCAGGCGCCCCGCGAGCGCGTCGAGCAGCAGGCGTTCATAGGCCCCCACCCGGTTCTGGGCGAATGCCTTGTCAAAGTCCAGGTCCAACGAGACAGGTGACAGCGGCTCCTGCTGGTTCGCCCCCTTGGCGGCGAGCAGGTGCAACTCGAGGCCGTCCTCCGGTTGGAGCTTGATCACGAGCTTGTTCGGCCGGCTCACTCCCGGGAAGATGTTGTGCGGCGTGGGCCGGAAGTTGACGACGATCTGCGCTTCATGCGCTGCCAGCCGCTTGCCGGTGCGCAGGTAGAACGGCACGCCTGCCCAACGCCAGTTCTGCACCTCGGTGCGCAATGCCACGAAGGTTTCGCAGCGGCTGTCGGCCGGCACGTCCTGCTCCTGCAGGAAGCCCACGGCTGGCTGGCCTGCCGCGGTTCCTGAGCGGTACTGGCCCCGAACGACGTCGCGCGCGACGCTGTCGTCATTGAAGGGCTTCAGCGAGCGAAGCACCTTCAGTTTCTCGTCCCGGATGGCGTCGGCATCGTTGCTGGATGGCGGCTCCATGGCCACCATCGTGAGCAATTGCAGCGCGTGGTTCTGGATCATGTCGCGCAGCGCGCCGGTGCGGTGATAGAACTCGCCGCGGGTACTGACGCCCAGGCCTTCAGCCAGGGTGATCTGGATGTTGGCGATGCTTTCGCGGCGCCACAGCGGCTCGAACAGCGCGTTGCCGAAGCGCAGCGCCATGAGGTTCTGCACCGAAGGCTTGCCGAGGTAGTGGTCGATGCGGAAAGCCTGGGTTTCGCTGAACACCGAGCGCACCACGCGGTTGATTTCCTGCGCGCTGGCCAGGTCGTGGCCGAGCGGTTTTTCGAGCACGACCCGGATGTGCGGGGCATTGAGGCCGGCGGCGCCCAGCTGCTGGCAGATCATCGGGAACAGGTGAGGGCTCGTCGCGAGGTACAGCACCACCGTGTCGCTGGTGCTGCGGTGCTGGAGCCATGACTTCAACCGTTCGTAGTCGGCTGGCTGGGACAGATCCATGCGCCGGTAGTGCAGCAGCTCAGCGAAGCGGGCGAATTCGTCGTCACTGGGCCGCTTGGCCCCCTCGACTTCCTGGAAGCGGGCTTTCAGCCAGGCGCGGTATTGGGCGTCGGACAGCTCTTCGCGGGCCACCGACAGGATGCGGCCGCCGGGCGGCAACTTGCCATGGCGAAAGGCCTGAAACAGCGCGGGCATCAGCTTGCGCCACGTCAAGTCACCGGTACCGCCGAAGAAGACAAGGTCGAAAGACATCAATACAGTCGGGTGTTGCGGATGCAAGGCATGGTGCCGAAGTATCCTGGGGGCGTCAACGCGCACTGCGCTCTAATACGGCCCTCCGGTGGAACCATTCGAAATGAACCAACTCGACCAACTCAAGCAGTTCACGACCGTCGTCGCCGACACCGGCAACTTCAAGGAACTCGCCGCGTTCGCGCCGCGGGATGCCACCACCAATCCGTCCCTGATCCTGAAGGCCGTGCAGCAACCCGACTATGCGCCGCTGCTGTCCGAGACGGTGGCCGCCCACAAGGGCGCGCGGCTCGATGCGTTGGTCGACGAGGTGCTGGTTCGCTTCGGTCTCGAGATCCTCAAGGTGGTGCCGGGGCGGGTGTCCACCGAGGTCGACGCTCGCCTGAGCTTCGACACCGCCGCCACCGTGGCACGCGCACGCCGCATCATCGCACTGTACGAAGCGCGCGGCATCGCCCGTGATCGCGTGCTGATCAAGATCGCCTCCACGTGGGAGGGCATCCAGGCCGCGCGCATCCTCGAACACGACGGTATCCATTGCAACCTGACCCTGCTCTTCTCGTTCTGCCAGGCCGTGGCCTGTGGCGAAGCCGGCGTTCGCCTCATCTCGCCGTTCGTGGGCCGCATCTACGACTGGTACAAGAAGTCCGCCGGCGCCGGGTGGGACGAGGCCGCCCATGCGGGCGCGAACGACCCGGGCGTCCGATCGGTCAGCCAGATCTACACGTACTACAAGAAGTTCGACATCGACACCGAGGTCATGGGTGCGAGCTTCCGCAACCTTGGACAGATCCAGGCGCTTGCCGGCTGTGACTTGCTGACCATCAGCCCGGACCTCCTCGCGCAGCTGAAGGCCACCGAAGCGCCCTTGGCGCGCGTGCTGGACCCGAATGCGGCCAAGAACGCTCCGCTGCACGCCATCGTCCACAACGAGGCGAGCTTCCGCCTGGCACTCAATGACGACGCCATGGCCACCGAGAAGCTGGCCGAGGGCATTCGCGCCTTCGCGGCCGATGCAGGCAAGCTCGACAAGATGATCGAAGGGCTCGCCCGATGAGCATGCGCTGCGACCGAACCGAAGCCTGGGCCGCGCTTGCCGGGCACTTCGAGGCCCATGGCCGCGATTTCGACATCCGCGAGGCCTTCGCGCGCGACCCGGGCCGCTTCGATGCCCTCGGGTTCGAGGCCCCTGGCTTGTATGCCGACCTGTCGAAGAACCGCATCGACACCGCCACGCTGCATTTCCTGCTGGACCTGGCCCGCGAATGCGGAGTCGAGGCCCGGCGTGACGCCATGCTGCGCGGCGACGCCATCAACAACACGGAAGGCCGCGCGGTGCTGCACACGGCGCTGCGGGCGCCGCGCGGCAAAGGGCCCTTCAGCAATGAAGTGCACCATGTGCTCGATGCGATGCTGACCTACGCCGAGCAGGTGCGTGACACTGCCACGAGCGGCATCCGGCATGTGGTCAACATCGGCATCGGCGGCAGCGACCTCGGCCCGCAAATGGTCATCCCGGCGCTCGATGCCTTTGTTCACCCAGGCCTCACGTTCCATTTCGTGTCCAATGTCGATGGCCACGACATCACGCCGGTGCTGCACAAGCTCAAGGCGTCCGAAACGCTGTTCGTGATCGCCAGCAAGACATTCACCACCCAGGAAACCATGGCCAACGCGAAGGTCGCGAAAGCCTGGTTCGAAGCGCAAGGCGGCACCGACATCGCCAGGCACTTCGTGGCCACCACCACCCACGTCGAGGCGGCCAAGGCGTTCGGCATCACCACCACCTTCGGGTTCTGGGACTGGGTGGGCGGGCGCTACTCCATGTGGTCGGCCATCGGGCTGCCCATCGCCATTGCCATCGGCGGTGACCACTTCCGCGAGCTGCTGGCAGGTGCGCATGCGATGGACCGCCATTTCGCCCAGACGCCGGCCCCCGAGAACTTGCCGATCGTGCTTGGGCTGCTCGATGTCTGGTATCGCAATTTCCACGGGTTCGGCAGCCGCAGCGTCGCGCCGTACCACCAGGGCCTGCGCCGATTGCCGGCCTACCTGCAGCAGCTCGAAATGGAGAGCAACGGCAAATCGGTGGACCGCAACGGCGACCCGCTTCCGTTCGACACGAGCCCGGTCGTGTGGGGGGAACCCGGCACCAACGGCCAGCATGCGTATTTCCAGATGCTGCACCAGGGCACCGACGTCATTCCGGTCGAATTCATCCTGGTCAAACATCCCACGCACGGGTTCACCGACCTGCAGGCCAAGCTCGTGGCCAATGGCCTGGCGCAGAGCCAGGCGCTGATGCTGGGCAAGACAGCGGCCGAGGCGCTGAACGATAAGGCGCCTACCGCCTCGCCTGAACTCGATCGTGGGGTGCTGTCGCGCCATCGCCGCTTCGAAGGCAACCGGCCGAGCACCACGCTGGTGGTCGACCAGCTGAACCCTCATTCGCTCGGTGCGTTGATTGCGCTTTACGAGCATCGTGTCTTCGTGAGTGGGGCCATCTGGGACATCAACAGCTTCGACCAGTGGGGCGTGGAGCTCGGCAAGGCCTTGTGCAATGACTTGCTGCCTCGGCTCGCCTCGGGCGACACGCAAGGGCTGGACAGCTCCACGGCGGGTTTGCTCAAACGCCTGCGGGTGGCCTGATCGCGTTCAGTGGCGCCGCCATGAAGTTTTCTCGCCGTGCCGAATCCATTGCACCGTTCTTCGCAATGGAGTTCGGCAAGCGGGCGGCCGCGTTGGAGGCGCAAGGGCAGCACGTCGTCAAGCTCAGCCTGGGCGAGCCCGATTTCGGTGCGCCGCCTGCCGTGCTGCAGGCGCTTGAGCAGGTCGCGCGCAGCGGGCCCCTGCCCTATACGCCGGCGCTGGGCATTCCGGCGCTTCGGGCCGCGATTGCAGCGTTCTACCAGTCAGCCCATGGTGTGCATGTCGATGCATCACGGGTGATCGTCACGGCAGGCGCATCGGCGGCCCTGTTGCTCGTGACCGCGGCGCTGGTCGATCCCGGGGACGAGGTGATCGTGGGCGACCCGTCCTATCCCTGCAACCGGCGCTTTCTCGACAGCTTCGGCGCGGAAGTGCGGCTCGTGCCCACCGGCGCGGCCACCCGTTTCCAGCTGGACCTCGCGGCCGTCCAATCCCATTGGACGGATCGGACGCGGGGCCTCATGGTGGCCACCCCCTCCAACCCCACGGGGACATCGGTGCCGCCGGATGAGTTGGCAGCCTTGTGCGCCTGGGTGCGCGGCCGGGGTGCCTGGCGCATCGTCGACGAAATCTACCTGGGCCTGAGCGATGCGGATCTACAGGGCAGGCCCGCGCGCAGCGTGTTGACGTTCGATCCTGAAGCGGTGGTCATCAACAGCTTTTCGAAGTACTTCGGCATGACCGGCTGGCGACTGGGCTGGTGCATCGTGCCCGAGGCAATGGTGCCCGTGATGGAGCGCCTTGCGCAGAACTACTACATCTGCCCGTCCGCGCCTGCCCAGCAGGCGGCGCTGGCCTGCTTCACGCCCGAGTCGCTCGCCGTTTGCGAGGCACGGCGTACCGAATTCAGGGTTCGCCGCAAGCTCGTGATGGACGGCCTGGCCTACATGGGGCTGCCTGTGCCTGCGCCGCCCGATGGCGCGTTCTATGTGTACTTCGATGTGAGCGGCTTCGGCCTCGATTCCATGCGGTTTTGCGAGCGTGCGCTGGAGGAGGCGCACGTCGCATTGACCCCGGGTGGCGATTTTGGCCGCTCCGGTGCGGATGCCCACGTGCGGCTGTCGTATGCAGCCTCGCGCACTGAACTGGCGGAGGGGATCGAGCGCCTCGGGCGCTTCGTGGCGCACTTGAGGGCCGCAGTGTCCGCCTGACGGTGGCCGACGCCGAAGGTGAACAGGCGCTGCGCTTCAGGCCCGCAGGCGGCTGTTCCGGGGCACGCTGGCGAGCAGGAACTCCATCTGGTCGGCGAGGATGCGCCGGCCGCGAAGGATCATGTCCTCATGCAGGCTCGGCACGTAGGGAAGGTACATCAAGGACATGTGCACCTCCTCGGGCAGGCGGTTCCCTTTGCGGCCGTTGCAGGGGCGGCACGCGGTGATGCAGTTCATCCAGGTGTCATGGCCGCCGCGCGAGGTGGGCACGATGTGTTCCCGTGTCAGATGGTCACTGTGAAAATGCCCGCCGCAGTAGGCGCACACATGCCGGTCCCGGGAAAAGAGCTTGGGGTTGGACAAGGCCGGGGACTGGCGCCAGGCCCGGCTCGGGATGGTCCCGCGCACCGCGATGATGGGATGCACCTCGATGCGCGATTGCACGCCGGTGCAGCGCTGCGTGCCGCCACG
>Ga0070659_100001277_pt1 | contig 18247 bp, 15 predicted proteins | sample KBSC23metaG_FD_64666 | JGI IMG/M metagenome (GOLD analysis project Ga0070659, IMG submission 64666) | Corn rhizosphere microbial communities from Kellogg Biological Station, Michigan, USA - KBS C2-3 metaG | ecosystem: Host-associated > Plants > Roots > Rhizosphere > Soil ... | reverse complement strand
ACACCACGGCGGACGACAAGCTGCTGTCGGTGGGCGCGTTCGGTATCGTGGTGGTGATGCTGCCGGGGGACGGGAAGCGGTAGCTGTGGGCGTGATGCTTGTCGCCCCGGCGCAAGCCGGGGCCCACTGCGGCCAGTGGGTACCGGCGTTCGCCGGTATGACGTTGGGGGGCCATCGGGCGGGTCCTTCGATCGGCGAGTGATCGCATACCATGCGCCGATGGGGCCGGGCGCAGCAGCATGCCCAGGCTGTCGGCACAACATCGTTCGTTACGGAGGCGATCGATTTGAACCAGGAATCCACCTATCCCCGGCTGCTGGGCGACATCGGCGGCACGAACGCGCGCTTCGCCTGGCTCTCATCACCCGACGGGCCATTGACGGATGTGGCGACGCTCCCTGCCGCGGACCACGCCACGCTGCTGGAGGCGATCCGGGCCTACCTGCAGGCCCATGCGAAGCCTGCGCCGCGCTGGTGCGCGATCGGCATCGCCACCCCGATCACGGGCGACCTGGTGCAGATGACGAATCATCATTGGTCGTTCTCGATCTCGGAGATGCAGCATGCCACCGGCTTCGACCGCTTTCTCGTCATCAACGACTTCACGGCGCTGGCGCTGTCGCTGCCGATGCTCGAGCCGCGGCACCTGCGCCAGGTCGGTGGAGGCGGGGCGGTCGAAGGTGAGGCCATTGCACTGATCGGGCCCGGCACGGGGCTCGGGGTGTCGGGCCTGGTGCACACCCGCGACGGCGCGAGCGTGCCGCTGGACGGCGAAGGCGGTCACGTCACGCTGGGCGGCACGAACGACCGGGAAGACGCCGTGGTGGCCGTGCTGCGCCGCCGCTTCGGGCATGCATCCGCCGAACGCGCCTTGTCCGGACCGGGGCTCGTCAATCTGTACGAGGCGGTGTGCCAACTCGACGGCGTGCCGGCGAAGGCGATGACAGCAGCGGCAGTCACAGCCGCCTCGGCCGCAGGCTCCGACCCGCAGGCCGCGGAGACGGAGGCGCTGTTCTTTTCGTTCCTCGGTACGGTGGCGGGCAACCTGGCCTTGTCGCTGGGCGCGCGCGGCGGGCTCTACATCGGCGGCGGCATCGTGCCTCGCCTGGGTGACCGCATCCGCAAGTCCACCTTCCGCGACCGCTTCGAGCACAAGGGGCGTTTCCAGGATTACCTGGCGCCGATCCCGGTGTTCGTCGTGTCGGCGCAGACGTCTCCGGCCCTCATTGGGGCGGCACGCGCGCTCGACGTGCTCTGACGGACGGCGTTCTTCACCGGTCATCCATTCCCCCCATGCTGGCCCTTGCTCCCTGCGTGATGTCACACTGCGGCTCAGTCCCGGCGTGGTTGGCGTTGAACCTGCGCCCGTGACGCTGCGGCACTGCCTTGACCCGACCACGGAACCGCCTTCCAGAAGACCATGTTCGATCCCAAAGCCACCCCCTGCCGCAGTCTCGTGCTCTTCGGTGCCACGGGCGACCTCGCCCGCCGCATGCTGTGGCCGTCGCTCTACGCGCTCGACCACGATGGCCTGCTGCCCGATGCGTTCGCGTTGATCGGTGCGGCCCAATCGAAATACGAGCCGGCGAAGTTCATCGAACTGGTGCGCAACGCGGTGCTGAGTTCGGCCAATGCAGCCCTGTTCGATGAAGCGGGGTTCGAGCGTTTCGCCGCACGCGTGAGCTATGTGTCCATCAATGCGTCGAGCGATTCGGGCATGCAGCCGCTCCGCGATGCACTCGCACACCACGAGGGCGGCACCATCTACTACCTTTCGACGTCGCCGCACATGTTCGCGCCCATCTGCCGCACATTGGGTGGCTGGGGCGTGCATCCCGACAGCCGCGTCGTCGTGGAAAAGCCCATCGGTACCGATGAAGCCAGCGCGAAGGCGGTCAACGAGGCCATTGCCTCGGCCTTCGCGGAACGCCAGGTGTTTCGCATCGACCACTACCTCGGCAAGGAGGCGGTGCAGAACCTGCTGGCCCTGCGCTTTGCCAATGCCATCTTCGAGCCGCTGTGGAACGCGAACGCGATCGAACAGGTGCAGATCACCGTGGCCGAGACCGTGGGCGTGGAAGGCCGCTGGGGCTACTACGACGGCGTGGGGGCGCTTCGAGACATGGTGCAGAACCACCTGCTGCAGCTCCTGTGCCTCGTGGCGATGGAGCCGCCGGCCAGCTTCACCCCCTCGGCGGTGCGCAACGAGAAGGTCAAGGTGCTGTGGTCCCTGAGGCGCATCACCGCGGCCAACGTGGGCACGAACACGGTGACCGGGCAGTACACGGAAGGGTTTTCCGGCGGCGAATCGGTGCCGGGATACCGGGACGAGAGCGGCGCCAACAAGCGCAGCGACACCGAAACCTTCGTCGCGCTGCGCGCCGAGATCGACAACTGGCGCTGGGCCGGCGTGCCGTTCTACCTGCGCACCGGCAAACGCATGCAACGCCGGTCGAGCGAAATCGTCATCCACTTCAAATCGGCGCCGTACAACATCTTCTCCGGCATCGGCGCCACGCTTCAGCCCAACGTGCTGATGATCAAGCTCCAGCCCGACGAGATGATCACCCTGAGCCTGATGCACAAGCTGCCCGGCCGCAACGAGATGCAGCTCGGCCAGGTGGGCCTGAACCTGTCGCTCGGCGACAGCTTCACGGGCACCCGCCGTCGCATCGCCTATGAGCGCATGCTGCTCGACGTGCTGGCCGGCAACCCCTCGCTGTTCGTGCGCCGCGACGAAGTGGAGGCTGCGTGGCAGTGGATCGACGGCATCGTGGAAGGCTGGCGCCAGACCGGACAGAAGCCCCGGCCGTATGGGGCCGGGTCATGGGGGCCGAGCGCGGCCATCGGCTTGCCGGAGCGGTTCGGGCACACCTGGAATGAGTGACCGGGCAGCCCTGCGTCGGTCGGCGCTCATGCGCAAACGAACCCGACGCTGCTCGCGCTGCATCGAGAAGAGTCGTCGTTCGGTGTGGTCTGTCTTTGAGCCGGCGAGCGGTCCAGACCGTCCATGATGCAGCGGTTGCGGACTGTCCGCGCTGCTGCGTTTCGAACGCATGAAGTCGGACCGGGACCAAACATTGCCGTTTTGTCCGCCGGCAGAGAAGCGGTAGCCATCCAAGTGGTGCCAGAATACTCAGACTTTGCTCGGAGTGCTGCAAATGAGCAGGAACAACCTGTGCGAGGAGCGCTCCTATTTCGCCGACCGATACCCAAGCCCCAACGCAGCAATGAAACCCGCGCAAACAGGTGTCAGTGTTGTGCTCCTCGGAAACTTTAAGGTCTCCGACTTCGAGCTCGACCAAATTCGTTCGGTCAAAGCCCTGAGCGAAAACGACCTCGACCAAGCTCACTACGATGGGCTGCTTCGCGAACAGCTCGTCAGCGTGACCTTTCCGTGGGGCAAGATGCAAGTCTTCACCGATCGTCTCAGCGTGGAAGTTGGCAATGCGCCGTTCGTGCGCGGACCCGACCTTCTGCTCAAGATGCTCCGAGACGCGTCGCCCGCATCGACCGTTACGAAGTTTGGAATCAATCTCACATCCCACTATCGTTACGACAGCATTGAGGCCCGCGACGCGTTCGCCGTTCGCCTCGCCCCCCCGGCAGCATGGGGCTGGTTCGGTGATGAAGTGGCAAATTCCTTCAAGGAAAGAGACGACAGGCACGGCGGGCTCATGCGAATCACGATGCGCCAAGCCGCTCCCAGCGACAGACCCAAGGGATGGATCGACGTGACGGTCGAACCGTCAGGTCTGTTCGGCAATCAGGGCGTTGCGATCACGGTTAACGATCACTATGAGGTGTCGCTCGAAGAGGCAGAGTCGCTGCGCTCGCAACGGGCAATCAGTGAAGTCCTTCTCGCGATGGTCGAAGGCGGCTTCGACAATTCGGTTGAAAGGTCCTTCAGGATCTGTGACGCGGTCGCAGGAGGGGTGTGATGCAAACCGCGCATCTAGCTGCCACCGACAGCCGCGAGTACTTTCGCAGCGCCACCACTGCTGACGCTGCGCCAGTCAGTGACGATATGGTCAGGCGCTTCAGGCGTACGCAGAGTTCGCCCACGACACAGGCCGTTCCGGAGCTCCATATCTCGGTCGCGCATCCCAGTCCGCCGCCAGCGACGCTACCCCAGGAGTCTCTGGTGGAGCAGGTGTCGACGCAGCTGCTCGCCGAGTGGCATGGCCAAGTCACCGAAGTCCTGGCCTCGTCCTTTGTGGCCGAGCTCAAAGGCCGACATGGCGAGGGCGTTGCAGGAAAGGAAGAGGTCGCGGTGATCCCTCGCGATGAGGTCAGCCCTGACGATGCGGAGCTGCTCGAACCAGGGGCTTTCTTCAGCCTGTGCATCGCCTATGAACAGTCGTCCCGCGGACGACGCAAGTTCACCACGGTCGTCTTTCGACGGCTGCCCGCCTACCGGCGTGAAGAGCTCGAGGAAGCGCGAGAGCGCGGCCGCCAGATTGCTCGTGGCCTTCAACTGGAATAGCGTCGTCGCCCCTCTGCCCGCGGCCGACGAGTTCGAGATTTCATTCTTCGGTCCCGGTCACGGCGAGTGCATCGTGATGCACGTTGGCGGAGGCCGTTGGGTCGTCGTCGACTCCTGCGTGGACACGACTGACAAGGCCAACCCACATCCCGTCGCCGAGAAGTACTTGACTGCGCTGGGCGTCGACATGGCCAGTGCCGTCGACCTGATCGTCGCCAGTCACTGGCACGCGGACCACATCCGCGGCCTCGGCCGCCTAGTCGACCGTTGTCCGTCGGCCTTGTTCTCGTGCGCGCAGGCAATGGTCCGCGAGGAGTTCATGACTTTTGTGGAGGAGATGGCATCGGCCTCCGTGTCAACCTACGGCGCCAAGCTGGCGGACTTCCGCGAGGCCATCCGGCACCTGCACGACCGCGGAAAAACAATTCGCTGGGCGCAAGGCAACAAGCTTCTTAAGGCCTGGAACCCGAGCGGGGCACTTTCCGGAATTCCGCGGTGTGTCGTCAACGCTCTCTCGCCATCGGATCAAGAGTACAGCGCTTTCATCGCCGAAGTCGCAGCTGCCCGGCCGATTCAGAGAGGCCCGAAGAGGGCGGCAGCTGCGACTAGTCCCAACCTCGTATCGATCGTCTTGCACGTGCAGTTTGGTGACCTGAGCGTGCTGCTGGGCGCCGACATGGAGGTTCACCACGACCCGCAGCGAGGTTGGACCGCCGCGATCGCCGCCGGGCAAGAAGCAGGGCTCACGCCGGCACACTTGCTCAAGGTTCCCCATCACGGGTCCGTGACCGGACATCACCACGAGCTGTGGACTCGGCTGCTGGCTCCGCGTCCGCTCGCGGTCGTCACGCCGTTCAACAAGCTACCGGACGAGCGGAAGCTCCCAACGGCCGCCGACATCGGGCGGTTGAATGACCTGACTAGTCGCCTCTATCAGACTGCACCAGCCGTCCGCACGTCGTCGCGCGGGCGCGACGCCACTGTTGAGCGAGGACTTCGGGACAGCAACATCGTTTTGCGGGATGCAGCACAGCCGCTTGGCATGGTTCGCTGCAGATGGCACTCCCTCGCCGGTTGGCGCGAGGAGGTCTTCCCGCCGGCGCTGCTGCTGACGACGCCTGAGCCGGCAGCAGCGGCGCGCACCAACTTGGAAGACTGAGCACAGCTGCCTACGCTGTCGCAAGCTTTCTCCGCAAAAACTCTAGACACTTTGGCGAGTGAAACTGTCGCGAACTTTGTTGTCCGAGAACAGTGAGGAGCGCTTGTTCATGTCAATGCCCAGAGTGATGGCCGATCTGTTGTCCTGGGGCCATTGGCTCGGATGCGTGCTGCTGCTGTCGATGCCGTTCTGTCATGCCGCGGCCGCCGACGATCCCGCTGCGGATGCCGCACTGCAGTTCATGGCGGCTGTCCAGTCCGCCGATACCGAACGGATCAACCGCCTGGAACAAGGGGTTCTCCAGGAAAAGCTGGATGGAGAGGCGTTGGTGCGCCTTTGGAAGCAGCTCCAGGTGCGCTGGGGGGATTACCGCCTCTGCGAACCGAAAGAGACCACGCCGCAAAGCCAGCACACCTTCGTCGTGCTCTCGTGCCGGTTCGACAAGGGGGCTGCCGATGTCCAGCTGACCCTGGCTAAGGGGCTGGTGGCCGGCATCTTCGTCGGAGCCTTTCATGCAGACACTCCCGCACCGGCCTCCAACATCGGGTTCCGGGAGAGCGAACTGCGCTTCGGCCAGGAAGGCTGGGAGCTTCCGGCCACGCTGACGCTGCCCAGCCGTGATGAAGACATCGTTGGCGCGGCGGTGCTGGTGCACGGCTCAGGTCCGCTCGACAGGAACGCCACGGTTGGCGAGACCCAGTTGTTCAGGGACCTGGCCGTCAAGCTCGCTCGCGCCGGCATCGCCACACTGCGCTATGAGAAGAGGACCTTGCATTACGCCGTCCGCCTGGCACGTCAGCCGGATGTCACGCTGGACGAGGAGACGGTGGTCGATGCGGGCATGGCGCTGGATCTGCTCGCCTCGCACACGGCCCCTTCGTTCCATTGCACCTTTCTCGTGGGCCACAGCCTGGGCGCGTACCTGGCGCCTCACATCGCGAACAACCGGAGCAGGCTGACGGGGCTCGTGCTGCTGGCCCCGCCCGGCCGTCGCATGGTCGACGTGATGCTGGACCAGGTCGACTACCTGTTGACGGAACCCGGAGGAGCGAGTGGGGCAGAAGCGCCTTTGCGCAGGCAGCGCGACAAGCTGCTGGCCTTCCGGCGTGATGGGCTTGCTTCGTCTGAAGGGCCGGGGATCTGGGGACGGTCGGCATGGTCCTTTTTCCAGACCTACGATCCGCTGTCGGCATGGTTGCAGCACCCGGTTCCGACACAAGCCGTCTTCGCAGAGAAAGATTACCAAGTGAATGCCGCCGACCGACGGGCCTGGCAAGGCCTTGCGGATCGCTTCCCTGGCCTTGTCGACGTCGCCCTCATGCCTGGGGTCGGCCATGTGTTCACGCCGGTGACCGGTCGGCCATCACCGCAGTCTTACCTCGTCAAGGCCGAAGCCAGCGACGCGATGGTTGAGCGCGTGGTGGGGTTCATGCGGAGGCGCTGCGTAGCTTCTGGCACGAACACGGAGGTTGCGTCCGATCGCCAGTGAAGGTAGCAGGCCGCCCATGCAGGTGGTGCACAGCCTGTCCAATCCCGGCTAGAGTCGTCTGGAGGAGGGGTTCCATGACGACCAGACGCGCCAGGCACCGCGGGACCACCGGGCCGGGCTTCGTGCTCAAGCATTTGATGGGCGAGTATTCGCTCCTGCGCTCCTATTGGGTGCACACGGTGCTCCTGGCTGGATTGCTCACGGTCTGCGGCTGGATGTTGCTCGGCCGCATCGGCGAACGGTACGGGCTGCGGTACCTGTCGATGGGGGTGATCGGGTTCGAGGTGGCCGTCTTGGTCGTCTGGCTGTGGGCGCTGGCCGGCACATGGATGGCTGCCTTCCGGCATTTGATGGGGCGGGGGCCCAAGCTGTGGGCCCTGCTCGCGATCGTCTCGCTCGCCCTCGTGACCGCCAGCATCATGCGGGAAGCCGCGCACATGCGCCCGTTCATCGAGGAGCACTGGGCCACCGCCATGGGCCGCCAGCCGGCGGAAGACTTCCACATCGAACTGGTGAACAACGGCCGCGTGGTGGCATTCACCGGCGGCATCAACGAATCGGCCGCCGTGGCCCTCGACAAGGCGATTGCCGATGCGCCGAAGGTGACCACCGTGCGGCTCGAATCTCCCGGCGGCTGGCTGCGCGAGGGCGAGCGCATGGCAGCCGTGGTGCGTCGGTATGGGCTGCGCACCCGCATCGAGACCGAATGCCATTCGTCGTGCACGCTCGTGTTCCTGGCCGGCAACGATCGCACGATGGCGCCGGGGGCCCGGCTCGGGTTCCACCGCGCCCGTCCGCTCGGGGGCGGTGATCCCGACGGGCCGGCCGACGCCTGGGAAGCCGCCATCTACCGGCGGGCCGGGCTGGAGCCGGCGTTCATCCAGCACATCCTCGCCACGCCGCACGCGTCGATCTGGACCCCCTCGCAAGAGGTCTTGTACCGGGCCGGGGTGCTGACGCGGCGTGAGTGAGATGATGGTGGGCACCGCTGCCGTCCCATCCAGCCATGCCCGCCCCTGATTCCGTTGAAGACACGCGCACGACAGGCGACCTGTTCGAAGGCACCGACCAGCCACTCGGGCCGGGCGCCGCCCTGTTGCGAGGGTTCGCGCGAGACTGCGCTGCTGATTTGATCGCAGCGGCCAACGGCGTGATCGCCCGTGCCCCGCTGCGCCACATGGTGACGCCGGGCGGGCTCGAGATGTCGGTGGCCATGACCAACTGCGGTCCGCTCGGCTGGGTCTCGGACCGGCGCGGTTACCGGTACCAGGCGCACGATCCGCTGTCGGGCGATCCCTGGCCCGAGATGCCTGGCTTGTTCCGTTCGCTGGCGCAGGGTGCAGCCGAGCGCGCCGGGTTTCCGGATTTCATGCCGGACGCCTGCCTCATCAACCGCTACCTCCCCGGCACGAGGCTGTCACTGCACCAGGACCGGGACGAGACCGACTTCGGCGCCCCCATCGTGTCGGTGTCCCTGGGGCTGCCTGCCGTGTTCCTCTTCGGTGGCCTGCGGCGCGCCGACCGCCCCCGGCGCCTGGGGCTGGAGCATGGTGACGTGGTGGTGTGGGGCGGTGCCTCGCGGCTCGTCTACCACGGGGTCGCACCGCTGGCCTCCGGCGTTCACCCGGCGCTGGGCGGGCAACGGTTCAACCTGACATTCCGCAAGGCAACCTGAGTTCGCACGCCGTCAGTGGAGGCGAAGCGAGCCGAGCCCAAGCAGGCCGATCACACCGATGGCGATCAGGTAAATCGCAACGATGTAGTTCAAAAGCTTGGGCATGACGAGGATCAGGATGCCGGCGATCAGTGAAATGAGGGGAGCGAGCGACAGATGGAGTTTCAAGGGTGGTTCCCGGAAGTCTGCGAATTGGCGAGCCTGCGCACTGTAGCGAGTAAACAAAAGGTCATACGGCGAACGCCGGTACCCACCGGCCGCAGTGGGCCCCGGCTTTCGCCGGGGTGACATGCTTCTGCAGCATCCGGCGAGTTCTCGCTTCGCCCACCACACACAAGTCATACCGGCGAAAGCCGGTACCCACCGGACCGATGGATCCCGACTTCCGTCGGGATGACATGGTTGTGAGTGCAAGCAGCCTGTGTTCATTCACGCAACTCCACCAGCGTGATGGTCAGCTTGCGCACCTTGCCTGAGCGGGACACGGTGAGCGTGACGCGGTCTCCCGGCTGGTAGCGCTCCAGCGCGGTCAGCAAGTCGTCCGGATCCTCCACGGCCTCGTCGTCCACCGCCTGGATCACATCACCGGGCACGATGCCGCCTTCGGAGCCTCGCATGAACGGCACGAGGCCCGCACGGGCCCCGGGGCCGCCGGGCGCCACGCGCACGAGCGGCACCCCCTTGGGAAGCCCGAGCGTTCGGCCCATGCCCTCCGGCCCTGCCGTCACGCCGATGGACGGGCGCACCATGCGGCCGTCGCGGATGAGCCGCGGCACGATGCGGTTGACTTCATCGATGGGGATCGCAAAGCCAATGCCGGCGCTCGCGCCCGAGGGGCTGTAGATCGCGGTGTTCACGCCGATCATGCGGCCGGCCGAATCGAGCAGCGGGCCACCCGAATTGCCGGGGTTGATCGCCGCGTCCGTCTGGATCGCCCCACGGATGCTGCGCCGGGTGACCGATTCGATCTCGCGGTTCAGGGCGCTGACGATGCCCACCGTCAGCGTCTGGTCCAGGCCGAAGGGGTTGCCGATGGCATAGACCTTCTGGCCCACGATGAGGTCCTTGCTCGTGCCCAGCGCGAGGGGCGGCAGCTTGGACTTCGGCGCATCGATGCGAAGCACGGCGAGGTCGCGGTCGGGAAACACCCCCACGAGCTGCGCGCGGTGGCTGGTCTGGTCGGCGAGTGTCACGCGTGCGGCGCTCGCCCCCTGGATCACGTGGAAGTTGGTGACGATGTGGCCGCGGTCGTCCCAGACGAACCCGGTGCCGGTGCCTTGCGGCACCTGGTGCGTCTGCGCGGAAAAGTAGTCACGCTCGAACCCGAGCGCGGTGATGTTGACGACCGACGGCGATGCGCCTTTGAAGACCGCGATGTTGGTCTGCTCGTCCGGCGTCAACGCGCCCCGCGAGGCCACGGGGCGCGGTGTGGCGTCGGGGCGGGCGAGGGCTGGGCAGGCGAGCGTGGCACACGCCAGGATGGCGGCGATCAATGCGGGGCGGGAGATGGGCTGAGGCATGGGCAAGGTCAGGCAAGTCCGGGTCGCATGGTAGAGCCTTGCGCTGCTGAGCGGCACGATGACCTCGACGGTGGGAGCGTGCAGTCGGTGCCGTTCGTCGCACGGTCCCGATCGATAATGACGCCGGCCCTGTCAGTGGCCTCGCAATGTACCGTCCACGCCTACCGCCGTTTCTCATCTGGTGCTTCATCGGCCTGGTCTGGGCCATCGGAGCATGGCCTGCGGCGTGGGGCCAGGCGAGCGGCTCCCGCTCCCTGGTGGTGGACGGGCGCAGTGAGGTCGTCGACCTGTGGCCCGCGGCCACCATCCGGTTCGACGCGGCAAAGTCCCTCAGTCTCGATGACGTGCTCGCCGATCCCGCCGGCTTCACCACGCCTCCGACCGGCCATCCCACTTTGGGCATGCGCAGGGATGCGCTGTGGGTTCGCGTGCCGCTCGATGTGCGCTGCGACCAGCATTGCCCATCCGTTTTCGACATCGATTTCAACGCCCTCAGTCTCATCGATGTGCATCTGCTGGTCGATGGCCGGGTGGTGCAGCGTGCGGAGCTGGGCAACATGCGGCCGTACGCGGACCGGCCCCTGCACAGCCGTTCTCATTCGGTGGTGCTGGACCTCCGGCCTGGGCAGCAGGAGATCATCGTGCGCATCGAGACCCAGGGCACGATGATCTTGCCGATCACCTTGAACACCCTGCCTGCGTTTCACGCGCGCGCTCTGAATGAGCAGATGTTGCAGGGCCTGCTGGCCGGCCTCGGCGCCTGCCTGATGCTCTACAGCCTCGCACAAGGCGTCGCGCTGCGCGAGCGAATGTTTCTGACTTACGCGCTGATGATCTCGGGCAGCGTGCTGTTCTCTCTCTTGCATTTCGGCATCGGCACCCAGTACCTCTGGACGGACAACGCCTGGGTGGAGTCCCACATGCCGGCGCTGTCTGCACTGCTCGCGGCCAGCGCTTCGTTCCTGTTCATCGAACGCGTGCTTGCCAGCCCGCACGGCAGCTGCACGTTCACGCGTGTCATGAAAGGTGGGGCCGCATTCACGGCGGCCGTGGCCGTGGCATTTGCCGCGGGCTGGCTCAGCACCCGCACCACGAGCATCATCGTCAGCATCGCCGGTCTCGCTTCCGCGCTGATGGGCATGCCTGGTGCGATCAAGCTCACCAGGCAGGGAGACGCCATCGGCCGGAACTTCCTCATCGCATGGGGCGTGTACTTCGTCGCCACGGCCGTGATCATCATGGTCATCAACGGGCATGCGCCGGTGAACTTCTGGACGATGCATTCGTTCCAGATCGGTGCCACGGTCGACATGTTGCTGTTCATGCGCGTGCTCGCCCTGCGCATGCAGGCCATGCACGCGCAGGCACACCATGTCACGCTCGAGCGCGATGCGATGCGCTCCCTGGCCCACAGCGATCCGCTCACCGGCCTGCCGAACCGACGCGGCCTGGATGCTGAGCTGGCGGCCGCGTTGTGCACTCCCCGGATGGACAGCCGCGTGGCCGTCTTCATGCTCGACCTCGACGGCTTCAAGCCCGTCAATGATTTGCATGGCCACGACGCGGGAGACGAACTGCTGGTTGCCGTGGCCCAGCGGCTCCAGGGCACCTTGCGCCGCGGCGACACGGTGGCGCGCCTGGGCGGAGACGAATTCGTCGTGATGACCGGGCAGTTGAAAAGCGATGACGATGCCTTGCGCCTCGGTGAGCAACTCCTGGGCGCATTCGCCACGCCGTTCGAAGTTGCGCGGCACAGGTTCCACCTCGGACTGACCATCGGCTATGCCATCTGGCCGATGGACGCGGCCGACGCCGACACCCTGGTCAAGCTGGCCGATGCGGCGATGTACGCGGGCAAGGCGTCCGGCAAGGGGTGCATCCGGCGCGGCGGCATGGCGATGTTGGAAGAAGAGGCGCCCGCCGGCGGGGAGGCAGCAGTGGGCGCCACCCGGCCATGTCCTGATGCGCCGGGCTGACAGCGCGACGTTCCAAGCCAGCAGCTCCGGGAAACGTTCACCGATGGCAAAGACCACAGGTTTCAGAGCCCATTGACGCCTGGAAAGTTAACGTTAACAATGGGTGCTTCCGGTCTTCCGGTGGTACGACGGAGCGACGCATGAAAACCTGGTTCTGTTCCCTGGTCGCGGCAGCGGCGATGGTGGCATCCCCCGCCTGGGCCTGGCCCGACAAACCTGTCACCCTCCTGGTGCCGTTCCCGCCGGGCGGGTCCACCGACACGCTGGCGCGCGCCATGGGGGCCAAGCTGCAGGAGCAGCTGGGGCAAACCTTCGTCGTCGACAACAAGCCGGGGGCCACCGGCACGATCGGAGCCGGGCAGGTCAAGCGTTCACCGCCGGACGGCTACACCCTGCTCGTGTCCTCGCTCGGCCCCTTCGTGATCGCGCCTCATTTGATCAAGGCGGTGCCGTACGACCCCGCGCGGGACTTCGACTTGCTCATGGTGGCCGTGCAGGCGCCGAATGTGCTCGTCGTGCCTGCCGCATCGCCCTACAAGACCGTGGCCGACGTGCTGGCCGAACTGAGGAAGAACCCCGGCAAGATGAGTTTTGCGTCCTCGGGCAACGGGTCATCGGATCACCTCACGGCGGAGCTGTTCTGGCAGCAGACGAACACGAAAGGCCTGCACGTGCCGTACAAGGGCGGTGCGCCCGCCATCAGCGATTTGCTGGGCGGCCAGGTGGATGCTTCGTTCCAGAACATCAACGCCGTGATCGCGCACGTCCAATCCGGCAAGCTGCGCGCGCTCGCCGTGACGGGTGCCAAGCGTTCGGCGTTGCTGCCCCAGGTGCCGACGCTGTCCGAGTCGGGCGTGAAGGAAGCCGATGTGTACTCATGGCAGGCGATCGCCGCGCCGAAGGGCTTGCCGGCGGACGTGCGGACGAAGCTGCATGCGGCGATGGTGGCCGCGCTGAACGACCCGGTGGTGCGCAAGAAACTCACCGATGTGGGTTTCGAAATCGTCGCGAACACGCCCGAGCAATTCACCCAGTTCCAGGCCAGCGAATTCGCGCGCTGGAAAAAGGTGATCGAGGCAGGGCACATCACTGCCGACTGAACCGCTTTCCCCACTGCCGCGAACACCCATGTCCACACCGAAGGTCACCGAACTGCAAGTCATTCCCGTTGCAGGCCGCGACAGCATGCTGCTCAACCTGAGCGGCGCGCATGCACCGTATTTCACCCGCAACCTCGTCCTCCTGACCGACAGCGACGGCCACACCGGTGTGGGGGAAGTGCCCGGCGGCGAGCGAATCCGCCAGACGATCGAAGACGCGCGGCCGCTGATCGTGGGCCAACCCATCGGAGACCACCTGCGGCTGCTGGAGCAGGCGCGCCACCACTTCGCCGACCGAGACAGCGGGGGCCGCGGCCTGCAAACATTTGACCTGCGCGTGACGATCCATGCGGTCACCGCACTCGAATCGGCCTTGCTCGACCTGCTGGGCCAGCACATGCTGCTGCCGGTTGCGGCGCTGCTGGGCGAGGGCCAGCAGCGCGACCGCGTCGAAATGCTCGGCTACCTGTTCTTCGTGGGCGATCGAACGAAGACCGATCTGCCATATGCATCGCCGGACGATGAGCCCGCAGATGCCGACACCTGGATGCGCCTGCGCCATGAGGCCGCGATGACGCCCGAGGCCGTGGTCCGCCTGGCCGAAGCAGCGCATGCGCGGTATGGCTTCAACGATTTCAAGCTCAAGGGCGGTGTGCTCGCCGGCGAGGCCGAGGTGGAAGCGGTCACGGCCTTGCACGAGCGGTTCCCGCAAGCACGGGTGACACTCGATCCGAACGGCGGCTGGTTGTTGAAAGACGCCGTGCGCCTGATGCGCGACATGCACGGCGTGGTGGCCTATGCCGAGGACCCCTGTGGCGCCGAAGACGGTTTCTCGGGGCGGGAGGTGATGGCTGAGTTTCGCCGTGCCACCGGGCTTCCGACCGCCACGAACATGGTGGCCACCGATTGGCGTCAGCTGACGCATGCGCTGTCGCTGCAGTCCGTCGACATCCCGCTTGCCGATCCGCACTTCTGGACCCTGGCCGGTTCGGTCCGCGTCGCGCAGACCTGCCGCGATTGGGGGCTCACCTGGGGTTCGCATTCGAACAACCATTTCGATGTGTCGCTGGCGATGTTCACCCACGTTGCTGCCGCCGCACCCGGACGCGTGACCGCCATCGACACCCATTGGATCTGGCAGGACGGCCAGCGCCTCACCAAGGAGCCGCTGCGGATCCGCGGCGGGTTCGTCGAAGTGCCCCAGCGCGCGGGCCTCGGCGTCGAACTGGACATGGCCGAAGTGATGAAGGCCCATGCGCTGTACCGCGAGCACGGCCTCGGGGCACGCGACGATGCCGTCGCAATGCAGTACCTCATCCCCCAGTGGCGCTTCGATCCGAAACGGCCTTCGCTGGTGCGTTGAAGAACGCTTGATGCCTGTTCATCGGTCGCCTGTCGCATCGCAACAAAATCCGAAAGATCGAAAAGCGCGACATACTGCACGCCCCCGATTTGCCCATCGGGATGCGCCCCGATGCCGCTGTCATTCACGCTCATTACAGTGCTTCGCAGACGGCGGCGCGGCGGATCGCATCATCCGCGCCAAGAAGATCGGCAATGTTTCGTGACCGGCGCCGTCGCCATCCTTTTCATGTGCGACTCGATTCGTAGTCCCCTCCCTACGTGAAGAGGCGGGTGCGTCCGATGGGTCCTGCAAGGCCTCGGCGCTGCAATGAACCAAGGCCCGTCAACAGGCCCTGGTTCATTCAAAGGGGCCCGCCATGCTGCCCACACCTTCCAGCCGATACCACGCCTTGCGTGAAGAACTGACGCGCCTTCAGGCCGCGGACGTCCCGGACATGCCCGCGATCGAGCGTGTGCTCGATGCATTGAATGCGGAGTACTTCCGCCTCAAGAGTGAAGACGGCCAATACGGCAACAACCCGATCGAGTGGCGGCATGGCGAGCCACCGGTGCTCACCGTGCGGCCCGAAGACGTGCTGCCCGCGCCGGGTGGATCCCCGGAGGCCTGTGGTGGAATTCCCGCATGTCCTCCTCGTCCTCCCGACCCCGAGAAGCCGTCATTGCCGAATGGGTGGCTGCCCTGAAAAGCGGGGCAGACGCCCAGACGCTGCGCCATCTTCCCGAGCTGACGGCATTCGAGTCCGCGGACGTCATGGCGCGGATGCGCCGCATCGATGAGACGCCGGCCGAGCCGGCACGAACGCCCCACCGCTTCCGGCCACGCCTGACGCTGCAGACGCTCGGCCGCGGAGAAGGGCTCCTGGGCATGCGGCCCTCAGGCCCTTTCGGGCCACGCGGCAGCACGGTGACCGTCGCATTCATCGATTGGACCTACACCACCGCCGCGGGTGTGACGGCCGAGGTGCCGGCCCCCACCTCCGTGTTGAACAGCCGCAAGACTTCGCCGATCCATGCGCTGGATGCGCAGGGACAACCGGTTCGCATCGAGCGCGATGCGCGCGCCGAAGCGGATGCGATGGACCAGGTGTGGGGGCTGGGCCTGCATCCGCTCGATGCCTCCACGCTGCAGTGGCGAGGCCGGCCCTTCATCGGCCCGGACGCCAAGGTCTGGACCCTCGAACAGGAGGCCCGCTTTGCCGACCTCTGGTCCGATGCCGTGCCGGGCCTGCGGGCGAGCGGCTGGCGCGTCGTGGTGCGCCCGGGCTTCGCACACGAGAGCGTGCCCGTGACGGCATGGCGCCTCGTGCTCGATCACGATTCGGGCGACGTGATCGGCAAAGAGGTGACGGGCCCGATGGGCGCCCGGACCGCAGGCGTCGAGGCCTTGCGGCAGCCCCGGCGGGAAGGCTCGTTCCTGTTGAGCCTCGGGGTCGAGATCGATGGCGAGACATGGGACCTTGCTCCATTGCTGTGGGACCTGTTGCGCCGCGACAGCCGCTGGCTCGATGCCCAGGCGATCGCCGCCATCCCCGATGACGCCCTCGTCACCCTGCGTGCTCCTGGTGGCCGCCGCGTGGAAGCGCCGGCCGCGCCGCTCAAGGCCATCGTGGGCACGATGGTGGACCTGTTGACCGACACCGAGCCACGCACGGGCCCCCTGCGGCTGTCCGCATGGGAGGCCCGGCGGCTCGACGCCTTGCGCGTGAGCCTGCACGACACCCAGGCCGTGCGTGCCGGAGCCCATGGCGCGTGGCAGCTGACCGGCGACGCCGGCCTGCGGGAACTTGCACTGCGCATGCAACGTGCCGATGAACCCCCAACCGTTCCCGATCCGGCGGGTCTCGGCGTGACCTTGCGCGACTACCAGCGGCGCGGCGTCGCCTGGCTGCAGCACCTGCGCGAGCACCATCTCGCCGGCATCCTGGCCGATGACATGGGCCTCGGCAAGACGGCGCAGGCCCTGGCGCACCTGCTGATCGAGCAGCAGGCCGGCCGGCTCGATGGCACGCCGGCATTGGTCGTGGTGCCCACATCGCTTCTTTTCAATTGGCAGGCCGAGGCCGCCCGCATGGCGCCCGGGCTGCGCCTGCTGACGCTGCACGGTGCCGATCGCGCCCACCGCGTGGCCGACATCGGCCACCATGACGTGGTGTTGACGACCTACCCGCTCGTGTGGCGCGACATCGACGTGCTCGCTTCGGCGTCCTTCCACATGTTGATCCTCGATGAGGCGCAGACGGTCAAGAATCCGGCCGGGCGTGCCGCACATGCGCTGCGCCGCCTGAACGCCGCACACCGCCTGTGCCTGACCGGCACGCCGCTCGAGAACCACCTGGGCGAGTTGTGGGCGCAATTCGATTTCCTGCTGCCGGGCTTCCTCGGCGATCAGCGCACCTTCGCGCGCCGCTGGCGCAAGCCCATCGAGGAAAACGGCGAGACGCTGCGCGCCGAATTGCTGCGCCGCCGCGTGCGCCCGTTCATCCTGCGCCGGCGCAAGGACGAGGTGGCCGCCGAACTGCCGCCGAAGACCGAGGTGATCGAACGGGTGGAGCTGCAAGGCCGCCAACGCGCGATGTACGAAAGCGTGCGGGTCGCCGCCGACGAATTGGTTCGCCGCGTGCTTCAAAAGAGCGGCCTGGCCGGCGGGCTCATCACCATCCTCGACGCCTTGCTGAAACTGCGCCAGGTGTGCAACGACCCCCGGCTGCTCCAGGGCCGGCGCGTCCCCAAGGCCATCGAAAGCGCCAAGCGCGAGCTGCTGCGCGACCTGCTCCCGTCGCTCGTGGCCGACGGCCGCCGGGTGCTCGTGTTCTCCCAGTTCACCGCGATGCTGTCGTTGCTGCAGGAGGACCTCGCGGCGCTCGGCCTGCCGTGGCTCGCGTTGACCGGCGAGACGCCGCCTGCACAGCGTGGCCAGATCGTCGGCGACTTCCAGGCCGGTCGCGTGCCATTGCTGCTGCTGAGCCTGAAGGCCGGCGGAGTGGGCTTGAACCTGACCGCGGCCGACACGGTGATCCATGTGGATCCCTGGTGGAATCCTGCCGTCGAACGCCAGGCCACCGACCGAGCGCATCGCATCGGGCAGACCCAGCCCGTGTTCGTCTACAAGCTGATCGTCGCCGGCAGCATCGAAGAACGCATGCTCGAACTGCAGGCTCGCAAGGCCGCACTGGCCGAAGGCGTGCTGTGCGAAGACGACGCCCTCGGGATGAAGTTCACGACGGCCGACCTGGACGCCTTGTTGTCACCGCTGGTCTGACGGGGCAGGGCGGCCGTACCCCTTGATCCGGGGCCCGGTTCACTTGCAGTCAGGCGCGCCCTGCCTCACAATTCGCTCCATGTTCAAGACCGCATCACTCCACCAAGCCGCAGGCGACCGTCAGGCCGCGTGCGTGGGTGAGCGCGTGACTCTCGCCTAGAGCCTTTCGAATGCGTTCGGAAGGCACGAGCCTTCCGGACCCTGAATCCCAGGAACCC
>Ga0070659_100001274_pt1 | contig 18280 bp, 20 predicted proteins | sample KBSC23metaG_FD_64666 | JGI IMG/M metagenome (GOLD analysis project Ga0070659, IMG submission 64666) | Corn rhizosphere microbial communities from Kellogg Biological Station, Michigan, USA - KBS C2-3 metaG | ecosystem: Host-associated > Plants > Roots > Rhizosphere > Soil ... | reverse complement strand
CTCGCCGAAGGCGGCTGTGACGATCATCAGCGTGGCCGCGTTGATGCGGTCGCCCCGGTAGGCGCAGTTGACGGCCATGGCCATCGTGCCGCTGCTCGTGATGAGCACGAAGGTCATGATGGCGATCAGCAGCAACGGCACCTCCACGCCACCCACATGCAGCGCAAACACCTCGCTCGGGTTGGGCCAGACCGTCGTGATGGACGCGCGAACGGTCATGTAGCCGGTCAGGAATGAGCCGAAGATGAACGTGTCGCTCAGCAAGAACACCCACATCATCGCCTTGCCCCATGGCACATGGAAGGCTTGGCGGTCGGATGCCCAGTCCGACACCAGCCCACGCGCGCCGGCAACCGGTGCCACCGCGCTCATGGCGAAACCCCGCAAATGACCCGCGCCACCTCGGGCGTGATCCACGTGAACGCGGCGAACAGCACGATCCACAGCATCAACAGGTAGTCCCAGTAGCGGGCACACATGGCGATGCGCCCCGGCGTCGGCGAGGCCTGCACATTCGCCCAGGCCACGAGCCCGCCCGCCACGTGCAGCCCGTGCAGTGCGGTCAGGAGGTAGAAGAAGCTCGCCGCCGGATTGCCCGTCAGCACCACGTGCTCGGCCTGCAAGGCCTGCCAGGCCCACCACTGCGCCACCAGGAAACCCATGGCGCAGGCCCCGCCGGCGTTCAATTGCCTGCGGTGCATCATCAGGCTGCCCAAAATGAGCACCGACGTGCTGATCCACAGCTGCCGGGGCATCTCGACCGCAGTGGCGTCCGGGCTGCTCAGCCGCATCACGTAGGCCGTGAGGAACAATGAGAACAGGCTGGTGACGACCACGAGAAAAGCCCAGAGCCCGGCACTCAGCGCGCGCTCGCGCGTCGCCTCGTCAGGGGCCTGCAACTGAACGGCCGAGGTGTTCATGGGGAGCCTCCGTACGCGGGTTCCGCACCGCCGTCCTTCGACGGTGCATCCTGGGCGATGAAGTCACGTGGGGCGCCGGGGACGCTGTAGGCATAGGCCCATCGGTGCACCACCGGCAAGTCTCGCCCCCAGTTGCCGTGGGCCGGCGGCGTCTCCGGTGTGGCCCATTCGAGTGAAGCGGCCTGCCATGGGTTGGGGCCGGCCTTGCGCCCGCGGAACGCACTCCACAGCAGGTTGAAGACGAACACCAACTGCACCGCGCCCACGATCAGCGCGATGACCGTGATCCAGGCGTTGAACGCATGGGCAGAAGCCGGAATGAACTCGTAGTCCGTGAAGTGGTGGTACCGGCGCGGCATGCCGAGCAACCCGAGGTAATGCATCGGGAAGAAGATCGCGTAGGTGCCGAGGAAGGTGACCCAGAAGTGCAGATGCCCCAGGCGGTCGTCGAGCATGCGCCCGGTGATCTTCGGGAACCAGTGGTAGATGCCACCGAACACGACCAGCAGCGGCGCCACGCCCATCACCATGTGGAAGTGCGCCACGACGAAGTACGTGCCCGAGAGCGGGATGTCCACGCTGACGTTGCCGAGGAACAGCCCCGTCAACCCGCCCAACAGAAAGGTCAGCATGAACGCGAGCGCGAACAGCATCGGCACGGACAGGTGGATGTCGCCGCGCCACAGCGTCAACAACCAGTTGTAGACCTTGATGGCCGTGGGCACCGCGATGATGAGCGTGCTCGTGGCGAAGAAGAAGCCGAAGTACGGGTTCATGCCGCTGACGAACATGTGGTGTGCCCACACCACGAAGCTCAGGCCGCCGATGGCCACGATGGCCCACACCATCGTGCGATACCCGAAGATGGCTTTTCGCGCATGCACGCTGATGAGATCCGAGACGATGCCGAACGCCGGCAAGGCCACGATGTACACCTCGGGGTGCCCGAAGAACCAGAACAGGTGCTGGAACAGCAGCGGGCTGCCGCCCTGGTGCGCGGACAACTGCCCCATGGAAACGAGCGACGGCATGAAAAAGCTCGTGCCGAGCACCTTGTCGAAAAGCATCATCACGCCGCTCACAAACAGGGCCGGGAACGCCAGCAGCGCGAGGATCGTGGCGGTGAAGATGCCCCACACGGACAACGGCATCCGCAGCAGCGTCATGCCCTCGCAGCGCGCCTGGAGCACGGTGGTGACATAGTTCAAGCCGCCCATCGTGGCCGCCACGATGAAGATCAGCAGGGACACCAGCATCACGATGATGCCCCAATCATGCCCCGGCGTGCCGGGGAGGATGGCCTGCGGCGGATACAGCGTCCAGCCGGCGCCGGTGGGCCCACCCGGCACGAAAAAGCTGGCGATCAGCACCACCACCGAGAGCAGGTAGAACCAGAAGCTCAACATGTTCAGGTAGGGAAACACCATGTCCCGCGCCCCCACCATCAGCGGGATCAGATAGTTGCCGAAGCCGCCGAGGAAGAGCGCCGTCAGCAGGTAGATCACCATGATCATTCCGTGCATCGTGACGAACTGGTAGTAGCGCTCGGCATTGATGAATGCGAACTCGCCCGGAAAGCCCAACTGCAACCGCATCAGGTTCGACAGCACGAGCCCCACCAGGCCCACCGCGATGGCCGTGCAGCCGTACTGCACGGCAATCACCTTGTGGTCCTGGCTCCATACGTAGCGCGTCCAGAAGCTCTGCGGCGCGTGGTGCGATTCATCATCGGGACGGGTGGGGATGACGTAGGCCATGTCGTTCCCTCATTGCGGCGCGAGCGCCTTGATGTAGGCGATCAGCGCATCGAGCTCGGGGTCGGTCAGCTCCACCTTCGGCATCACCGGTGGATACCCCTTGACCGACCGTGCCGTGGGGTTGCGGATGAAGTTGCGCAGGTAGTCCTCGTCGACGCGGGCCGTGGTGCCATCGTCCATGGTTTCCATCTTGCCGAACAGGCCCTTCCAGGTCGGGCCCACGATCGTTCGGCCATCGATGCTGTGGCAGGCGACGCAGCCCTTCGCACCGGCGAGCGCCCTGCCCTGGTCCACCAGCGGATTGCCGCCGGCCGGTGCCTTCGCCTTGGCGGCAGCGGCTGCGGCGAGCGCGGCCGTGAACGTGCCCTGTTGGCCCAGCCACGCGCGAAATGCCGGTTCAGGCTCGACCACCACGATGCCGCGCATGTTGGGATGCCCCACGCCGCACAATTGGGCGCACATCGATTCGTAGCGACCGGCCACCGTGGGCGTGAACCAGAAGCTGCTCACCTGGCCCGGCACGATGTTCATGCGCGCCCGGAACGGTGGCACGTAGAAATCGTGCAGCACATCGTTGGAGCGCGCAAGCACATGGACGGGCCGGTTCAGCGGCATGTGCACCTCGTTGCCCGACACGAGGATGTCGTCCAGCCCGCGCGCATCGGTGGGATCGAGCCCGAAAGGATTCTCGGCGGAGATGAAGCGTGCATCCGTGCCCCCGAGCCGGCCGTCTGCGCCCTCGAAGCGGAACCGCCATTGCCACTGCTCGCCCACCACCTCGAGCACGAGCGCATCTTTGGGCGGCCGCACATAGTCGGCATAGACGACGAGGCCCGGCGCAAGCAGCCCCACGATGCCCACGGTGGTGATGCCGATCAGCCAGCGTTCGAGCCGCGGGTTGTCGGGTTCATAGGCGGCCTTGTGACCGGCGCGGTGCCGGTAACGCCACAGCGTCCACACGAGCACCAGCGACACCACGGCGAAGAAGATGCCGGTGATCAGGAAGGTGATCCACAGCGTCTGGTCCATCCGCCCCCAGTTGGACGCAAGCGGGGTGACCCACCACGGGGTGAGCCAATGGAACAGCAGCGACGCGAGAACAACGATGAACAGGACGACGGCGATCGCCATGGTGGGGGGCCTGTTGTGCGGTTCCGCGCCCCGGTCATTGAACGAAACGCCGCCGCGCGGGTCCGCTTCGCGCGAGCTTCCAGTACAGCAGCGCGGCGGTGACACCGAAAATCACATGCGCTGCAAAGGTAGGCCAGCCTTGCAATTCCATGAACCACGGGAACCACCGCACCATCACATGGAAGTTGATCCCGTACAACAAGGCGCCGAACGCCGCACCAATGCCCGTCATCGCACCGGCGTTGTCTTCATAGTGGAAGCCGGTGGCGACAAAGCCCAGCACCATTCCGAACGCGATGCCCAGCAGGTAGTGCGTGATCAGCGCCGCAATGACCAGGCCGGCATCGAAACCGGGAGATGCACTCCACATCGCCTCGGGCCCCAGCAGCAACGCCGCCACGAGGTGCGACGTGCGCCACAGTCCGGCATCGCCTTGGGAGACGCCCGACCAGATGAGTTCGAGCATCATCAACACCGCGCCGCCCGCAAAGCCGGCCACCGCGGCCGCAGTCCAGTCGGGCGTTCGCCGCTCCCACCGATGCAGGTGCAGCTGAAGAGGAAGTTCCATGGTGGCCTCCTGCAAGGAGAAGCTCCAGTGCCTCAGGGGAACGCGGGAATGTTCGGTTCGACGCCTTCGTGGCGTGCTTCCGGATGGGTCGCACGCAGCCGCGCTTCCAGCTCCTCCACCCGCGAACTCGGCACGTCCACCATCAGGAGAATCTGCCCCTCTTCGATCGCCGGCTGGAAACGGACCAGCCGGTTGCTCGGCGTGGATACCCCAATCATGCTCGATGCCCAAGCCCCGATGGCGGCGCCCGCCATGGCGAGCACCGCGGCGATGCCCCACTGGGGTTCATCCCCCACGATGGGAAAGAACACTGCGGCCAGCACACCCGCCACCACGCCTGCGCCGCCCCCGATGACGAGCCCGGCCTGGGCCGCGCGGACCACGTCGGACGTCTGAAGCAGGTTGGCCGCATGAAGGCCCGTCATGTCGGCCCCCTCCTTCGCCACGAAATGGATGTGCTGCTCCGCGATGCGGTCGAGCAGCAGATCATTCATGGTCCGCCGGGCACTGGCCAGGTCAGGCAACAGCCAATAGATCCGTCTGCGCATGAGGTGCTCCTTGATTCGCGATACCAACCGTGCGAACGAGCCGTTGCAAACCTTATACACCTCGGGCGGCTGGCGTTCAACCCGTCGCTCTTGGGGGGCGTGCCATGCCGAAAAAGCGGGCAGGCGTGGTGCCCACGGCGCGCCGGAACATCGCGATGAACGCGCTGACGTTTTCGTAGCCCAGATGGAGCGCGATCGTGTTCACCGGCGCGCCTGCCGCAAGCCCTGCCATCGCCTGCATCAGTCGCGCGCGCTGCCGCCAATCCGCCAGGCTGAACCCCGTTTCAGCGGCAAAGCGCCGCGTCAGCGTGCGTGACGCCATGGAGGCTGTCGCGGCCCATGCATCGAGCCCGCGCGAATCGGCGAGATCGGCCAGCAGGCTGCGTGCCACCCGCTGCAAGCGTGCGTCCTGCGGCATGGGCAGTCCGAACGGCTCCTGCGGCAGCGCCCGGATCTCATCGAAGATGACTTCGGTGATCCGACGCTGCGCCGAGTCCCGCGGACCGGCGCCCCAGCTGGCCGCCCGGGCCACGGCCTCATGCAGCAAACCGGAGGTGCGCATGACCCTCGGCATTTCGGGCAAGGTGACACAGGCGCCCGCGGCCACGTACACACCCCAGCCCGAAAAGGCGCCGTGCGAACGCACTTGACGTTCGCGGCAAGGCGGTATCCACACCGCATGGTTCGGCGGCACCACCCATTGCCCTGCCTCGTCGTCGATCGTCAGCAACCCTTCACCAGTGCCCAGCAACTGGCCTCGGACGAGGCAATGAGGCGCTGTCACACCGATGTTTTCGCCGGACCGTGCAAACGCCAACAGGATGGAGGTGTCAGTTTCAGAGAACGGCACAGCGGCGGAATCGGAAGGCGACATGGCTCGGGAAAGGCACTGATGGAGGCGAATGCGGTATTAGAGCCTGAAGGGCCGGGGGCGGGCGCAGCGCACTTTCAGACTGAGTGAACCACGCACCCAGTGGGTACCGGCGTTCGCCGGTATGACATGGAGGGAAGCTGCGGCGCTTGAACCAGCACGTCACCCCGGCGAAAGCCGGGGCCCACTGCGGCCAGTCGGTGCGGGCGTTTGCAATGGTATGACATGGTGTGATTCGACAGGCATTCGCCTGGGCATTGAGCCGCGACACCGGGCCCCCAAGCCATCGGAGGCACACTCCCCACCTTCAACGCCGCCGCCATGTCCGCTCGTTCTTTCCACCATTGCCTGCTCGCCTGTGGCGCCACCTTGCTCCCGGCCGCCGCTTTCGCGCAGCCCGACATCGTTCAGCTTCCCCCGGTGGTCGTCACCGCCACGCGAACGGACACCCGCTCCGACGACGTGCCCGCCTCCATCGACCGGCTCGACGGCGAGGCCGTGCGCGCCGGTCGCGCCCAGGTCAACCTCTCCGAGTCGCTCGGTACCGTGCCCGGCGTCTTCGCACGCGACCGGCAAAACTACGCCCAGGACGTTCAAATCTCCGTCCGCGGGTTCGGCGCGCGGTCGACTTTCGGGATCCGGGGCGTGCGCCTGTACGTCGACGGCATCCCCGCCACGCTGCCCGACGGCCAGGGGCAGATCACGCACGTCGATCTCGGCACCGTGGGCCACATCGAGGTGCTGCGAGGCCCCTTCTCGGCGCTGTACGGCAACTCCTCCGGCGGTGTGATCCAGGTGTTCACCGAGGAGCCGGCCGGCCAACCACGTGTGCGCTTCGGCGCCTCGGCCGGCAGCGACGACCTCCTGCGGTTCGCGGCCCAGGCGAGTGGCACCGACGGTGGCTTCGGGTACGTGCTCGGCGCGAGCCACTTCAGCACCGGAGGCTACCGCGACCACAGCGCGGCCGAACGCAGGCTCGGCAATGCCAAACTCACCTGGCAACCCGACCTGGAGAGCCGGTGGACACTGGCGGTCAACAGCGTTGCCCTGCCCCGCGCCCAGGACCCGCTCGGTCTGAACCGCGCCCAGTTCGACGCCAACCCGCGCGGCGCCGATGCGGCCGCCGAGGCGTTCGACACCCGCAAGCGCATGAACCAGACCCAGGGCGGCGTGGTGTATGAGCGGCGCATCGCCGCCGACCACACCGTTCGCCTGCTGACCTACGCCGGACACCGCGGTACCGAACAATTCCAGGCGATTCCCACCTCTGCGCAAGCCAACCCGATGCACCCGGGCGGCGTCATCGGGTTGTCACGCGACTACCGTGGCGCAGATGCCCGATGGACCTGGAAAAGCCAGCTCGTCGGCGGCCCGATCGAATGGGTGGGCGGCGTGGCATGGGACGACCTCGACGAGCACCGCCAGGGGTTCGAGAACTTCTCCGGCACCACCCTCGGTGTGCGCGGCGCGTTGCGACGCGATGAGCACAATGACGTCTCGAACGTCGATCAGTACCTGCAGGCGGCATGGCAGTTCGCCCCCCGCTGGGCATTGAATGCGGGCGTGCGGCACAGCCGTGTGCGGTTCAGCTCGACCGATGCGTACGTCACCGGCACCAATCCGGACGACACGGGACACGCCGACTACCGTGCCACACTGCCAGTGGCCGGCCTGATGTACACACCGGTCGAATCCCTCCACCTGTACGTCACCGCGGGGCGTGGCTTCGAGACGCCCACGCTGAACGAGCTCGCCTACCGGCCCGGCGGTGAAAGCGGCATGAATTTCGGCCTGCAGGCTTCGCGCAGCAGCAGCGCCGAGGCTGGCATCAAGGCCAGGCTGGCCGACTGGGGCGCGGTGACCGCGGCGGTGTTCCAGACGAGAACGTCGAACGAGATCGTCACCCAGACGAACAGCGGCGGCCGCGCCACGTTCCAGAACGCAGGCGCCACACGGCGCAGCGGTGTCGAGCTGGGCTGGTCGAACGCCTGGCATCGGCATTTGCAGGCGCAGGTGGCCGCCACGCTGCTGCGCGCTCGGTACCAGGATGGCTTCGCCACCTGCAGCGGCACGCCGTGCGCCACGCCCAACCTGACCATTCCGGCCGGCAATCGAATCCCCGGCCTCGCGCAAGGCTCATGGTTCGCATCGCTCGGCTGGCTGCCGCCGCTCGGGTGGCGAGGCGGCATCGAGGCCCGCTACGTGACACGGGTCTTCGCGAACGACGCCAACACACAAGCCGCAGGCAGCCATGCCGTCATGGCCCTTCACGCCGGCCATGTGATGCAGGCCGGCCCCTGGGAAGTCAACGGCTTCATCCGGATCGACAACCTGTTGGACCGCCGCCACGCCGGCTCTGTGATCGTCAACGAGGGCAACGGCCGCTACTTCGAGCCCGCCCCCGGGCGCACCTGGCTCACCGGCGTGTCGGGAACGCTCAGGTTCTGACGCGCCTGGTGAGAGGCGACAGAAATCAGCGGTCCGCCGCGGCCGCCCGTTCGGCGGCGAGCTTGGCAGCAGCTTCAATATCCTGCCGCGCCTTGTCGATGGTGACTTGCGCCTCGGCCGGCGTCGTCACGGTGACCGTGGCCGGGACCGCGCCGCTGCTGCGCAGCAGCGGCAGCAGCACATGGCGAGCCAGGGCGGCCACCACGATCATGGCAATGAGGATTCCACCGATTCGAATCAAGAGAGGCATGGTCGACAAATGTGAGAAGCGGTGGATCAGCCGGTCCGTCGGCACCGCAAGCGGATCGAATTGAACCTGTCTTGTCGGGCACAGTCAAGCGGCGACAACGCCGGAAACCGCAGACATGCGATGCTTCGGACTGTCCGAAGCATGCGCCGCAGCCCACAATGAACCATGGACGAAACGTTGTTTGCCGCCGAAGTGAACGAGGTTTACCGGGCGGTGTATCTGCTGGGGGCCCGGCGTGTCGCGGATCCACGCCTGCTGCCCTCGCCCGAAGCCGTGGGCCTGCTGTGGCACCTGGCCCAATCGGGCCCGCTCACGCTCTCTGAAATGTCGCGGCACCTGCAACGCGCGCCGTCGACGCTCAGTGTCAAGGTGGCATCACTGGAAACACAAGGTCTGCTGGCCCGCCAGCAAGATTCCGATGATGCACGGCGCGCCCTGGTGTGGCTGACCCGGAAGGGCCGCGAGGCGCTCGACGAGGCCATGCACGTCCTCGACCACACTCGCCTCAGGGAAGCCGCCCGCCGGCTTTCAGCAACCCAGCGGTCGCGCATCGCCGGCGCGCTTCGGGAGCTCCATGAGGCCCTGGCACTGCACCGATCACCCGAACCTGAAGGAGACACCTGACATGACCCATCCGTGCCAAAGCTGCGGCATGCCGATCGAAGTGGGCCCGTATTGCCCGCACTGCGTGGATGCACAGGGCCAATTGCAGGACTTCGACACACGCTTTGCCCGCATGGTGGGCTGGGCCCTTCGGGAGGATCCGCGGTTGTCCCGAGAACAGGCGGAGGCCCGGACACTGGCGTACATGGCCCGCATGCCGGCATGGCGGCATCACCCGCGGGTCGCAGGCTCGTCGGACTGACATGGGCCGGGAAGCCGTCATCAGCTGCACCGTCGGTCCCCGGCAGGAAGTTCTGAAGGTGCTGCTCGAACCCACGGAATTGATACTTCGCGGCACCGCCATTCGCCACCGTTGGCCGATCAACGCTTTGAAGAACGTCGCACCGCTGGGAGAGGCCCTGTGCTTCACGGCCGATGGGCAGGACGTGGCATTGCAACTCGGGAGCAAGCGGGCCATGGCCTGGGCCCAAAAAATGATGGAACCGCCGCCCACGCTCGCCCACAAGCTGGGGCTCAAGGCCGGCATGCGCGCACTCGTCCTGGGCATCGTCGACGACGAGGCGCTGCGCAGTGCATTGGACGGCGCCACCGTGCCCGATGCGGCACAGGCTGACTTGCTGGTCGCGGTCTTGCGAAGTGCCGATGACCTGGACGCGGCACTGGCACAGCATGCCCACATGCGATCCCGCCCGGTGTGGATGGTGCATCGCAAGGGCAAGAACCTGGGCAACCACCCGGGCGATTCCGCGGTCCGCGAGACCTGTCGCGCGCGCGGGTACATCGATACGAAGACGTGTGCTGTTTCGCCAGCCTGGTCGGCCACCCGCTATTCCGCCAAGGCGACACCACCGTAAGGGGAGACGATGGAGGTGATATCCCCCATCGACCACGTCTCTGCCGGCCCGGCTCGACATTTCATCAAAATCGGCAAGTACCTTGTCTCCCCGCTGACCAGGCGACTGCCCGATCCCCGGAGCTACCCCAACGGCGGCGCATGGAGCGCGGTCAATGCCATCAATACGTCCGCATACCACGCGCAGCCCAGCCCCAGCGATTCATCCGCGTCCAGGTCCCGGTTATGCATGTCCATGCGCGAGGAATGCACGCCCAGCAGCCACCAGGGAAGCTTGTCATGCGGCGCATCGAGCCGGTGCACGACCGGCGCGCCGCTGCTGCCGCGATGCGTGCGCGCATCCGTGAGGAAGTAGCCCTGGCCTTGGAATCTCACGCCGAAAGAGGAGGCGATACAGCCGAAGCGCAGCACCGGTAGCCTGTGCACGGTGTCGTAGAAGCCGAGTGGGTAGCCCGGCACCAGGATGGGCGCGCCGGCCTCCACGCGCTCCAGCGGACCGACGAGGTTGTGGGGGGCGAAACAGTTGAACGCGGCACCCTCGGGCAATGTCCCTCCTTGTATTTCGAGAACGGCGACGTCCACTTCGCCGCCGGTGTCCTCGGCCTGACGCCAAGCAGCGATCCCGTCGCGATACAGTGGCAGCGACACCGTGGCGACGTTCGACAATTGAGACGCGTCGCGGTGCAGCTCAAATTCGACGCGCTCCGGCAGGTGCCCTTGCCGCAGGTCATACAGAACATGGCGGCTGGTGACCAGAAACAGCCGGCCGTCCCGTTCAAAGAAGAAGCCGCTCGCAGCGGTGAGCAATTCGCTCCCTCGGTAGGTGCACAGGCGAACAGTGGTCAGGAGCAAGGATTCGATCAATTCGCACCTTCAGAGTCCACATGGAAAGTCGCACTCAAAGCATCTGCCGGGGCGACTGCTACTTCCGCCTGCCTCGTGGGTTCCCGATTGCCTCAGTGGCATCGGGAATTTGAACACGCCGCTGGTTCCCCCGCTGGCAGCGTGCGCGGCCCCTCGAGAGAAACCCCCCACTTGTGACTTCGCTCTTCATAGATGCAACACTCAAGTGCATTGTCGCCCGGACTCGTCTGGCAGAGGCGGCCACTCAAAGATCAGCGCAGGAATTTGGAGGTGAACGATGACACCAAATCAGAAGATATCGCGCGAGAAGCGCGTGCATCCTGCCAATCCCAAACTCTTGCCGAGTTCCGAGCGCGCCGAACTGCAGCGCCAGGGAGCCAAGGCCGCTGCGCGCGGAGACGACGCGACATCCAACCCCATGCACGACACACCCAACATGCCAGCGGCAACCGGGGAATCGACTGACCTGTGGCGAGAGCGCGAAGAGGCGTGGCAGCAGGGGCATAACGCTCAGTCCAGCGTACTGGACCGATCACCCGAGGCGGACGATGGACGCCGTTAGGCATCATCGCGGGGATCGCTTGGCCGCCGCTCCTTGCCTGCGGCAGGCGTTGTCGGCCCCAATGGCTTTGCAATGACATGAAGAGCCCATTCGGCGAAACGGTCCTGGAGCAAGAGGGTGCCCGCGCTGCTCAAGCGGGCCGCTCATGGCAGTCGAACCCGTACTTGCGACGAGAGAACATGCCGCAGGCAACAGGCGAGACACTGCGCGAATGGTCGTGCAAGCATGACGCCTGGCAGCGAGGCTTTGAGGGCCAGGCTCCCGTGGTTCAGCAGACAAAGGAAGTGCTGACAGCCGAGCTCATTGCCTCAATCATCGAGCACCGCATCGGCGCGTTCCCTCCCGTTCGCGAGGAACTCGCGCGCGACCGGTACTGCCTCGTCCGTGTGGAGTTGCCCAGGGCACATGCACGCGATGACAAAGGCCGCAACTGGAACGTTGGCGGCTTTGCATGCGGTACTGTCGACCCGGCCAGCTGCCGCACCGATTTTCGTGCGGAAGTGGACCGTATTCGCGACCGCTACGACCTGGCCTGAAGGGCCTTGCATTTCCGCAGGGCGGGTAGCCGGTCCTCCATACCCCTTGTCCCTATCGATTCGGCTTGCCCGGCAACGAGAGGTCACCGGACGCAGTCTTGAACACATCAACGACGCACAACAGCGGGTTGTGCACGCTCTCATGCACACGCAGCGCGGCCGTCACGCCGTCGAAGCGCGCACCGCCGACCACGCCAATGTCGTCGAACGGCACACGCACCTCGAGCGAACGGCCCTGGAAGCTCGGACTCCACCCAGGGCTGTCGATCAAGATGGGCAGGCCCGGCCAGGTCTTGGGCAGGCGCGGCTTGGCACCCGGCGGAATGTCCGCAACCTTCAGCGCATTCTTGCCGCAGGCGTTGTCTGGCTGCAGCACCACCCAATGCGAATGCCACACGTTGCCATCGTTGCCCCGGTCGCCGTCACCGTTTTCATCGAAGAGCGGCGTGTCATCGAAGTCAGGGTGCGATGTGACGGCCAGGGCCAGAATGCCGCTCTTGGGCTCGAAGCCCACCGCGGACGGATCGATCGTGGTCGGCCACACGTACGAGAACACCGAACTGCCGGCCAGCTTGCCGGACTTCGCGGGCTTGCTGCCACCCCCCTCGCCCGAGACAGCGATATGGAACACCGCCACGTTGCCGATCGTCGTGATCTTCGTGTGGACGATGTCGAAGGCCGGCGCCACGGTGGCCGACGGTGCGGTCTGAATACCACCGGTGTGCCCGTCGTGGGCCCCAGCGGAGGCGCATGCGAGAACGCAGGCGGCCGAGGAGAACAGACGGCGAGCACCGGCACTGCAAACGCCACTGTTGCGCGGCGGCCGAACAGCAACAGCGGTGGATGGCGAGATGGGGGAGGACATGGGATTCCTTGTCAGTCGATGAGATGCGTGCGGGATCTGCACGCCACCAGTGTCTGGTGCATCCCTGGACGGAAAAATACAATTCGTCTTCAATACCATCCCATTCGTCCATGGCATGCGCCCCCCTCTCGACCGACTGACTTCGCTGCTCGAGCGCTTCCATGCGCGCGCCCGTTTGTTCCATACCGGGCCCCTGTGTGGCGTCACGCATTTCGCTGCCGAACCGGGGCGTGGCTTTCTGCATGTGCTTCGGCGGGGCGAGATGGCGGTCACGCACGGCACCCGCAGCGGCGTTCGCCGACGCATCCAGGTGAGCGAACCGAGCCTGCTTTTCTATCCGCGGCCCCTCTCACACGATTTCCACCATGCACCGGCCGAAGGCTCCGATTTCACCTGTGCGTCGATTGATTTCGACGGTGGGCAAAGCAATCCGCTGGTGCGGGCGCTTCCGCCCCTGGTGATTCTCCCGTTGGCCCAGGTGCCGGGACTGGGCCAGTCACTGGCCTTGCTCTTTGCCGAGACGGATCAGCTGCGCTGCGGGTCCCGGCTTCTCGCCGACCGGCTGTTCGAGGTGGTTCTGATCCAGCTGCTTCGATGGGTCCTCGACCATCCCCAGCAAGCCGGAGTTCCGGGGGGTCTGTTCGCCGGGCTGTCACATCCACGCCTGGCGGCGGCGCTGGTGGCGATGCACGAGCAGCCCGGCGAAGCCTGGACCCTTGAGCGCATGGCACAACAGGCCGGCATGTCGCGCAGCGCGTTCGCGGGCTGCTTCAGGGAGGTGGTGGGTCAGACCCCGGCCGACTACCTGGCCGGCTGGCGGCTCAGCCTGGCCCAGGCCGAGCTGCGCAATGGGCGGCCGCTGAAGGCCATCGCCACCGACCTCGGCTACGCCAATCCGTCGGCCTTCACCCGGCTGTTCACCCACAAGACGGGGTGCTCGCCGCGACAGTGGCTCGCCGCGAATACGGACGCTTGAACCCAGCGCCCATCGCAGACGTTAAGCTTCACGCCATGACCGTCGCCACCCCATCGAACACGTTTTCGGGCGCCAACAGCTATTTGAACCCGGGCGCCAGGAAACCGGAGGGCATCCTGCGGCACATGCTTTCGCTCGACGACTTTGAACGCGCCGCCCGCAAGCGCCTGCCGCGCCCCATATTCGGCTACATACGTGGTGCAGCGGAAGACAACCGCTCGCTGGACGACAACGCCCTTTCCTTTGCGGAGTGGGCCTTCAAGACCCGGGTCCTGATCGACGTGTCGGCACGCACTCAACAAGTCGAACTATTCGGCAGGGCATACGCCTCGCCATTCGGCATTGCCCCGATGGGCCTCAGCGCGCTGTCGGCCTACCGAGGCGACATCGTCCAGGCCCTCGCCGCCCGGGCGGCCGGCATTCCGATGGTGCTGAGCGGCTCCTCGCTGATTCGCCTGGAAGACGTTATCGCTGCCGCCCCTGACACCTGGTTCCAAGCGTACCTGCCCGGGGATGAGAAGCGAATCGATGCCCTGCTCGATCGCGTGGCCGCAGCTGGCTACCGCACGCTGGTCGTCACCGTCGACCTGGCCGTGGCCGGCAACCGGGAGAACAACGTGCGCAGCGGCTTTTCCACGCCGCTGCGGCCATCGCTCCGCCTCGCTTGGGACGGCTTGACCCGGCCACGATGGCTCGTCGGCACCTTTGGCCGCACCCTGCTGCGCCACGGCATGCCCCACTTCGAGAACTCGTTCGCCGAACGCGGCGCCCCCATCCTGTCGTCCAGGGTGCTCCGCGACTTCTCGGCCCGTGATCATTTGACCTGGGCTCATGTCGCCCGCATCCGGGCCCGCTGGAAAGGCACGCTCGTCTTGAAAGGCATTCTGGGCGCCGAAGACACCACGCTGGCACGAGCGCATGGGGTCGATGGCATCGTCGTTTCCAACCACGGAGGCCGCCAGCTGGACGGCGCCGTGGCGCCGCTGCGTGTGCTGCCCGAGGTGGTCGCAGCCGCCGGGCCGATGCCCGTGATGCTCGACGGCGGCGTGCGGCGCGGCACCGATGTGCTCAAGGCGCTGGCCTTGGGTGCGAAGTTCGTTTTCCTGGGCCGCCCCCTCCTCTATGCCGCAGCCGTTGCCGGCGAGTCGGGCGTCGCCCATGCCATCGGCCTCATGCGCGATGAAATCGACCGGAACATGGCGATGCTCGGCGTGGGGCGTTGCAGCGAACTCACGCCCGCTCTTCTGATGCGCCTGGAGTGCTGTGGCAGGCGGCGGGAAGAGTGACTGTCTGCTGGAGTGATGCGGGGCTCATTCTCCCAGCACTCGTTTCTCGGCGAGAAAGTCCACGAAGACCCTGAGCTTGGGCAACATGTATCGGTTGCCGGGCCACACCAGCGAGAACTTGCCGCCTTCCGTGATGAACTCGTCGAGAACTGAAAGCAACGTGCCCGCGCCGATGCCTTCGCGCACCGCGAAATCGGGCAAGCATGCGATCCCCAGCCCGGCCATCGCAGCAGAGATGAGGGCCTCGACGTTGTTGAATGTGTGGGCAGCGGGTACGGCGATGGGGGCCGATCCGGTTCGCCCCGAATCGAACTTCCACGCCTGCAATTGACCCGTCGTGGGAAACTTGTATCGCAGGCAGGCATGGTTCTCCAGATCGGCGGGCGCTTGTGGGGTGCCTCGACGGGCGAAGTACTCCGGCGTCCCCACCACAACGAAGCGGAACGTTCCCAAGGTGCGAGCCTTGAGAAGTGAATTGCCCAAGTCCCCGCCGCGAATCGCAGCATCGACACCTTCGGCAACGAGGTCGATGCATCGGTCGTTGAAATCGATGTCGAGCTCCACATCCGGATACCGGGCCACGAACTCAGGAAGGACCGGCATCAACAGGCGATAGCCGATGGCTGGAACGCTGAGCCTGAGCTTCCCACCCGGAATGCCTGTCCACCGGCACAGCTCAGACTCCGCCTCCTCGATCTCCGCGACGATTCGCCGGCAGCGCTCGAAGAAGAGTGCCCCCTCTTCTGTGAGGCCGAGTCGACGGGTGCTCCGATGGAACAGGCGAACCCCGAGTTCGTCCTCGAGCCGCGCCACGCTCTTGCTCACGGCAGAGGCAGACACGCCCAGGCGTTCGCTCGCAGCCACAAAGCTGTTCATCTCGGCGGAGCGCACGAACGCCATGAGCCCGCTCAAGCTTTCCATCTGCATCCATTCATGAATTGGTATCCGCTCACAAAGGAACTCTAGCTTCTTTCCCGCGCATTGATGACTCCACATCATGGATGCACTCTGTCGCATTGGAAAGATTGCCTTTGAAAACGACCCCGACGGCCTCGCCGCCACAGCCCCATGTCCCATCGCGCCGAGATCAGGCCGGCGCCCTCGCCGCCGTCTGTCTGGCGGCGCTGACCTTGCCTCTCAGCTTCACGGGCGGCGCTGTTGCCACGCCAGCGATCGGCCGGGATCTCGGTGGCAGTTCGCTGGCGCTGCAATGGATCACCAACGCCTTCATGCTGAGCTTTGGAAGCCTCCTGCTGACGGCCGGCGCATTGGCAGACATGTTCGGCCGCAAACGGCTCTTCACGGGCGGCGTCTCATGCTTTTCTGTTGCTGCCCTGGCGATCACCTGCGCACCGAGCATCGCCTGGCTAGACGTGCTGCGTGCCGTTCAAGGAATCGCTGCTGCTGGCGCGCTCGCGGGAGGGACGGCCGCGCTCGCTCAGGAATTCGATGGCAGCGCGCGCGTCCGGGCATTCAGCCTGCTGGGCACCAGCTTCGGCGCCGGATTGGCGTTCGGCCCGGTGCTGGCGGGATGGTTCATCGAACACTTCGGATGGCGTTCGGTGTTCCTGTCCAGTGCCTTGATAGGGATGGTTGCGCTGCTGCTCGGCTTGGCAACAATGCGGGAATCGCATGATCCGGCAGCGATGGGCTTTGATCGCTTTGGCGCCCTGAGTTTCTCCAGTGCGCTCGGCCTGTTCACCTGGGGCATCCTGCTATGGCCAGCCAGTGGCGGGGCCAGCTTGCACGCATGGGGATTGCTCGGTGCCGCTGCGCTGGCCCTCCTCGTCTTTCTTCATGTCGAACGGCGAACGCACCGCCCCCTGCTTGATCTCTCGCTTTTCCGATGCCCGCGCTTCATCGGCGTGCAGATGCTGCCGGTGGCCACCTGCTACTGCTACGTGGTCCTTCTGGTCCTGTTGCCCTTGCGATTCATCGGCGTCCAGGGACAAGACGAAGTCACGGCTGGGCTGACCATGATCGCCCTGTCCATCCCGATGCTGGTCGTTCCGAGCGTCGCTGCCGGCCTCACCCGATGGGCTTCGGCCGGCAACCTATCGGCCATCGGCCTGTTGATCGCTGCCCTTGGCTTGTGGTGGCTCAGCCACGTGGCTCCTTTGGACGCCCAAGCCTCCCTCCTGGGGCCGCTGCTTGTCATCGGCACCGGGACCGCGTTGCCATGGGGACTCATGGATGGCCTGGCGGTCAGCGTGGTGCCGAAGGAGCGCGCAGGCATGGCCACCGGAATCTTCAGCACCACCCGTGTGGCAGGAGAAGGCGTGGCGATTGCCATCGTGAGCACGCTGCTGACCTGGCTCATCGAGGCCCATCTGCCAGAAAACCTTTCGGTTCATCGCCTCGCAACGGCACAGCATCTCGCCATGGGCGACATCGGTTCAGCAGCAAGGCAGGCCAGCCTCGACGCCCATGCCCTGATTCACGTCTATGACGATGCGTTCCGATGCCTCATCTACTTCCTGATCATCATCACCGTCGCTTGTGCCCTGTTGGTGAGCTGGTTGTTGCGTGAAACACTGCGGCCCGTCCAGGTTGATCTCACTTCTTGCGAAACCGGGCACCGCCCTCGATGATGCAGCTTCGCTGTTGCGCAAGAGCACCGGCGAAAGTTCCCGGCTCGCCATTTCCATTACCGTGAACTGTCAACGGGAAGAGCTGACACAAGAACCTCTTCCGGTGGCCCTTGCCCCCAGGTATTCATGCTGAGCAAAATCGATTCGAGGGATGTGCCCAACGGGCGTCAGCTCGTTACTTCAAGCGATAGATCACCATGCCACCCAGCCCCAGGACAAGTGTGATCAAGCCCCAATACTCAAACGCAATGAATTGGAAAGAGTGCCGTCCACCCGACACGACTTTCTTCGTGCCAAAAAAGTTGCGCTCGTAAGGCGTCTTGTCTCGATTGAGCCACTTGCCTGCAGCGAAGATCAACAGCGAGCTGACCAGGATTCCCATCCCGATGCGCGTTTCGGTGTAGACGGTTTCAAGCGGAAGACGAACCGGGAAGGTCAGCCTGGTGCTGCAGCCGAGGATGGCCAGCAGCCAGATGACTGGCACAAGAACGCCATAACCTGTATAGAGCATGTCTTCTCGGTTCCTCGGGATCACTCCCACTCGATCGTCGCCGGCGGCTTGCTCGACACGTCATAGGCCACCCGGTTGATGCCGCGCACCTCGTTGATGATGCGGCCCGACACCTTCTT
>Ga0070659_100001273_pt1 | contig 18280 bp, 20 predicted proteins | sample KBSC23metaG_FD_64666 | JGI IMG/M metagenome (GOLD analysis project Ga0070659, IMG submission 64666) | Corn rhizosphere microbial communities from Kellogg Biological Station, Michigan, USA - KBS C2-3 metaG | ecosystem: Host-associated > Plants > Roots > Rhizosphere > Soil ... | reverse complement strand
GCGAAGTCCTGCGCGCTCGGCCGCGGCAGGTTCCTCGTGATCGTCTGCGTCTTCGCCTGCGTCTTCAGCGTCGCGACGATCTTCGGGACGATGCCCTCCTGATGCTCCGCGAGGAGCGTCAGGCCGGTGGTCGTCTTCGCGACGCCGTCGAGCGAGGCGATCTGACCGGCCGCGCTCTGCTGGAACGTCAGCTGCGTACCCGGAAGGAAGAAGTCGTGCACGAAGTGCGCGCCCGGCTTGCCGAGCTTGGAGAGGTCGGTGAGGACGGACTGGTTCGCCCGGATCAGGTCGCGATTGCCCCCGCCGCCACCGCCCGGACCGAAGCCGCCGCCGAACCCTTGATCCTGTTGCTGCTGCGGCTGCAGCGTGACGGTCAGGTCGGTGCCGATGCCGGAGAGCGGGTCGAGCGTCTTGTGCTGCGCACGATCGAGGCCCTTCGACAGGCTCGCGATCGCGACGACCAGGGCCACGCCGAGACCGAGGCCGATGACCGTGACGATCGTGCGCGTCCGGCGGCGGACCAGCTCGTTGCGGAGATACCGGAGGTAGAACATCGATCTCCAATCGAACCTGCGGTTCCTCAGAGATCCATAAGAAACAACCTAAGAAAGCTCAGGAACTCGGAGAAACCTCGCGGGGCGGCTTTCGCCGCCCCGCGCTGCTCCGCTCCGGCGGCGGCAGAGCCGCCGCCTGCGCTATCTGCTGAGCTTCGTCGAGCCTAGGCTCATAGGTACGAACGTCGCGTTCGCTCAGACCGCGACGAGCTCCTGCTCGGCGCGCAGCCAGTTGGCGGTCGGGTCTCCACCCTCTTCGAGGTGGATGTAGTACGCACGCTCCGCGACGTGCTCCCAGCTGAGCACGATCGGCTCCGTCGCCTTCTTCGTGCGGCGCGTGGTCGTCGCCTTCTTGGCTGCCGGCTTCTTCGTCGCGGCGGCCTCGGTGGCCTTACGTGGCATCGCTGACCTCCTTAAGGTCGTCGCCTGGGTTGCCCTCAATCCTTCGTCCGGATCGAGGGCAACCCTGCATGCCGCGTAGGAGGGATTAGCCCTGGCCCGGGCTCGGAGCGAACTCGCCCAGGAAGCCGGCGCCGATGATCCGCTGGTCGACCGCCGCCTGGCCGATGTAGCACTCCCACGTCGTGCCGGCGCTCGTCAGCGAGCGGCACCCGCCGTTCACGTGCTTGGTCTTGTCGACGGTCGGCTCGACCGTGCCCTTCCAGTCCGACACCTCGGGTGCGGGCGCCTTCGCCAGCACGCAGCGGTACTCGACGCCGCCTTCCACCGTGGTGCAGGTCGGCTCCGTGCCCGCGAGCGAGAGCGTCCCCGCCGGCAAGCTGCTGGCCACGTCGTCGTTCGAGATCAGCTTCGCGCCGGCGATCGCCGCTGCCGGCACGAGCACCACGGCTGCGACCGCCGCGGCGACGATCCCGCGCCTCCGCCGCTTTTGAGCTGCCATGTTGCGCTTGGTCGCCGCCTCGAGCGCAGCGCCGAGCCGGTCGAGCGTCCCCATCTGTTCCATCACACTGCCTCCCGTTCGTCTCCGATGAGCCGTTGCCTGAGGCGGCCGAGGCCGCGCGCGACGCGCACGCGCGCCGCGCCTTCGGAGGTGGCAAGACCGGCCGCGACCGCGTCGTACGGCAGGCCGTCGATCACGCGGAGCTCGACTGCATCGCGCTCGCCCGAGGGCAACTCCGCCATCGCCTCGTCGAGTCCCTCGAGCCAGACGTCGTCCGGCTCGGTCGTCGCACGCGGCTCGTCGAGCCGCTCGAGCAGCCCGATGCGCGCACACGCCTTCAGCTCGATCCGCCGCCGGCGGACCGATTGCGAGAGCAGGTTCCTCGCGATCCCGAAGAGCCACGGCCCGGCCGAACCGCCTGCACGGTCGCGGAACCGCCGGCGTGCAAGCCACGCCTGCGCGAACGTCTCCGCGGTCAGGTCGTGCGCCGCGTGCGAGTCCCGCGTGCGGCGCAGGTGGTAGCCGTGGACCTGCTCCGCATAGCGCTCGTACAGCTCGCGGAACGCGCCGGCATCGGTGCGCGCCGCCCGGATGAGGTCTGCGTCGCTCTTCATTCCACCTCCATGGTCGCCTCACCAGGGAGATGGCGCGAGAGGAACGATCTGTTACGCGGCGACGGACTCGGGATCGCCCGGCGGCGTCATGACCTCGGGCTGGGCGCCGATCTTGAGGGGTACCTCGCGCAGCAACCACGTGAGCACGAACGCGAGCACCGAGACGCCCGCGGCGGTCAGGAACACCGGGTGCAACGCCGCGGCAAACGCTTCCTGGAACGCGACGTGCGCCCTCGGCGGCAGATGCTTGATGCCCTCCGGGTTGATCACCTTCGGGACGCGGGTACCGGCCGGCAGGCGTTGCGCCAACTCGACGTGGACACGGCTCGCGAAGATCGTCCCGAAGAGCGCGACGCCGATCGAGCCGCCGATCTGGCGGAACATCGTCGAGCCGCTCGTCGCGACGCCCATCACCGAGCGGTCCACGGCGTTCTGCACGGCCAGCACGAGCACCTGCATGACCATGCCGAGCCCGAGACCGAGCACGACCGCGAAGCCGGCGGCGACCCAGACGCTCGTGCCGACCTCGAGCCGCGAGAGCAGCAGCATCGCGACCGCGACCAGCGCCGTTCCCACGATCGGGAACACGCGGTAACGGCCGAGCTTCGTGATCAGCTGCCCGCTCAGGATCGACGTGACGAGCACGCCCGCCATCAGCGGCACGAGCTGCAAGCCCGACACGGTCGGGCTCGAGCCCTTCGTCACCTGCAGGTAGAGCGGCAGGTACGTGATGGCGCCGAACAGCGCGAACCCGACGATGAACCCGACCGCGCTCGTGACGGAGAACGTGTGGTTGCGAAAGAGCGAGAGCGGCAGGATCGGTTCCGCCGCGCGTGCCTCGGCGAGGACGAACAGCGGTGTGAGCACGATGCTCGCGACGATCAGCGCGATGATCTGCGGCGACCCCCACGCCCACGTCGTGCCGCCGAGGCTCGTGAAGAGAACAACGGACGCGAGCGACCCGGCGAGCAATGCAGCACCGAGATAGTCCATCGCATGCCGGGTGTGCACCTCGCGCGTATGGAATGCGACGGCGATGATCGAGAGCGCGATCGCGCCGACCGGCAGATTCACATAGAAGATCCACCGCCACGAGAGGTTGTCGACGAAGAACCCGCCGAGCAGGGGGCCGACCACCGTCGAGACGCCGAACACCGCGCCGAAGTAGCCCTGGTACCGCCCCCGCTCGCGCGGCGGGATGATGTCGCCGACCACGGCGAGCGTCACGACCATCAGGCCGCCCGCGCCCAACCCCTGCAACGCGCGGAACGCAATCAGCTGCGCCATCGACTGCGCGAGACCGCAGAGCACGGAGCCGACGAGAAAGACGACGATCGCCGACTGCAGCACCTTCTTACGTCCGTAGAGGTCGCCCAACTTCCCGTACAGCGGCCCGGTGATCGTCGCGGCGAGCAGGTACGCGGTCACGACCCACGAGAGATGGGAGATCCCGCCGAGGTCGCCGACGATCGTCGGCAGCGCGGTCGAGACGATCGTCTGGTCGAGCGAGGCCAGCAGCAGCACGAAGAGGAGCGCGGTGAAGATCAGGCGGACGCGGGGCTGCTCGTTCGGCACCACCTGAGAATAGCAGACATAACGCAACTATTTCGATATGCAATCATTCGGGGATGGCCGGCACACCCGACGTCGAGCTCGTCCTCCGCGAATTGGGCCATCTGATCCGTCAGTTGACCCGGCTCGTCGGCGGCGCCGACGACGGGGCGCCGATGACGGCCACGCAGCGGATCGCGCTCGTCGAGCTCGGCGACGACGGGCCGCTGCGACTGAACGACCTGGCGAAGCGGATGGGCACGAGCACCCCCACGGCCAGCCGGTCGGTCGACGCGCTCGAAGCACTGGGCCTCGTGACGCGCGCCCCGGAGTCGAGCGATCGCCGTGCGCTCAGCATCGATGTGAGTGCGCGGGGACGCGACCTGCTGGACGAGCGGCTCCGTCGCGCGGCGGAGGCGTTCGAGCCGGCCGCCGCGACGCTGTCCGCCGCCGACCGCCGCGAGCTGGTGGCACTGCTGCGCCGGATGACCGACGCCCTCCGCGCCACGACCTAGCGCGAGCTACCCGTCGCGGTGCTTGAGCGCGGACTCGCGGCGCTGCGCATCGTCGAGCGAGAGCGACCCCGTGCACACACGGTGGTTGAGGTCGTTCTCGATCTGGTCGACCGCAGAGGCGCGCGGGTACGGCTCCGGCCAGAGGTTGCGTGGATCGACCGGGTCGCCGCCCAGCTCGAGGCTGATCAGGTGGTCCTCCTGGAACGCAGACGGAGGACCACGGAGCCGGTACTGACGCAGCCCGTTCGCCTTGAGCGCGTTCGTGTACGAGACGGGCGGCCGGACGGTGCGCGTCCAGCCGTGACGGCAGATCGTCGAGGCGATGTCGGCCTGCGTGACCGCGGGGTTGAGCACGCCCGGCGTGAGCGTCCAGCTCGCGCGCACGAGACGAGCGGCAGGGCCTCCGCCCGAGCAGCGCGGCAGGGCTGTCGCAGCGACGACCGCGGCGGCGAGGAACAGCACGATCTCGACCAGGGAGAGGCGCATTCGTCCAACGGTACGAATGGCGCGCTCGACCGCAATTGTCCAAAAGTGATCGGCACGAAATCGTCACACTCACGTGTGCGATGCGGTACACCTCGCGCCCCGAGCTCTACGACCTCGAGTACTCGTTCAAGGACTACGCGGGCGAGGTCGCGACGCTCGAGCGGATCGTCGCCGAGCGGAACCCGACCGCGAGGACGCTGCTCGACGTCGCGTGCGGCACCGGCCGGCACCTCGAGCACCTGCGCACGCGGTTCGAGTGCGAAGGTGCGGATCTCGACGGCGGCCTGCTCGAGGTGGCGCGGCGGCGCGTGCCCGGGGTGCCGCTGCAGCAAGCCGACATGCGCGACTTCGACCTCGGCCGTCGGTTCGACGTCGTCACCTGTCTCTTCAGCGCGATCGGCTTCGTCGGCGGCCCGGACGGGCTGGCCGCGACTGCCCGCGCGTTCGCACGCCACCTGAACCCCGGCGGCGTCGCGCTCGTCGAGCCGTGGCTCACGCCGAACGTCTGGATGCCGAACCGCCCGCATCTCCTGACGCACGAAGAGCCGGACCTCGTGCTCGCGCGCGCGACGCTCAGCGGTCTCCGGGACGAGCGGGTCTCGACGACGGAGATGCACTATGTCGTCGCGACGCCCGCCCGCGTCGAGCACTTCGTCGAGCAGCACGACCTCTACCTCTTCACGAACGACGAGATGCGACGAGCGTTCGAGACAGCCGGGCTCGACGTCGACTACGACGCCGACGGGCTGATGGGCCGCGGGCTCTGGATCTGCCTGCGGTAGACGGCGTCACCGACGGCAGCCCACACGACGACGGCGATCCACGGGACGCCGATCACGTCGGTCTGCAACCCGAGCACGAGCACTGCGAAGAACGCGGCGCCGAGCCACGCGTAGCGCCGAAGGGTCGCGCGCAGCAGCGCGATGCACCACGCGATGAACACGAGCCCGCCGACGAGGCCGGTCTCGACGCCGAGCTCGGTGTACGTCGACTCCCCCGCCTCGATCCGAACCTTGGTGCGCATCGCCGTCACCCCGGAGTTGCCGAGCCCGAATCCCCACGGATGCTTCAGCACGGTCTTCGTACCGTCGCGCAGGCTCGTCAGGTGCTCGCTCGTCGACGACTCGCCCACCGACGTCGGATCGTGCGAGACGGTCGGCGTCTTCGACCCGTTGCGTTCCTGCACGACCTTCTCCGCCGCCGTGAAGTGGGTTCGCGGCGCGAAGTGGTCGTAGCCCTTCACGAAGACGAACGCGACCATCACGACCGCCGCCGCCCACCCGAGCAGCTGCACGCGCCGGCGAACGAGCGCGAGCAGGATCAGGCCGGCGGCGAGCGCGATCACCGCGGCGCGCGTGTGCGTCCAGAGGATGGCGGCGAACAGCAGCGCGCCGACCACGATGCCCCACCACCGGCGCAGCGGGATGAAGAACATCGCGGCGACGAGCAGGTACGCAGTCGCGAGCGGCGAGAGGAACGTCGAGGTGAGCCGGCGGAAGACGACGTTCTGACCAGCGTTGTAGACGAAGTTCTCCGGTAGGTGCGACAGGCCGGGGCCGTAGTCCAGGCCGAGCTGGTGCTGGAACCAGCCGGCCGACAGCCGCCACCAGGCGAGCGACACGGCATACACGTCGACGAGGCCGAAGACGGCGACGAACACAGCCGTCCCGAGCACGAACCGGCACAGCCGCCCACGCTCCTCGTCGGTGAGCTCGAGGCCGCGGCCGAGGAAGTACGCGCCGACGATCAGGAGATCGTGGCGCAGCGCGTAGGCGATCCCCTTGTGTGTCGCGCCGCCGCCGAGCGCCGACTGCGGGATGAGCGCATATACGACGACGAACGCCGCGAACACGAGCGCCAGAACGTCCGGCACGAACGACCACGAGATCGGCAGCGCACGCCGTTCTGCGATGACGAGCGCGAGCGCGACGACCAGCAGCACCTCTTTCCATGCGGAGATTGCGCTGAGTGCGCCGCCGCGCACACCGGCGCGCCAGAGCATCGCCATCGCGACGTTGTGGAGCGCGAGCCCGACGACCAGCGCGTACAGCGCCCAGACAGGGCGGCGCAGTGTCATGCGGGGCCGACGGCGACGAGCGTCATGCCGCGATTCAGTACACGCACCTCGTAAGGAAAGAGCGACGCGAACGCCTTCGGGCCGAGCGGATCGAGGACGTCGTCGAACGGGATCACGCGCTCGCGAGCGCTCTCAGGCAGCCAATGAACCAAGGGAAGCAACGTGTGGACCTCGAGCGGGAACCACCGGTTCGGCGTCGTGACGAAGACGCGTCGTGCGACGCGGCAGAGCTCGTGGACGAACCGCCGCTGTCCGTCCCGTCCGCCGGCGACGTGCTCGACGACGGCATTCGAGAACCCGAGATCGAAAGTGCCGTCGCGGAACGGCAGGTCCCGGCCGTCGGCGCGCACGGCGTGGACGCGGGGAAACGCAGCCGTGAAGCGATCGAGCTCCGTGTTGCCGACCGCGGTGATCCGGTCGGGCCAGGGGTACATCGCCTCGAAGAAGTTGTCGCTCGACCCGGCGCCGAACGGCGCGTCGGTGACGCCGACGTCGACCACGGTCGTCTCAGGCCCCGGCGCGAGCAGGTCGAGAAACAGACGGAGCTTCCGCTCGCGGCTTCGCAGCGACACCTGCGACGCGACCCGGCGCAGCATCGGCTGAGCGTACTTCTAGACTCGGGTGGTGGTCCGCGCCGAGCTCCGCCCGAAGGGGCCGTATTCCCTGCGCCTCTCGGGCCGGCATGCGAGCGACGCGACCAGGGTCGTCAGCGCCGGCACGTATCGGGCGACCGTCCGCGTCGGCGACGAGCTGGAGCGCGTCCACGCCCTGCAGCGCCCGGACGGCGCGATCGTCGTCGCGGCCGGGAGCGACGCCGGCATCGACCACGTGCGGTTCGCCCTGGGGCTCGACGACGACCACTCGGAGTTCCTCGAGCGGTACGCGAACGACCCGCTCCTCGGCGGGAGCATCAGGCAGCTGCGCGGTCTGCGGCCGATGCGCACCGGCACGGTCGCGCAGGCGCTCCTGCGCGCCGTCGCGGGCCAGCTGATCCAGGCGAGCCGGGCGCGGCAGATCGAGCGGACGATCGTGCGGGCGACGACGCCGGAGCTCGGCGGCCTGCACGCGCCGCCGACGTGCGCGGACTTCGCGCGCTACTCACCGGCCGAGCTCGCGCGGCTCGGGCTCGGCGCACGACGCGCGGGCGCGCTGATCCGGCTGTGTCGAACGCTCGAGCTCGAGCGGCTCAAGTCGGTGCCGACAGCGAAGGTGGTCGCGCGTCTGACTCGCGAGCGCGGGCTCGGTCCGTGGTCGGTCGGTGTCGTCTGCGTCGAAGGCCTCGGCCGCTACGAGTTCGGCCTGTATCGCGACCTCGGGCTCGCGAAGCTCGCGTCGGCGCTGTGGGGCCGCTGGGTCGAGGCGGAGGAGAGCGACGAGCTGCTCGCGCCGTACGGCGAATGGTCCGGGCTTGCGAGCGTGTACCTGCTCGCGGGCTACGCGCGCGGTTTCGTACCCTTGCCGCTTGCGGCCTGACCTGCACATCGTCGACGACCCCGCGGCCGCGGTCGGCGAGCTGCTCGCCGAGCAGGCGCGCGCCGGCGGCTCGATCGTCCTGACCGGCGGCTCGACGCCCGCCGCCGCGTACCGGCACGCGGCGGAGCTCCAGCCCGACTGGAGCGACGTCACGCTCTGGTGGGGCGACGAGCGCTGCGTGCCGCCCGACGACGAGCGCTCGAACTACCGGCTTGCCAAGGAGACGCTGCTCGACCTCCTCGACACACCGCCGAGCGCGATCCACCGCATCCGCGGCGAGGCGCCGCCGGCCGAGGCGGCGGACGAGCTCGACACGGCGCTCGCGGGCGTCACGCTGGACTTCCTCCTGCTCGGGCTCGGCCCCGACGGGCACATGGCGTCGCTCTTCCCCGGCTCGCCTCAGCTCGAGGTGACCGGCCGCCGCGCGACCGACGGCCCCGCGGGTCTCGAGCCGTGGGTCCACCGGATCACGTTCACCGTCCCGACGATCCAGGCGGCGAGGCGTGTCGTGTTCCTCGTCGCCGGCGCTGCGAAAGCAGATGCGGCCGCCCGCGCGTTCGGCGCTGATATCACGCCCGGCGTCCCGGCCAGCCTTTCCAGGCTGGCACCGCGCGTCGAGGTCTTCCTCGATCGCGCTGCAGGGGATAAGTTGGTCGGGAGATGACCACGCCGCAGCCCCAGCCGACTCCCTCCGACGTCCTCCAGCTCGACCGTCCGGAGCAGCTGAAGGCCCTCGGCCACCCGCTCCGGCTCAAGGTGCTGCAGGCCCTCGGCCAGTCGGACGAGCCCCTGACCAATCGCGAGCTTGCCGCGCGGCTCGCGGTCGATCCCGGGCATCTCCACTTCCACGTGCGGATGCTCCACCGCGCCGGGCTGATCGAGCGCGCCGAAGCCGCCGGACGCGAGAAGCCGTACCGCGCGGTCGCGAAGCACCTGAAGGTCGGCAGCGAGATCCGCGCGGCCGGCGGCGCGAGCGAGTTGCAAGCGGCGCAGCTCCGCGAGTTGGAGCGCGGCTTCGAGACGCACGCAGCGCAAGGCCAGTTCCGCAGCGCCCAGGTGCACACGCGTCTTGCTCCGGAGACGGTCCGCGACCTGCTCCGCCGTCTCGTCAGCGAGCTCACGGAGCTCGAGGACGAGTCGGAGCCGTTGCAGACGGTGACGTTCGCGTTCCATCCGGCGATCGAGCAGGGCGAAACCGACTAGTTCGCGACGTCGGCGCTGACGACGACGATTCTGCTGAACGTCGTGCCGTCGATCTGGAACGCGTAGCACCCCTTGGCGAGGATCCGGACGCTCGAGGGGATCCCGCGGCTGCGATACGGCTGGCCGGTCCAGCCGACCGAGTCGTACGGCTCGACCCTGAGCTCGTCGTGCGGGCGCCGCCCGCCGTCGAACCCGACCGGGTTCGGGCCATCGAGCTGACGCCCGCGAATCAGGAAGCGACCGCGGTAGCTCGGCAGCGCAAACCAGAACACCTTCTCGCCGTACCACTTGCTCCCGTACTGCTCGTCGCGCGTCGCCATGAAGAAGCCGTTCGGCAGTCCCGGATACACCGGCCCGCGGCCGATGCCGAAGCCGCCGAAGATGTGCATCCTGCTCCAGTTGATGCGCCGATCGATCGTGCTGACCGGGCACGCAGCTCCCGGCGCGACCGTGGGCAGATGAAGCGGCCGGCGCAGAGAGGCCCAGGTATCGGCACCTCCAGCCGCAGCCGGAACCAGGAGTGCGGCGACGGCGGCGATCACGGTCAGACGCGGAATCACGGCAGCACGTCGGAGTCTGGCAGGTCGAGCTCGATGCCGCGCCGGCGCGCGAGGAGATCGAGCACGAGCGCGGTGTCGGCGACGCGCGCGTCCTCGAGGTACTCGGTGCGTGTCTCGAAGCTCTCGACGACCGACTCGATCGCCTCGGCGTAGCCGACGACGTCGTGCGCGGAGATGTACGCGAGCGCGCCGGCGACATCCTGCGGGAAGTCGTCGCGCCCGCGGAGCGTGTCGGCGACCTGACGAGCGTCCGCCCAGCGAGCGAGCACGAGCAGCGCGAGCGTGGCGGCGTAGCGGCCGATCGGCGATTCCGCGCGAGCGGCTCCTGCGTCGAGCGCCCACTGCGAGTACTGCTCCGCGGCCGGCTCGTCGCGCGCCAGGAGCGACGCCTTGATCGCGCCGATCGGCCTGCCCCAGGATTCGCCGCCCTGCCAGCTTTCGCGCCAGGTGGCGGCCGCGCGGCCGAACCACTCCGCCGCATCCGGGTCTCGCGCCATCAGCAGCCCGAGGGCGGCGGCGTACGCGACGTTCCCCTTGCGCACGAGCGAGCGCTCGTCCAGCTCCCCGTGCTGCTCGGCGAAGCGAGATTGGCGCTCCCGTACGAAGGGAATCCAATCCATCTGGCTACGTTGTACTACGACAGATGACGACGCGCTTCCACGGACTGACGTTCCTCACCGACCCCGGGCGGGTCTTCTCGCCGCGGCCGGCGACGGAGCGGCTCGTCGACGCGGCGCTCGACCGCATCGGCACGGGGCCCGCGCGCATCGCCGACGTCGGGACCGGTTCCGGCGCGATCGCGATCACGCTCGCGCTGCGCGCGCCGACGGTCGAGGTCTGGGCGACCGACACGTGCCGCAATGCGTTGACGCTCGCCTCGGCGAACGCCGATCGCCTCGGCGCGCAGGTCCATCTCGTGCACGGCGACCTGCTCGAAGGGATTCCCCACGACCTCGACCTGATCGTCGCGAACCTGCCGTACCTCTCCCCGGAGACACCGGGGTACGACGACGAGCCCGCGAAGGCCGTCTTCTCGACCGGCGACGGGCTCGACCACTACCGCCGCCTGTTCGCCGCCGCGGCCGACCACCTGGCGCAAAGCGGCGGCATCGTGATCCAGTTCGACGGCGAAGTGCTCGAAGCCGAGCGAAGCGAGCTGCCCTGGCTGCGCTCACGGCTCGAGTCGTTGGTCGCCGCGGCGGCCTAGGACCGCACTGACGCTCACGCGGTCGCGGTACTCGGCGTCGCCGAACGTCTCGCGCACACGACGCTCGAACGCTTCCTGCAGCGCACCGAGCCGCTCGGGCGAGGCGATGGACGTCGAGTAGGCGAGACCGATCAGCGAATCGGCCGTCCACGTTCGCTCGGCCGTCACGTCGATCTCCTCGACGTCCGAGAACGGCGAGCCGGCGAGCAGTTCACGGTAGAACCTGCGCCGCGGCTTCGGCGGCTCCTCACCGAGGAGCTCCGTCGCGATCGCAAGCACGCGCGACTGGGCGTCGCTCTGCGTGATCGAGTCGCCGAGCAGCGCCAGCTGATCGGTGACGAGCGGGAGGCGCGCGAACATCACGTCGGCGTCGAACCAGTGGAACGAGCGACCGGCGGTCACGAGGTCGAAGCGGCCCCACGAGGCATCGACGTCCTCGACGGGGCCGACGACGGTGCGGACGTTGGGCTCGCCGATCTGCGCGAGCATCCCGGCCTCGACGTCGACCGCGACCACCTCGCCGACGTGGCCGGCGATCGCGCTCGCAACGTGCCCGGGACCGGCCCCGAGATCGAGGACGCGCGAGGCCCCGTCCAGCCCCGCTGCGGCCACGAGGCGCTCGATCAGCTCGGCCGGGTACCTCGGCCGGTAGCGGGCATACCACGGGGCTGTCGACTCGAATCGTCCCATCCGTCGTCCTGATCGGCTATTGTGAGCGAGCGCTACGCGAACGGGAACACACCCCGCTGGCGCAACCTTTCAGGAGTCGGCACCGCAGGCGTGCCGCAGGCATTGTCAGAGACCACCACGTACTCTCCGAGCGAGTCGGAGGCGGCGTCGGCCATACGGGCCAACGCGCTCCGCGCAGAAGCATGGGCCGGCGAGCCCTTCCTCCGGACCGACGACGATCCGGAGGCGGTCCTCGCACCCGGCACGGCGCGCCGACGCGCGCTCGACGACGCGCTGGCCGAGATCGAGGCGGGCGCGAAGGAGCCGTCGAGCGAGTGGCAGGTGCGCTACGCGCTGATGCTCGGCCTCGAGCGCGTCCTCTCCGAGCGGCCGCCGCGGCTGGCGTCCGGCACCGAGCTCCGCCGCCATCAGGTCGACGCGCTCGCCGGCATGCTCACCGAGCTGATCGCGGCCGTGCAGAAGAGCGAGAACGGCAACGGCAACGGGCACGCGAACGGCGACGAGCCCCCGCCCGAGGAGGACGACGAGCCCGAGGACGAGCTCGGCCTCGCGGCGGACACCGACGACGAGGAGCCGCCCGAGCCGCAAGAGGACCCCGGGGCGGTGCGGCGCTACCGGTTCCGCCACCCGACGGCGTCCGGCAAGACGATCGCGGCGGCGGGCTTCGTCGAGGCGGCGCGCACGGAAGGCGTCCTGATCCTCACGCACCGCCGCCTGCTCGTCGACCAGTTTCGCCGCGAGCTCACCGAGCACGGCTACGGCGACCGGCTGACCGACGCGATCCTCGAAGGCAACACGGCGAAGCACTCGTCCGCGCCGATCACGATCCAGACGTACGCCTGGTTCGCGCGGCACGTCTCGGAGATCGCGCGCCACGTGTACGAGCTCGTCATCTGCGACGAGGCGCACACCGCACTGGGCGAGAAGACCTCTGCAGCGATTCGCTCGCTCGACGAGCCGGTCTACATCGGCATGACGGCGACGGAAGAGCTGATCGCGAAGCAGGTCTCCGACGTCTTCCCGGCGTCCGTCGACGACCTGCCGCTCACGGATGCCGCACGGCGCGGGCTGATCGCGCCGCTGCGCTGTCTCCGCGTGCCGCCGGTCGCGGCGATCAACCAGGTGCCGATCATCGGCGGCGACTTCGAGGAGCGCGCGCTCGCGCAGGCACTCGACCACGAGGCGCTCAACATGGCTGCGGCGACGCTCTACCGCGAGCGGTTCGGCGACACGCCGGGTGTCGTCTACGCGGCAGGCGTCGAGCACGCGTACAACCTTGCGACCGCGTTCCGCGCGGCCGGGATCAAGGCGGAAGCGGTCTCGGGCCGCACGCCGCCGGTCAAGCTGGCGGAGATCCTCGCCGGCTACGAACGCGGCGAGATCGACGTGCTGATCAACGCGATGCTGCTCGCCGAGGGCTGGAACTCGCCTCGCGCGACGGTCATCATGCACCTCGCGCCGACGGCGTCGAAGCGCGTGTACCAGCAGCGCATCGGCCGGATCATGCGTATCCACCCGCGGAAGGAAGCGGGCATCGTCGTCGACTTCACGCCGAAGGCGGCAACCCACAACGAACGCGTCGTCTCGCTCCACTCGCTGCTCGACGCGGACTTCTATCGCGAAGGCGCGCGCGTGACGCCTGCCCCCCGCCGGCGGATGCAGCGGCGCGCGCGGCGGCGGCTCACCCCGGCAGCGTGGCTCGTGCCGGTCACGCCTGACGTGCTGCGCCGCAAGATGGTGATCGCGCGCGAGTGGCAGCGCGTCGACCCGAAGTTCCTCGACGAGGACGAGCAGGAGTTCTGGGGCGAGATCGCCGGTCGCCAGCTGCGCTTCGACGAGCGCGCGGCGTTCGTCGAGAAGCTCACCGCGCGCGGCGCGTCGAAGCGCGCGATGGAGACCTTCCTGTCCACCTGCGCCGCGCAGAACCCGAACCGGCGGCTGCGGTTGATCGCGCTCGCCGACCGCGTGTCGATGCGCGTCGAGCGCGCAGATTTCGACGATCTCGTGACGCTCGTCTCGCAGGCACCGCCCTGGGAGAAGGACCGTGCGGCCGGCGTTCGCATCCTGCTGCGCGCGATCGGCGAGGGCAAGCCGGACGCTCCCGATCAGATCCTCGCCCGCTGGACCTGGCGGCTCTCGCGTGCCGTGCGCAAGCAGCTCGACCGCAAGGCGTCGCAGGAGTACCCGGACGCGAAGCGGCTGCTCGGCGCGCTCGCCAACTCGCGCGGCCACCGCCACGAGGAGAACGCCGCGAAGCTCGTGAACGCGGCCCTCGAGATGCCGCGCCAGGTCGGCGCTGCGCTGCTCGCGTCGGCGGAGGGCTACACACCGCGTGCGACGCAGCTGCTCGAAGCGGCACGGGAGCGGCTCGGCACGATCAACGAGGTCGCAGGCTGGATCTCCGAGAGCCTGCCGCAGCCGAAGACCGGACCGTCGCGCACGCGGCGGCGCAGGCGCCGCAAGAAGAAGCCGACCGACGCAGCCGCCGCCACCCCGGAGACGCAGGGCGCAGAGGACCCGCCCGCGGGCGAGGGAGGCGAGCCGGCCGCGCCGAAGAAGCGGCGCCGCCGCCGCAAGAAGCCCGCCGACGCCGGCCCGCCCGGCGAAGCGGACGAGCCGGCCGCGACGGTCGCGACGGAAGACGCCGCCTAAGCGACGACCGGGCAGTTGACGACGAGCGAGGTCGCTTTCGTCGTCAAGAGCCCTCTCGCTCTCGCACGCTGCACGTCCGCTGTCGAGCGCAGGAGCGTCTTGTGCGCACCGGTCTTCCACTCGACTGCGATGATCGTCCACAGCGGCGGATACTCGGTCTGGCCCACTGCGACGTTCTCGAGCGCGATGTTGTGCTGGCCGGCGACGCCGTTCATCGGCGCGTACAGCGGGGCGGTCTTGTTCCCCGGTCTCACCTTCACCGGGCCGTCGTCGTAGTAGTGGATGGCGTGGCCGTTCGAGAAGCCGGCGACGCGCTTCTGGCCGAACCCGAGCACCGGGCAATTCACGACCGTTGCCGTCTTCGTGACGGTGACGTCACCCGCCCGCACGGCCGCCTTGACGTCCGCGGCGGAGCGTAGGAGGCGCGGCGTCGCCGAAGCCTCCCACGTCACCATGCTCACCTGCCAAAGCGGCGAGTAGTCCGCCCGGCCGGGGACGGTGTCGACGATGTTGTGCTGTCCCGTCGGGCCGTTGGTCACAGCCCAGATCGGGGCGACCTTGTTGCCGGCTTTCAGCTTGATCGGCCCGAAGTCGAAGTAGTGGATCACCGTTCCCTCGTAGAAGCCGGCGGTCGGCGTCTTCTTCGTCATCGGCTCTGCCGCCCCGGCGGAGGCGGCACCCACGAGCGCTGCCCCCACCACCAGGGCGGCCGTCAATTGCAGCAGTCTCCTCACGCGATCCTCCAATCTGACTGGTGTTGCCGCCGGTAGGTAACGAAGGAACGGTTGCGGGAGTCTTTCGTCCTACTTACAACTGTCTGAACGCTGCGAGTTAATGCGCACGAAACCGATCGCCACCCACAATGACGCCATGTCGACCGTGCTCGTCGTCGACGACGAACCGATCGTGCGGGACGTCGTCGTCCGCTATCTCCGCCGCGACGGCTTCGCGACCCTCGAGGCCGCGACCGGCGAGGAGGCGATGAGACTCCTCGAGCGCGAGGTGCCGTCGCTCGTCGTGCTGGACGTGATGCTTCCCGGAACCGACGGCCTCGAGATTTGTCGCCGTATCCGTGCGACCTCTGATCTCCCGATCGTGCTGCTCACCGCCCGAGGCGACGAGGCCGACCGGATCGTCGGGCTCGAGCTCGGCGCCGACGACTACGTCACGAAGCCGTTCTCGCCTCGCGAGCTCGCGATCCGAGTCCGGAACCTGCTGCGTCGCGCGGCCCCGACCGGTGCGCAGACGTATGAGCTCATCCGGTTCGGCCGGGTCGAAGTGGACGGCGCCGCCCGCGAGGTGCGCCGCGACGGTGCTCCGCTCAAGCTGACGCTGAAGGAGTTCGACCTCTTGTGGTTCCTCGTGTCGCACCCACGACGTGTCTTCTCGCGCGATCAGTTGATGGATCGCGTGTGGGGGTACACCTCGGCGCTCGACACCGGCACGGTGACCGTGCACATCCGCAGACTGAGAGAGAAGGTCGAAGAGTCGCCTTCTCACCCGCGGCACTTCGAGACTGTCTGGGGCGTCGGCTACCGGTTCACGCCGTGACCGTCTTCGCGGCCATCACGATCTCCGCCTCCCTCGCCGCCAGCGCGCTGGTGGCGTTCGGTGTTCGCCGGCTGCCAACCGTGCGGCTGCAGCTCGCGGCGCTTGCCCTGTACGCAGCTGCGGTGCCGCTCGCGGCGGTCACCGCAGCGGGTCTCGTGATGATGAAGATGCACGAGGATCTCGGCGTCCTGTACGTCGCCGCCGCGTGCGGCGCGACCGCGCTCGTCGTCGCATTTCTGCTCGGCCGCTCGGTCGCGAGCCGCATCGAGCGGCTCGTCGACACTGCGGGCTCCCTCGCCGGCGGCGATCTCACGGCGCGCGTGGCAGCGGGCGGGCCTGCGGAGCTTGCGCGGCTCGGGAACTCGCTGAACGAGATGGCTGCCTCCCTCGAGGAGGTGTTCGACGCGCGCAGGGAGCTGGTCGCGTGGGCGAGCCACGATCTGCGCACACCCGTCGCTGCGATTCGCGCGATGCTCGAGGCGATCGAGGACGGAGTCGCCGACGCAGACGAGTACGTGCCGATTCTCCGGGAGCAGGTCGTGGAGCTCGGCAAGGTGATCGACGACCTGTTCGAGCTGGCGCGGATCGACGCGGGCGTCCTGACCGTCGAGCTCGAACGGCTGTCGGTCGGCGACGTCGTCGCGAGCTGCGTGCGGGCGCTCGAAGCAGACGCGCAGGCGCGGCACGTCACGCTCCAGGCACGCATCGTCGCTGAGTTGCCCGCGGTTGCCGGGGCACCGGAGCAGGTCAGACGCGTGCTGTGGAACCTGCTCGCGAACGCGCTCCGCCACACCCCGTCCGACGGCTCGGTCGTGGTCTTCGCGGAGCCGGTCGGCGACGAGGTACACATCGGCGTCGAGGATTCGGGCGTCGGGCTGTCCGCCGAGGCGGAGCGGCGGATGTTCGAGCGGTTCTGGCGGGGCGACCCGGCCCGATCGCGACGGGATGCGAATGCGGGGCTCGGACTGGCGATCGCCCGCGGACTGGTCGAGGCTCAGGGCGGCCGGATCTGGGCGGAGAACCGATTGGGCGGCGGCGCGCGCGTCGCGTTCGCGCTGCCGCTCGCGGTGGAGGCCGCCTAGCAGTGGTGCTCCTCCTCCTCATCGGCTTCCTCGCCGGCGTGATCACCGCGATCTCGCCCTGCGTCCTCCCTGTGCTGCCGATCCTGCTTGCGAGCGGCGCGTCGGGACGCAAGCCGATTCGTGTGATCGCGGGCCTGGTCGTGAGCTTCAGCGTGTTCACGCTGTTCGCGACGTGGATCCTCGACAAGCTCGGGCTCCCGCAGGACACGCTCCGGAATCTCGCGATCGTGTTCCTGTTCGTGCTCGCGGGGATCCTGCTCGTTCCTCAGGCGGCGCTGATCGTCGAGCGTCCGCTCGCAGCCTTTTCGCGCTTCCGCCCGAAGGGCGCCGACGGAGGCGGCTTCTTCTTCGGCACGACCCTCGGCCTCGTGTTCGTCCCGTGCGCCGGGCCGGTGCTCGCGACCGTGACCGTCGTGGCCGCGAACAACAACGTCGGGCTGCGCGCGGTCTTGCTCACGCTCGCGTACTCGCTCGGCGCTGCGGTGCCGATGATCGCGATCGCCTACGGCGGGCGCGAAGCGGCTGCGCGGCTGCGCCGCCACGCGCAGACGGTCCGCCGTGTGTCCGGCGCGCTGATCGCAGCCATCGCGATCGGCCTCGTGTTCCATGTCGACGACCACCTCGCAACGCTGACACCGGGATACACGACGTTCCTGCAGAACAAGATCGAGGACAACTCGAGCGCGCAGCGTGAGCTCGCCAAGGTCCGCGGCGGCGGCACCGCGCTCGCCGCCGTGCACAAGACCGTCGACGGACTGCCCGACTACGGCAAGGCGCCACCACTGCATCTCGACGGAGCATGGATCAACTCGTCGCCGCTGACGCTTGCCCAGCTGCGCGGCAAGGTGGTGCTGATCGACTTCTGGACGTACTCGTGCATCAACTGCCTGCGCACGCTGCCGCACCTGAAGGCGTGGTACGCGACGTACCACGCGAAGGGTCTCGTGATCATCGGCGTGCACACGCCGGAGTTCGCGTTCGAGCACGTCACGTCGAACGTGCGTGCCGCGGTGAAACGGCTCGGGATCGCGTATCCGGTGATGCAGGACAACCGCTACAAGACATGGGACAACTACGCGAACCAGTACTGGCCCGCGGAGTACCTGATCGACAGGCAAGGGCACGTGCGTCACACCAACTTCGGTGAAGGTGAGTACGAACAGA
>Ga0070659_100001271_pt1 | contig 18307 bp, 19 predicted proteins | sample KBSC23metaG_FD_64666 | JGI IMG/M metagenome (GOLD analysis project Ga0070659, IMG submission 64666) | Corn rhizosphere microbial communities from Kellogg Biological Station, Michigan, USA - KBS C2-3 metaG | ecosystem: Host-associated > Plants > Roots > Rhizosphere > Soil ... | reverse complement strand
CCGCGCCGGCCAGCAGGGCCCTGCGGTCGATCTCCGTCATGCGACGCACGCTATCATGGCAGGGGGCGCTCCTGAAGGCCGCGCCGCCCCGCCGGAGCGACGAAGCTCAGGAACGGGCGCTCCGGCCGCATCGTTGATGCCGCGCGGAACGGCCGCTCTCCCCTCGCATGGCCGGCCCGCCCGAATAAGAGACAGGAGAAGGCAAGATGCTCAAACCGTTCCTCCTCGGCGCCGCGATGGTCCTCGCCGTTCCCGCGCTCGCGCAGACCACCGGCTCGTCCAACGCCGACATGAACAAGCCGGGGTCGAGCAGCACCTCGATGGGCCAGACGATGACGCCGCCGGCGTCGGGCACGAGCTCGACGACCTCGACCGCCAACGGCGACAGCGGCTGGGGCACGACCGGCAGCACCAGCGCCACCGCCTCGTCCATGGGCACCGGCACCAGCGCCAACGGCACCGCCACCTGGAACGGCGGAAGCACGGCCTATACCGGCCAGGGCGGGCCCGACACCGCCGGCGGCAAGAGCTATCCGATGTGCTCGCGCACCCTGCGCGACAATTGCATGCAGCGCGGCGGCCGCGCCCACCACGCGGCGCGCCACCACGGCCGCTGAGGCGCCGGATCGGGGACAGTTACCGTAACTGTCCCCAGTCTCAGCCCTGCCAGATGATCACCCGGTCGCCGACGTGGGCGGAGGCGAACAGCTTCGCCGCGAACGCCTTGGGCAGGCCGACGCAGCCGTGCGTGGCGAGGTCGTCGGCCATCTCGGACGCATGGATCGAGACGCCGTCGCTGGTGAGGCGCAAGGTGTAGGGCATCGGCGCGTTGCCGTAGGTGCGCGACACGTGGTGCTCGTCCTTCTGCAGGATGTCGAACGCGCCCACCGGAGTCGGCTTGTTGTCCGCGCCGTAGATGAGGCTCGAGCGGCCGACCTCGATGCCGCCGCGATAGGCGGAGAGGGTGCGGCCGCGGATGTTGACGACGATCAGCGTCGGCCCCGCCGGCACGTCTGCGTCGTCCCAGACGAAGCGGCCCGGCTCCAGCCAGCCGGAGACCGGCAGCTCCCGGATCACCTTGACGTCGGCGACCGTGCGGGGGCCGGGCGCGGCGGCCGGCCGCGGCGCCGGGATCAGGGCTTCGTCGCGGGCCGGGGATAGGGCCGCCGCCGGCGCGGCGCGCGGCGTCTCGGCCGGCACCGGCGCGGGCGCGGTCTGCAGCAGCATCGCGAACAACGCGGCATAGGTGAACGGCGTGCGACCCATCTCTCCTGTCCCAAAACGAGCGCCCCACCGGGCGCGACGGCTCTTGAACGCGGCTCTTCCCCTCTGGGTCGCGCGATGCAACCGCCCTGTTTCGCCAGTCCCGCGGCGGGACAGGCGGCGTGGAAGGCTGAACCGGCCGGAACCGGCCGGGGAGGCGATTGCCAAGCCCGCGCTTTCATGGGACGAGACGCGGATGGGGAGCGCCAAAGACGGCCGGATGGGCTTGTGGATGACAAGCGCGCTCGTCGTCGGGACGATGATCGGCGCCGGCATCTTCATGCTCCCGGTGAGCCTCGCCCCGCTCGGCCGCAACGCGGTGGGGGGATGGGCCGTCAGCAGCGCCGGCGCCCTCGCCATCGCCTTCGCCCTCGCCCGGCTGTCGCGGCTGGGCGGCGAGGGAATACAGGCGAATATCGAGGCGCAGCTCGGGCCGATACCGGCTTTCCTGACCGCCTGGGCCTTCTGGGTGTCGAACTGGGTCGCGCAGGCGGCGACGGCGATCGCCGGAGCCTCGGCGCTTTCCTGGGTGGACCCCGCTTTTTCCGGGCCGGGCTTCGTCATTCCGGTCGCGCTCGCGGCCGTCGTGGTGCTGACCGGGGTCAACGCCGCCGGCGCCCGCGCTTCGGGCGGCATGTCGCTGCTCACCGTTGGGGTGAAGCTGCTCCCCCTCATGGGGGTCATCGTCGCGCTGGCGCTGCGGAGCGGCGCCGCGAGGCCGCTCGAGCCGCTCGCTCCGGAGCCGTTTACCTTGCCCAACCTGGGAAGCGCCGTCGCGCTGACCTTCTTCGCCCTCACCGGGTTCGAGAATGCGACGACGCCGGTGGACAAGGTCCGCGATCCGGCGCGGACGCTGCCGCTTGCGATCCTCGGGGGCACCTTGTTCGTCGCCTTCCTCTACCTCGTGTCGAGCACCGGCGTGCAGCTGCTCCTCCCGGCGCGACTCGCCGCCGCGTCGCCCGCCCCTTATGCCGACGTGATCGCCGCCGCGTGGGGCGGCCCGCTGGCGACGGCGGCGGCGCTGTGCGTCGCAGTCGCGGCGTTCGGCTGCCTCAACGGCCTCATCCTCGCCACCGGGGAGCTCGGCTATGCGATGGGCCTGAGGCGAGACCTGCCGGCTTTCATGGCCTGGACGCGCGGGGCGGGGACGCCGGTGGGCGCGCAGCTCGCCGGCGCGGCGCTCAGCATCCTCCTCATCCTCGCCAACAGCAGCCGGGCGACGAACAGCCTGTTCGCCTTCATCATCCTGCTGTCCACGGCGGCGGTGCTGGTCGTCTACACCGCCGGTGCCGTCGCCGCCTGGCGCCTCGACACTTCGCTCGGCGCGCGGGCGGTCGTGGTCGTGGCGCTGCTGTTCATTCTCTTCGCCGTCTACGGCTCCGGGATGGAGGCGGACCTGTGGTGCCTCGCCTTGCTCGCCGCCGGCCTGGCGCTGCGGGCGGCGATGCGCGGCCTGGGACGCGTGCCCGCCGCGGGCGCGGCCTAGCGCCGCCATGATGTTCGCCAGGCGCCTGCGCGAGGGAGTCCGGAGCGGCCGGATCACCTGCAGCGTGCGCATCTGGCAGAGCCCGCGCGTCAAGGCCGGGAACGCCTATCGGATGGAGGACGGCCATGTCGTGGTCGACGCCATCCGGCCGATCGCGCTTGCCGACGTCGACGGCGATCTCGCCCGCCGTTCCGGCTTCGACGGCGTCGTCGATCTGCTCAAGGTCGCGCGGCACGGCAGCGGGCGCAACGTCTACCTCGTCGATTTCCACTTCGTTCCGGCGGGCGCCGGCTGACCGGGCTTCAGAGCAGACCCATCGAGCGCATCGAGCATTCGCCCTTCGCGCCGATGATGACATGATCGTGGACGCTGATCCTGAGCGGACGCGCGGCGTCGGCGATCTCGCGGGTGAGCTTGATGTCCTGCGCGCTCGGCTGCGGATCCCCGCTCGGATGGTTGTGGACGAGGATCATCGCCGTCGCGCCGTGATCGAGCGCGCGGCGGATCACTTCGCGCACGTAGACGGCCGCCTCGTCGACCGAGCCTTCCGAGATCGGCTCGTTGCGGATCAGCATGTTCTTGGAATTGAGGTAGAGCACCCGCACGCGCTCGACGGCGAGATAAGCCATGTCGGCGCGCAGATAGTCGATCACCGCCTGCCAGCTGCCGAGCACCGGATTGCCGGTGAACCGGCCTTCGAGCAGGCGCAGAGCCGAGGCCTGGGCAATCTTGAGCGCGGCGGCGACGGTCTCGCTGACCCCGCCGACCCGCACGATCGTCTCGCCGTCGGCGGAGAGCAGGGGGCCGAGGCCGCCGAAATCGTGGATCAGCTTGCGCGCCAGCGGCTTGGTGTCGCGCCGCGGCAGGGTGAGGGCGAGGAGATATTCGACCAGCTCGTGGTCGAGCAGCGCCTCGCCCCCGCCCTCGAACAGGCGTTTCCTGAGGCGCGCGCGGTGGCCGCTGGCATCGGGGTAGTCGTCCGCCATGACGAGAGGGTAAGCTGAGGGGCGGCTTCAACGCAAACGGACTCCGAAACGGAGGATAACGGGCGCGGAACGGAAGCTTCGTGCAGGAGGTTGGTGAGGCGCGTGGACGAGGAGCGGGAAGCGAAACGGCCGATGTGGCGCCGCCTCGCGTGGCGGCGGATCGCGCTCGTCCTCGCCATTCTCCTATTCGTCGCCCTGCTGGTGCTGTGGCTGCTTCGCAAGCAGATCGCCGCCGATTATATCGACCGCGAGCTGGGGCGCCGCGGCGTGCAGGCGACGTATCGGGTGAAGCATATCGGCTTCCTGCGCCAGCGCATCGACGATCTGGTGCTCGGCGACCCGAAGGACCCGGATCTCACCGCGAGGAGCGTCGAAATCCAGCTGAGCTGGGGATTCCGCCGTCCGCGGGTCGCGCTGATCGTCGGGCGCGGGGTGCGGCTCAGGGGACGGTTCGCGCAGGGCGCGCTGCACTTCGGCCAGGTCGACCGCCTGTTCCCGCCGAGCGGCAAGGGCGGTCCGTTCCGGCTGCCCGACCAGCGCGTCGACGTCGCCGACGCCATCGTGCGGCTGGAGACGCCGTGGGGCCGCGCGGGGATCGCGATCGAAGGGAAGGGAAATCTCGCCAGCGGCTTTGCCGGCCGCGCCAGCATCGCCTCGCGCGGCCTGACACTGGGCACTTGCCGGCTCGTCCGCCCGGTCGCGCACTGGGCGGTGAGCACGGAGGTGCTGCGGCCTCATCTTGCCGGCCCGCTCAGGTTCCAGGCGCTGGACTGCGGGGCGTCGGGGGCGGCGCGCGAGGCACGGCTCGACCTGGAGGCGACGCTGACCCCCGGCCTCGACGGCTGGCGCGGCGCGACCGGATTGCGCGCCGCCGAGGCGTGGATCGGATCGCGCAGCCTCGTTGCCCCGATCGGGCGCATCTCGTTCGCCGGCAATGCGCGGGACACGCACGGCCGCGCCGATATCGGCGTCGCCGGCTATCGCGGCGACGGCTTCGCCGCCGGCGTCACCCGCATCGTCGGCGCCTATACGGCGCAGCCGCGCGACGGCCGCTTCGGCTTCACCGGCGAGGCGGATGCGCGCGGGATCACGCCGCCACCGGGGATCGCCGCCGGCCTCGTCTCCGCTCTCGCCGCCACGCGCGGCACGCCGATCGCGCCGATCGGCGCCGCCTGGGCCGAGGCGCTGACCCGCGCCACGCAGCGCTTCGATGCCCATGGCATCGTGCGGGTCGCGATCGACCGCCGCCGCGGCGCCGTTCGCGTCGGGGAGCTGCACGCCGCGTCGTCAAGCGGCGCGGAGCTTACGTTCCGGGGAGACGGCCTCTCCTTCGGCTGGCCCGGAGGCGGCATGCGGGTCGACGGCCAGGCGTCGCTGTCGGGCGGCGGGCTGCCGAGCACGCTGGTGACGCTCCGCCAGGCGCGGCCCGGGGGGCCTGTCACCGGTCTCGCCCATGTCGCAGCCTATTCGGCGGGCACATCGCGGCTGGCTTTCTCCGACATCCAATTCTCGGCGGCTCCCGACGGGAGCACCCGCTTCGACACCGTCGCCACGATCGACGGCCCCCTCGACAACGGCCGCGTCGCGGGGCTCGCGCTTCCGATCCACGGCCGCGTCCGGCCCGGTGGCGCGCTCGTGATCGGCGAGCAATGCGCGGCGGCGAGCTTCCGGGCGCTGCAGGTCGGTTCGCTGAAGCTCGACGCCGCCCGCTTGCCCTTGTGCCCCACGGGACCGGCGCTGGTCTGGAAGCCACGCGGCGGGAAGCTGCAGGGCGCGGCGACGATCGCGGCGCCGCGCCTGCACGGGCTGCTCGGGCGCTCGCCGATCGCGATCGCCGCTTCGCGGCTGCGCGTGGGCCTCGCCGGCCCGACCTTCGCGGCGACCGACCTCGACGTTCGCTTCGGCCCCGCCGACAATCCGAACCACCTGGCAAGCGCCGCCTTTGCCGGGCGCTTCGTCCCGGGCGGCGCCGAAGGGACCTATGCGGGGCTCGGCGGGAAGCTCGCCAACGTGCCGCTGCTGCTGAGCAAGGGGGAGGGGCCGTGGCGGCTGTCGCACGGCGCGTTCGAGGCGACGGGGCGGCTGACCGTCGCGGACGAGAAGGCGCCGTCGCGCTTCTACCCGCTCGAGGCGCGCGATGTCCGCTTCACCATCGCCGGGGAGGATATCCGCGCGACCGGCCGGCTCTTCGAGCCGGACACCGGCACCTTCGTCGCCAATGTCGGCATCGCCCACCGCCTCGATGCCGGCATGGGGCGCGCGGACATCGACATTCCCGGCGTCCGGTTCACGCCCGAATTCCAGCCGGAGAAGCTGACCCGCCTGACCGTCGGCGTCGTCGCCCTCGTCGATGGGACGCTTACCGGCAACGCCGCCATCGCCTGGGGCCCCGGCGGGACGACGAGCACCGGCACCTTCGCGACCCGGGACATGAACCTCGCCGCGTCGTTCGGGCCGATCGAGAAGCTGACGACGACGATCCGCTTCACCGATCTCCTCAACCTGGTGAGCGCGCCGGGGCAGGAAGGGACGGTCGGCGCGATCCGCACCGGCGTCGACGTGTTCGACGGCCATATCCGCTACCAGATCCTGCCGGACCTCAAGGTGAAGGTGGAGGCGGCGCGCTGGCCCTTCGCCGGGGGCGAGCTCAGCCTCGAGGAGACGGTGCTCGATTTCTCGCAGGTGTCGGAGAAGCATTTGACCTTCCACGTGGCCGGCATGGATGCGGCGCGCTTCGTCCAGCAGATGGAATTCTCCAACATCACGGCGACCGGCACGTTCGACGGCCGGGTGCCGATGATCTTCGACCAGAGCGGCGGGCACATCGTCGGCGGCCATCTCGAGGCGCGGCCGCCGGGCGGCTCGCTCTCCTATGTGGGCGAGCTCACCGACAAGCAGCTCGGCGCCTATGGCAAGCTCGCCTTCGACGCGCTGAAGGCGCTGACATACAGCCGCCTGATCGTCGACCTGAACGGCTCCCTCGACGGCGAGTTCGTCGCCGGCATCCACCTCGACGGCATCGCGCGCGATCCTTCGGTGGCGACGGTGCCCGGCGGCGGCCTTCGCGGCATGCTCGCCAACCGCGCGCTCTCGCAGCTCGCCAAGATCCCGTTCAAGTTCAACATCAAGGTGAAGGGGCCGTTCCGGGCCGTGATCGGCACCGCCCGCTCGCTCGAAGACCCGACCAACCTCATCCAGTCGGTCCTGCCGCAGAAGCTCAAGGACCAGCCCACGACGACGAGCGTCGTTCAGCCCAAGGAAAGCGAGCCCATGCGATGAAGAGCATGATGTTGACGAGGCTGCGGCGCGGTGCGACGCAGGGCGCGATGAGGCGAGGTCTCCTTCTCGCGCCGGTGTTCTTGGGGCCGGCGGCGTGCGTGCAGGTCAGCGCGCCCGACAAGCCGATCGAGATCAACCTCAACATCAACATCCGCCAGGAGGTCGTGGTCCGCCTCCAGCAGGATGCGAAGGAGCTGATCAAGAAGGACCCGGGAGTGTTCTGACATGAACCGCCGCACCAGGATCATCGTCGCCGCCGGCCTCGGGCTGGCGCTCGCTCTCGCCGGCGCCACCGCCGCCTCCGCCATGCTGCAGCAGGGCGAGGCCGCCGAGCTGCGCGCCTCGGGCGCCGCGGGCGAGCAGGCCGACGGCTATATGGGCGTGGTCGGCGCGCCTTCGGGAGACGTCCGCGCCAAGGTGGAGGCGGTGAACATCCGCCGCCGCGCGCATTATACCGACCTTGCCGCCAAGCGCGGCGTCAAGATCGAGGAGGCGGCCGCGACGGTCGCCTGCGAGATTCTGCGCGATCGCGTCGCGCCGGGGCAATTCTATCGGCTCACCGACGGCATCTGGCGCAAGCGCGATTCCGCGCCGGTGCCGCTGCCGCATTATTGCGGCTGATCCCCTCCGGGCCGCGCCCGGAGGGGAGCCGGCCTCACCAGCGGGTGGTGCAGACGCGGTGGCGGACGCCGTGGCGTACGGTGACGCGGCAGACCTTGCGGTGGTGGCGCTTGGCCCAGCCATAATGGCGGCGGTGATGGGTCTTCACCACGGTCGTCGTCTTGACGACGGTGCGCTCGCGCATCGGCTGGGCGTCGGCGGCGCCGGCGGCGAGGCTCGTGGTGAGAAGGGCGGCCGCCGCGGCGGCAAGGGTCATCATCTTCATTACGCTACACTCCACCTTCTTGGTTTCCCCTGTGCCGGGATGAACGTCGCGGCGGCGTAATGGGTCCGCGCCGCGGTCAGGATCCGGCTCGCGCCGCGCCGAGCCGGGCGAGGTGGCGCGCCACGGCGCGGGAGAAGGCGCCCATGTCGAAATGCTGGGGGTCGTCATGGCCCTCGAGGAAGCGCGCGTCGAGCACCGCGTGGAAGGCCGGGATGAGCCAATGCCCGCGCCGCACGCTCGCGGCGAGGTAGAGCAAGGCGAGCCGGTCATATTGGGCGCGGGTGAAGCCCGGGCGCGCCGCGGTGAAGTCGTTGCCGGCGGGTGCCTTGGGGTCGGGCACCCGCGGCTGGGTGTTCTCGACCGCGATGAACAGTCCCGCCTTGGCCGGCGTGTCGAGGCAGCTTTCGAACTTGGTCGAACGCAAGGGCTGGTCGAACGGCACTTCGGTGATCGAGCCGCCGACGCGGTTGGTCCAGGCATGGGCGAGCCGGTCCGGCGCCGGCTTGGGGTGGCCGAGATAGCCGAGCGCCGCGGCGAAGGCGGCGGTGTCGCGCGCCTTGGGAAGCTTGCCCGGCGCCGGACAGATCGCGGCGCTCCACCCGGGGCGCGCGCAATTGGGCTCGCTCGTGTCGTGGATGATGAAATAGTCGGCGGTGACCGCCACCGCCGGGTCGCCGCCCACCTCGCGCGCGGCATCGGCGCCGAGGCCGGCGAGATAGGCCGCGAGCCGGGGCGCCGGCACCGCGAGCGGCGCGCCCGCGCGTTCGCGCAGGAAGCGCGTGATCGACGGCCGGCCGACGATGCCGCCCTTGGCCACATGCCGCGTCAGGCACGCCGCTTGTTCGGCCGCCGTGCCGCGGAACCGCCGCGCCGCGACGTCCCAGCCGCACAGCCCCGCTTGCGCCGCCCCGGCCGTCACGCCGGGCTTGAGCGCGCAATTGATCGCCGCGGCGGGCGACGAGGCGGCGAGGGCGGCGGCGAGGAGCAGGGGGCGCATCGCCGCCATCCTACCGGCGCCGCCGCAAAGGAAAAGGGCCGGAAGCGTCCCCGCCCCGGCCCCGTCCTTATCCCGCACGAAGCGCAGGCGCCTATGCGCTCGCGACCTCCGCGACGTCGACCTTGAGGCCCGGCCCCATGCTGGAGCTGAGGGCGATCTTCTTGACGTACTTGCCCTTGGCGCCCGCCGGCTTCGCCTTGACGATCGCGTCGACGAAGGCGTCGAAGTTGCGGCGCAGGTCCTCATTCGAGAAGCTCGCCTTGCCGATGCCGGAATGGATGATCCCGGCCTTCTCGACGCGGAACTCGACCTGGCCGCCCTTGGCCGCCTTGACGGCCTCGGTGACGTTGGGCGTGACGGTGCCGAGCTTCGGGTTCGGCATCAGCCCCTTGGGGCCGAGCACCTTGCCGAGCCGGCCGACGATGCCCATCATGTCCGGCGTCGCGATGACGCGGTCGAAGTCGATCGTGCCGCCCTGGATGCTCTCCATCAGGTCCTCGGCCCCGACCACGTCGGCGCCCGCGGCCTTCGCCTCGTCCGCCTTGCCGCCCCGCGCAAACACCGCGACGCGGACGTCCTTGCCGGTGCCGGCGGGCAGGGTGACGACGCCACGCACCATTTGATCTGCGTGGCGCGGATCGACGCCGAGGTTCATCGCGACTTCGATCGTCTCGTCGAACTTGGCGGTGGCGTTCGCCTTCAGCGCCTCGAGCGCCTCGTCGACGGGGTAGAGCCGGTCGCGGTCGACGGCGGCGGCGAGCGCCTTCTGCTTCTTGGTCAGCTTCGCCATCGTATCAGCCCTCCACCACGTCGAGGCCCATCGCGCGGGCGGAGCCTTCGATGATCTTCGTCGCCGCGTCGAGATCGTTGGCGTTCAGATCCTTCATCTTCGTCTCGGCGATGTCGCGCAGCTGCGAGCGCGTCACCCGCCCGGCGATCGCCTTGCCCGGCTCCTTCGAGCCCGACGAAATCTTCGCCGCCTTCTTCAGGAGGAAGGAGGCCGGCGGCGTCTTGGTCTCGAAGGAAAAGCTCCGGTCCGCATAGACGGTGATCACCGTCGGGATCGGCATGCCCTTTTCGAGCTCGGTGGTCGAGGCGTTGAACGCCTTGCAGAATTCCATGATGTTGACGCCGCGCTGGCCGAGCGCCGGACCGATCGGCGGCGACGGATTGGCGGCGCCCGCGGGCACCTGGAGCTTGATATAGCCCGTTATCTTCTTAGCCATGTGTCTCACTCTGTTAAGCGGCTGAAAGGGTACTTTCAGCCGGTTGCAAGTTTAGCGGTCCAGACGGCGGAGCCGAGCCCTGCCTCCCGCACTTTCCATTGCTGCTGCTTTGGAAGGGGCGGCGCATAGCGGAAAGGGCGAGTGAATGCAACGTGACCGTTGTCGATGCCGGAGAGGACCGGAAACCACTGAACGGCTGCAGCGGCCGTAGCCCCAGGTCACGTCCGACGAGGAGGCTACTGCACGACCAACTGGAGCCAGTGCGCCACGGATCGTATCAGAGACCCGGTCGCTAAGATCAAACTGCTAGCGGCGATTGCCGCTGCCCCGTATTTCCCTAGGGACTTCCCGAACGATTTAGCGAATTCCTCGGCGAAAATATCGGCCTTGCCGCTCAGCCACTGGGTCAATCGCTGCAAGCGCCGAGCGCGGCGAGCTAACACCAGCGCGTCAGGCTTTTCCTTCTGGATCTCCTCCTCAATTGTGGCTGCGTCCTTAGCCACGCTCAGGACGAGATCTGCCTCCGGTGGTTCTCTCCCTAACTCCATGGGCGGTCGGTTATGACCGATGCCCCCGTGCGCGGGTTGTACCCGGGCGGCGGTGTGCTTGAGGCGCCGGGCATCTGCAGTCACCTGCCCTCGGGCCTTAAGTTCCCGTTCGTCGCCCAAATTTGGCTGAGCACCGCCCTCCAGTCGAGCGATAAATTCCTCCAGCTTCGGCTCCTCCGCCTCCTCCGCTGCTGAGTCCCGATTCGCGCGAAGGCCCCACACCCCACCCCGAATGCCGTTAACCCTGTAAAAAAGATCCTCTTTGCCGCGAAAATGCTTTGAGTCTGAGGAGCATTCCTGAAGGCGTCCGCGAATGCTGTCCAATAGCGTCCGAGGGTGCGGGCCCGGAAAAGAACGACGGATCTCTGCAGCGATCTCCGGGGTTCGTGCTTGGCCGCCGAGGTTTCGGAGAGCAGCCTCGATACTGCTAATCCGGCCGCTCAATGGGCTTCCTTTCGTTGAGGAATGTCATCGGAATTGCAGCACACTTTCATAGCTCACTCGGAAACCTAACGCCCCTATGTTCTACCTCGGTGCCTCAGCCGAGGTTTGCAACAAACAATGCCTCGCTTGTGGGGCCGCGCCGATCCGCGCTGGCAGCCAAAACGCTGGCCCGGGTGACACTCTGATACCGGGCTATTCCGTCATATAACTCCCGGACCGATTCATGGTCCGCGTTTGTGACGACTACGGCAGCGCCTCTGGCAATGGCTCGCCCCAAAGAGTCGCGCAACCTAAGCTGGTCAGACCAGCTAAACATTCTCTCGTTATACTTCAGAAATCCGTTGAGGTTGTGTTTGACGGTGTAGGGCGGGTCAACAAAGACGAAATCACCGGACGCAGCATCGTCAATGACACTCTCAAAATCGCAGCAGCGCAGTTCGGCATTACCCAGCGCAGCGGCGATCGCGTCAAAATCATCGTTATCAAATATCACGGACGATTTCGTCCCGATGGGGACGTTGAACTCGCCTGCTTTATTGACGCGATAGAGCCCGTTCCAGCAAGTCCGATTCAGGTACAGAGTGCGGGCTGCCCGTTCGACCCCGCACTCCGGGCGCCAAGCACGAACCGAGTAGTAATGCTCCTTATTATGCACCGCATGATGGACTTGGAGCATGCGGACCAAGCGCGATGGATCATCACGGATTGTCCTGTAGAGATCAATTAGCTCAGGATTGATGTCCGATAGAACCGCACGGGGTGGCAGGAGAGCGAAGAAGACCGCGGCTCCGCCCAGAAAGGGTTCGATGTAGCGGTTGAATGCTGTAGGCCGCGGTAAGCCTTTCGCGGCGAGCCAGCGCTTTCCTCCCGGCCACTTCAGGAAGGGCTCGATCATAAGGTGCGGAGCTCCGCGTCTATCTTCGGTGCCACCTCCGTCCGCAGCCAGTCTACAAACTCCAAATCCTGATCCGTGTAGGTGCGCATGGCGTTCTTATGAGCGGCAATGTTGCGTATCTCAGAAAACTTCGCAATCCACGCCGTGTGATACTTCTTGCTTCCCTTCCTTTCCTCGGGAAGTGCTACGTTAAACAGCGGCTCAAAAAACAGCCAATTGTTCTGGTCTTCTACAATGTCCTTTAGGTCGATAACGTCTAGGTAGGCCTCTTTCGGTTTCCTTCGATCCTTTGAGTCCGCCAGCTGCTTCTTGTAGGCGTTCTCTAGAACGCGTCGGCTAGTGACGCCGAGCTCCCAGTACGCGGGTTCCCCGGACTCCATCCGCCGCTCTCCGTATCGGGATTTCAAAACCCTGATTACGCAGTCGGTTAGCCTCTCCGAGAACCTCATTATGAAGCGGTTCGCGTCCTCAACCTGGTCGGACTCCTTTTGACTGATGTAGCGTCTAAACTCCTCTGAACCGAAGTCGGCGTGCTCCTTCATTATGAGCTCGCAAAGATTGTAGAGGTACTCCTTGACACCTCCTTCGCCAAACTTCCGCGAATAACGTTCCTTTACGGTCTCGTCCGACGCGTCTCTGAAAAACCGGTGGATTGGTTCGGCGAGTGCCACTAGTTCATGCACAAAATCGGCTTCAGGGACGGTAACGAAGTCGATCCGCTTCCTGTGCCCGAGAAATGCTATCATCTCCGGGATGAGCATGAGGTGGGCCCGGATCCCGGGGTTGACGCAAACGTAGGCGGCTTTTCCCGCTTCCCATCGAGCAGGATTCGCGCTCCTGAGTGCCTCAAAATAGCCGTTCAGGACCTTGCGCGCTCGCTCCACCGTCGCTTCATCGGTTGCCCCAGAGAGCGGCCCTGGTGCCACTGCTTTGTGAATTATCTTTCCGAGCAGAGAGGATCTGTTCAGCCCGTTGACGGCCTCTGAAATCGTAAGGTTCTGGCGTGGGGTTGCGGGTACATCAGGCATCGCGAAGCGCTGAGAAAGGGGACTGGTTTTGTCGATGTTGAGACGTCGAACGACCGTCGACGCCAACGCGGAAAGCGCCGTCTTGGGGTCGGGATCACCCATTCGGAGGTCTGCGAGGAGGGCCACGAGTAGGCCCTTCGGAACGCTTTTCTGCTTGTGGTTGATCGTTATGAAAAGGTCAGCTTCCCTGTATGTATCCATGTGATCGAAGGCGAGAACGAAGAGGCTCTGGTCAAGATATTCGTCCGCCAATCCCGAATAGCCATACAACCGGTGCTGGCCGTCTATCACCCATGCGGACCGGTAAATCGACGGCAACGTAAGCCAGCCGAACTTAACGTTATCGTCGGTATTCTCCTTGTTGCTGATCAATTCAAATCTCGGAGACTCAGTAAAATTGATCAAGAGGTTGGTTGGAAAAAAGCCTCCCTTGTGGCTTATGAACTCTCCGATCTCCTTAATCCGGGCGGAAGAGACCATTCGCTGGTAGGCCGGTCGGCCATCCGGATGGTTAAGTGCCTGATGATTTACAAACGCCATTTTGAGTAGATTACGAGCTGATGTTACAAACGTGTAAAACTTCTCCCCGCCCAAGGTTCCTCTGATAGCCGGGACCTTCATTCCTGCGAGCGCTGGAATTTTCTGTCCCTTGAGGAATTCTCCTAATATCTGATACCTGCCGGCGGGACCCATGTGCTTCAGGAACGTTTCAAAGTATTGCAGCTCGTTTTCAGTGACGATATAAATACCAGCGTCACGCGCGCGATCTATATCTGATTCACTCCAAATTATATTGGATGTAACATAAAGCCATACGACTTTTGGCTTCGGCGCCTGTCGGTAGTGCGAGAAGATCGAGTCCCGGATGTATTTCTGAAGGGCCACGGTTTCACCGAGGTCCTTCTGAAGCGACCTTCTCCCCCGGTCCTCGCGAGACTTGCACTCCACTACTATCGCTGTCTCTGCATCGCAGGCGAAAGCGTCGATTTGCTTAGAGCCCGAAGACCCGTTTTCGCGCCGAAATCGAATGCAGAAGCCCTTGGAATTGATTTCTTCGTAGCCCATCCGATACAGAAGAGACCACGCGCGATCTTCGAGCATCTGGTGGTGGGGCTTGTCGCGCTTCAGACGGATCGACCGCTTGCCTCTGCGTACGAGGAGCCAGCCCTTCTCAAGCATCTCCTCAAGATCCGCGGGGTGAGCGGATCGCTGGTTCGTAGATGCCTTCCTTAGCCTATACGCAGACGCTTGCGCGGATGGCTCCTTAAGGAGGTCTTCCAACAGTGAGCTGTCTTCGACCTCGACCGAGACAGTAGAATCCTGATCGGAAAAGGTCTCATCTTTCACGGCTCCCGTCGCCAAAACTAACCTCCCCAAATCAGTTCCTTGGACACCATACAGTGGTAGGAGACGCTGTCCACCGCGCGAACTGAGATGGGTGGCACGGGGAACTTGAATATGATCGGGCCGATCAGGGGCAACGAATCCCTCCGAGCCGCACGCTCGTTAACGCGCTACCGTGGGCGAAAGGAAGGCGCTTTTTGATTGGAGCGCGTGTCGTTATGATGAGCTTTGTTCGTCACCCACAGCTTTGTCCGCCACCCACAGTCGGTAGACGCATAGTCTGCATTCCCGTCCAACACGCGCATGGGGAAGGCGCGGAAGCTGGGTGGGTTGCATCAGGTGATCGCGGATAACGTCCGGCGGTACCGCAAGGCGCGCAAAGGGCTGTCGCAGGAGAAGCTCGCCGAGCAATGCGGCTATCATCGCACCTATGTGGGGATGATCGAGCGCGGCGAGCGGAACATCACCATCGCTACCCTGGAGGCCCTGGCGGGGGCTCTGGGCGTGGAGCCGCTTCGGTTGCTCGAGAAGGAGTGACGGGCGGCGCGCGGGTCAGCGCGTCGACCCAGATGGCGAGATGGTCGCCGGCTTCTTCCGTGAGGCCCAGAGTGCCGGCCTCGTCGTGGGTGAGGAAAGCCTGGGAGGCGAGATTGTCCGCGATCGCCGGCGCGAGGTCGGGCGGGACGGCGGCGGCTTCGGCGGCCTCGGCCGGGGTGAGGGCGCGGCCGGACAGCGCCGCTTCGTAGAGAGCGAGGAGGAAGCGCCAGGTGCGGTCGGTCGGCGTGGCGCCGCCGCGGGCGCGCTCGGCGGCGAGGAGCGCGCTGACCGCCTGCAGGTGCGGCGCCGTGGCAGACGCAGGAGGAGGGGCGGCGAGTTCGGGGTCTGGCATAGGTGGCGGGCTCTTCGGTTTCCGAGACTGTGATGACTATAGTATGCGGAAACCGCAAGGTTGCCGGCGTCTCAGAATTGACAAATCGAGGTCGTGGCTGTAGAACAAATACCGAACCCTCGAGAGCGGATGCGGTCGTGGCCAGACCTTTCAGCCCGTTGCAGCGGCGCCAGAACACCGCCTTCCTCGCCGCCCTCCGCCGCACCGGCAACGCCCGCGCCTCGGCGCGGGAGGTGGGGGTGGCCTATGCGACGATGCAGACGCGGCGGCGCGGGCATCCCGATTTCGCCAGCAAGTGGGACATCGCGCTGGTCGACGCGCATGCGCGGTTCCACGCGGCGGGCGGGAAGGGGCTCGTTAGCGCCACCCCCGGCCGTTCGTCCCGAGCGGAGGCTCCCCTGAGCGAGGACGAAGGGTCGAGGGGCGCCGGCACGGAGTCATCACACGCGCCCCTCGACTACGCTCGGGACGAACGAGCCCGGGGAATTCCTCGGCGCTGCGAAACGGCGCTGCGCACGCAGGGCGGGGAGCCTTTGGTGGTGCGCACCAGGAGCGGCAGGCTGCAGGTGCGGCCGGCGCATGGGGGGAAGCTTACGCAGGCGGCCGAGCAGCTCTTTCTCCAGGCGCTGTCGGCGACCTGCAACATCCGCCTCTCGGCGGCGGCGGCGGGGGCGTCTCCGGCGGCCTTCTACCGGCGGCGGCAGCGCAATCCCGCCTTCGCGCGGGAGTTCCGGCTGGCGCTGGAGATGGGCTATGAGCGGCTCGAAGCGGCGGCGGTCGCGGCCGGGTTGCCGGCCAGCCACGCCGACGATGCCTGGCGACGGAACGATCCGCCGCCGATCCCGCCGCTCACCGCGGACCAGGCCCTGCACCTCCTCACCCTCCACGAGAAGAGCGTCCGCCAGAGCTGGGAGCAGCCGCACCGGCGGCGGCGGCGCGGGGAGAGCGACGCGACCTACGGGCTGCGGCTGCAGACCATGTGGCTGGCGGAAAAGGCCCGCGAGGCGGAGCGCGAGGCGGTGCGCCGGGCGGCCGAGCGCGAACCCGCGGCGGAGGCGCCGCCGCCGGAGCTGCCGCCGCTGCCGGCGCTCGACCAGGTCCAGGGGTGGAGCAAGGCTTCGGGCAAGCCGCCTCATCACGAGGGGCGGGCGCTGTTCGGGGGGTGGCGAATCGCCGACATGGAGGCGGCGCTGCGCAAGCGAGGCCGGTAGGGACAGTCTATCCGACCGTCGCCGTTTCCCCTGCCGGGGGCGGGGCGGGGGACCGGCAGACAGGCTGGGGCTCGGGCGGGGACAGCCAGACAGGCTGTCCCCGGGGCTTTGTTCCCTGCGGCTCGACAAGGGGGAGGGTGGGGCCATACGGATGGGCGTTCGATTGCGAGGGAGCGCCCGGTGCCGGTTCGTCTGAATTTGCTCGCCGTCCTGCCGGCCGCCCTCGCCGCGGCCGCCGCCTTGCCCGCGGCGGCGGGCGCGGCGCCGCTGGCGACGGTCGAGCGGCACGGGGCCTATGTCGCGGTCGAGCCTTATGGGCCGAACGTGGTGCGCGTGACGATCGCGACCGAGGCGGGGCTGGCGGATGCGGCGCCGGGCTACGGCATCTCCGGCAAGGCCGATGCGGCGGGGTGGTCGCACCGGGTGGAGGGCGGGGCGGACCTGTTCGTCTCGCCGGCGGTCACCGTCCGGGTCGCGGCGCAGCCCTGGCCGAAGGCGCCTTCGCAGATGGAGCGCTACTTCGCGCCGTCGCTGCCGCCGGTGGCGCTGTCGGTGACGCGGGGCGACGGGACGCCGCTCGCCGAGATGACCGGCTGGGAGATGGCGCCGCACACGGTCAACGGCGAGAAGACGTTCCGGGTGGGGGCTGTCTTCGCGGCGGCGGCGGACGAGCATTATTACGGGCTCGGGCAGAACCAGGAAGGCGTGCTCGACCTCAAGGGGCGGACGATCGACTGCCGGCACAATTACGACGCGCCGGCCGGGGAGACGGTGTGCGTGCCGTTCCTGGTGACGAACAAGGGGTACGGGATCGTCTGGGACAATCCTTCGGCGACGATTGTGTCGCCGGGGCTGTTCGGGGCGACCCGCTGGCAGTCGGAGGTGGGGGAGCGAGTGTCGTTCTTCGTCATCGCCGGTGCGACCAGCGACGAGATCTATGCGGGGTACAGGAGGCTGACCGGGGAGACGCCGCTGCCGCCCAAGGCGGCGTTCGGGCTCATCCAGTCCAAGGCGCGCTACGAGAGCCAGGCGGAGCTGATGGGCGTCGCGGAGGGCTATCGGCGGCGCGGCTACCCGCTCGACGTGATGGTGCTCGACTGGTTCTACTGGACGCGGATGGGGCAGCTCGACATCGACCGGAGCTTCTTTCCCGATCCCAAAGGCATGAACGAGGCGCTGCACCGGATGGGGATGCGCTCCATCGTCAGCGTCTGGCCGCGCTTCGAGCGGGAGAGCCGCTATTACGACATGCTGGCGGCGAAGGGCTGGTTGCTGAAGGACAAGGACGGGCATGTCGTCGACGGGCTGGCGGTGCGCTCGGACCGGGCGGGGGCGTTGATCGACAGCACCAACCCGGAGGCGCGGGCGTGGTTCTGGGGGAAGATCCGCGACAATATCGCCTCCCAGGGCTTCGACTGGTTCTGGCTCGACGAGACGGAGCCGGACCTGGTGCCTGACGGGAGCTTCTACGCGATCGGCTCGGGGGACCGGTACCACAACCTCTTCCCGCTGGTGCATGTCGAGGGGGTGGCGGAAGGGTCGGCGCGGGACCGGCCGGGCTTGCGCAACCTGATCCTCGCGCGGGCGGCCTATCTGGGGGCGCAGCGGACCGGGGCGCTGTTCTGGTCGTCGGACGTGCATGCGAGCTGGGAGGCGCTCAGGCGGCAGGTGCCGGCGGGGCTCGGCTTCACCGCCTCGGGCCTCGCTTATTGGGGGAGCGACACGGGCGGGTGGCAATGGCCGAGCGGGCCCAAGGCGGAGCATCCGCCGCTCGTCGATCCGGCCGGCGCGAAGGCGATGGGCGCGAATTATCCGGACTATCCGG
>Ga0070659_100001266_pt1 | contig 18335 bp, 15 predicted proteins | sample KBSC23metaG_FD_64666 | JGI IMG/M metagenome (GOLD analysis project Ga0070659, IMG submission 64666) | Corn rhizosphere microbial communities from Kellogg Biological Station, Michigan, USA - KBS C2-3 metaG | ecosystem: Host-associated > Plants > Roots > Rhizosphere > Soil ... | reverse complement strand
TGTAGCGGGGAATGCGGGCAGAAACAACGACGTTCTCCTCGCGCGAAGCCTGGCCCCGCCTGTGAAGGGGGACGTTTAAGCTATGCGGATTCTAGTCGAAGGGTCACACCACGTATAGCGCGAAACCGTGACAAAGACCGCATATCGCGGCGTTTACACGAAGTGACGCAAACGATTCAATGGCTTGCCTGGCGCGGTAAACCGGCAGGCGCATGATCGGTTCGGCCGTCGGGCGCTGTACATCCGGTTACAAACCTGCGGCTGCATGCGCGGGCAAGCCGGGCGCCGGCCCCTAGAATGGGGCCGCCCGCTGGAGCGGGTACGTATGATAAAAACGCCATCCCGCTTTCCGACACCAACAATGCAGCGCCGCTTCTGCCACCCCGTTCTGCCATGGATCGACTGACCAGCTTTGCGCGTGGCACGGCGGGCATCGGCGCGGTCGTGGCGTATCAGATTGGCGCGCACTACGCGGCAGCCACGCCGGGTGCGCATGGCTTCGGCCTGGCGATGGCACTCGTGCCGCTGTTGGCGATTGCACTGGTGGCCGCGGCACGTTCCGCCCAGCGTGCGTGGCTGGTGCCGGTGTGGATGCTCGTCTGCGCCCTGCTGTGGATGACCCGCGAACCGCTGGCGCGCCATTTCGATTGGGGCCTGTATCTGGAGCACGCCAGCTTCAACCTGATGATGGCCTACGTATTCGGCCGCACGCTCATGGCTGGGCGCGAGCCGCTGTGCACACATTTCGCACGCATGGTGCATGGCACGCTCACGCCGCGCATTGCGCGCTATTCGCGGCGGATCACGCTGGCGTGGACGCTGTTCTTCCTGACAACGGCGGCCGTGTCGACGCTGCTGTTTGCCACGGCATCGATCGTCACGTGGTCGACGTTTGCGAACTACCTGTCGCTGCCACTCGTGGGCGTGATGTTCGTGGTGGAATATCTGTGCCGACGCATCGTGCTGCGCGGCGAACCGCGCTCAAGCCTGCTCGATGCGGTGCGCGCCTATCGACAATCCGGGCAATCCACACACACCGCCGCGGACCGTCCGCGCTGAACCTACGCATCATCCGAGATTTGCTTCATGCCGACGTACCCGCTGGTCTCCCATCCATCGCCGGACCACACGCTCGCCTGGCGTGGCGGCACGCCCGTCCCCACGCGCGCGTTCCTGGCCGACGTGATGGCGCTGGCCGCAATGCTGCCGCCGGGCGGCCACGTGTTCAATGCCTGTGCGGACCGCTACCGCTTTGCCGTTGGGCTGTGCGCAACGCTCGTGGCAGGCAAGATCAGCCTGCTGCCGCCCATGCAGACCCCGCAGATGGTGCGCCAGCTTGCGGCGTTCGCGCCGGATGTGTTCTGCCTGCACGACGCGGCCGCGTGTCCGGTCGACTTGGCGGACTTCCGCTATCCCGACCACCCCGCGTCCGATACCGCGCTCATCGACGTACCGCAGATCGACGCCGCGCAAGTCATGGCCGTGCTGTTCACGTCCGGCTCGACCGGCACGCCGGTGCCGCATCGCAAGACGTGGGGCGCGCTCGTACGTTGCATGCGCACGGCCGTCGCGCACCTTGGGCTGGATGACGGGCGCGCATTCACGTTGGTCGGCACGGTGCCGGCGCAGCACATGTACGGCTTCGAAGTGACGGTGCTGCTCGCGCTGCAAGGCGGCCTGGCATTCAGCAACCAGCAGCCCTTCTATCCGGCGGACATCCGCGAGGCGATGGAAACCGTGCCGCAGCCGCGCGTGCTGGTGACCTCGCCGGTGCATCTGCGGGCGCTGCTAGCGTCGGAGCCCACGTTGCCGGGCGCGTCGCTTGTGCTCTCGGCCACCGCGCCGTTGTCGGAGGCGCTTGCGCGGGAGGCCGAGTTGCGCCTGGCCGCGCCGCTCGTCGAAATCTACGGCAGCACGGAGACCGGCCAGATCGCCACACGTCGCACCGCGCAGGAGACTGCGTGGCACCTGTATCCCGGCCTCCGCATGGAATCGCGCCCCGGCACGGCTGAAGACGACGGCCCGACCGTCTGGGTATCCGGCGGACACGTCGAAGCCCCGGTGCCGATGGGCGACGCCATCGAACTGCTAGACGACACGCACTTCCTGCTGCACGGCCGTAAAGCCGATCTGATCAACATTGCCGGCAAGCGATCTTCACTGGCGTATCTGAACCATCAGCTCAACGCGATTCCGGGTGTGGAAGACGGCGTGTTCTTCATGCCGGACGACGCGCCTGCCGCGCCGCATGCGCACGGCAGCGCAGCAGTGACACGCCTGGTGGCGCTGGTGGTAGCGCCGAGCTTGAGCGCCGCAGACGTGCTGCGCGCCCTGCACGACCGTATCGATGCGGCATTCCTGCCGCGTCCGTTGCTGCTGGTGGATTCGCTACCGCGCAACGAAACCGGCAAGCTGGCGCGCGACGTGCTGACCGCGCTGATCGCGCAACACTCGCACCGCCATCCACGCAAACCCGCCATGCACTTCACCATTCCGCTAGATCACCCCGCGCTGCCTGGACACTTTCCCGGCCATCCGATCGTGCCGGGCGTGGTGTTGCTCGACCATGCGCTCCATATGATCGGCACAGCGCTGGGCCGCTCGTTCGACGCGTGCAAGATCAGTTCAGCCAAGTTCCTCAGCCCTGCGGCGCCGGGGGGACGGCTCGATCTCGCGTTCGAAACGGCAGCCAGCGGCGTCATTCGCTTCACGATCCGCGCGGGCGACCGCGAGGTTGCGAGCGGCGTGCTATCTGCACCGGCGCAGATGCCGGAGGGCACTCCGGCATGAACCGCACCGAATGGGCCAAACACTGGGCCGAGCGTCCGGAGCGCAGCAACCTGGCGCTGCTGCGCGTGATGACATGGCTGTCGCTGCGGCTGGGGCGGCCGTTCGGACGCGGCTTGCTGCGGCTGATTGCGGTGTACTTCGTGGCGTTTTCGCCGGCGGCGCGGCGTGCTTCGCGTGACTATCTGCGCCGCACGCTGGGCCGGCCTGCGACGTTGCGCGACGTGTTCCGCCACATGCTCACGTTCGGCACCACCATCCACGATCGCATCTACCTGATCTGCGGGCGCTTCGATCTGTTCGACATTCAGTTGCAGGGGCAGCAGCACGTACATGACGTGCTGGCGCAAGGGCGCGGCGCATTCCTGCTCGGCGCGCATCTGGGCAGCTTCGAGGTGGTGCGCGCGCTGGGCCGCACGGTGCCGGACCTGCGTGTGGCCGTCGCCATGTATGAAGACAACGCACGCAACATCAACGCCGCCGTTGCGGCCATCAACCCCGCAGCGGCGCCCGAAGTCATTCCGCTCGGGCGCGTGGACGCCATGCTGCAGGTGCGCGAGGCGCTGGACAACAACCGGCTCGTCGGCATGCTGGCCGATCGCACATTGCTGCGCGAGGCGGGTGCCTCGGTGCAACGCATGGCGTTTCTCGGCAGCCCGGCGACGTTTCCGCTGGGGCCGCTGCACATGGCCGCTATGCTCAAGCGGCCCGTGCTCTTTATGACGGGGCTACACCTGGGCGGCAACCGCTACGCCGTGCATTTCGACCGCTTGGCCGACTTTACCGACGTACGCCACGAAGACCGCGCCGCTGCCGTGCAAGCTGCGCTGGCACGCTACGTGGAGCGCATTGAGCACTACTGCCGCGTCGCGCCGTACAACTGGTTCAACTACTTCGACTTCTGGCAGGATGCCGGCGCGGATGCTCCGCAACATCACACCCCGGCCGACCGCCAGACCACCCAGACGCCATGATTGCTACGCGCCGATTCTGCCGATTCCGTCAGGCCTGTCTGGCCCTGCTTGCCGCAGGCATGCTGACCAGCATCGCTCACGCTGCCGAAAGTGTCAGCCCCGGCGCCAACCCCAACGCCTGGACGCTCGACCGCCTGATGTCCACGCTCGCGCACAACAAGTCGGGGCGCGCCACATTTACCGAAACGAAAACCCTGTCGATTGCGGCAGAGCCCGTGGTGTCGTCCGGCGAGCTGGTGTTCATCGCGCCCGATCATCTGGAGAAGCACACGCTGACACCGAAGCCCGAGCATCTGGTAATCGACGGCGACAAGCTCACGGTGGAGCGCAACCAGCGCAAGTTCACCATGCCGCTCGCGCAGTACCCGGAGCTGAGCGCATTCATCGAAAGCATCCGCGCCACCCTGGCCGGCAACCGGTACGCGCTGGAAGCGGTCTACAAGGTCGCCATCACGGGGCACGGCGACGACTGGACGCTCACCCTCACCCCCATCGACACGCGCATGCAGAAGGTGGTCAGCACCATCACGCTCGACGGCACACGCGACATGCTGCGCAGCGTCGCCATCCGCCAGGCCGACGGCGATCACTCGCTGATGCGGCTGCAGCGCGTGCCCGGCCACTGAGGACGACGCGCACATGGAACGCTTGCACGCCCTGCGTCGGCCTGCGGTGCTGGTGTGGCTGACCGGCATGCTGCTCTGTGCAGTCGTGATCGGGCGCACGAGCTTTACGGCGGATCTGTCTGCGTTTCTGCCGCGTTCGCCGAGCGCCGAGCAGCGTGTGCTGGTCGACCAGCTGCGCGAGGGGTTGGTGTCGCGCTTGATCCTCGTCGGCATCGAGGGCGGCGATGCAACGACGCGCGCGGCGCTGTCGCGGCAGCTTGCGGCCACGCTGCGTGCGGACGCGCAATTCAGCGCCGTCAACAACGGCGAGCCCGTCAGCGAAGCGCGGGACCGCCAGTTCATCTTCGAGCATCGCTATGTGCTTAGCCCGGCCGTGACGCCGCAGCACTTTTCCGCCGAAGGGCTGCACGCCGCGTTGGGCGAAAGCCTGGACCTGCTGAGTTCATCCGCCGGCCTGGTCGCCAAGAACATGCTGCCGCGCGACCCGACCGGGGAAGTCGCGGCGCTGGTCAGCCAGTTCGACAGCGCAGCGCTGCCGTCGTCCATGCACGGCGTGTGGGCCTCGCACGATGGTCAGCGCGCCGTGCTCGTGGTGCAGACGGCCGCTGCCGGTTCCGACACCGATGCGCAGGCCCGCGCCATCGATACCGTGCGCCGCGCGTTCGATGCCGCTTCGCGCGCCATACCGAATGCGGCGTCGACACGCATCTTGATGACCGGCCCGGGCGTCTTCTCCGTCGAATCGCGCGACACCATCAAGCACGATGTCGAGCGGCTTTCCACCCTGAGCCTCGTGCTGGTGATTGCGCTACTGCTGACGGTGTATCGCTCGCCGCGCACGGTGGCGCTTGGGTTGCTGCCGGTGCTGTCTGGCGTGGCCGCCGGGGTGGCGGCGGTGAGCCTCGCGTTTGGCGCGGTGCATGGGCTCACGCTCGGCTTCGGCACCACGCTCATCGGCGAGGCGGTCGACTATTCGATCTACCTGTTCGTGCAGTCTGCCCGCTCGCGCAGTGCAAACCCAGACGACAGCCTGCGCGCATGGATTGCCGCATACTGGCCGACCATCCGCCTGGGGGTGCTGACCTCGGTGTGCGGTTTTGCGTCGATGCTGTTCTCGGGCTTTCCGGGGCTGGTGCAGTTGGGGCTGTACTCGATTGTCGGGCTGGTGACGGCGGCGCTTGTTACGCGCTACGTGCTGCCGTATCTGCGCGGCACGCAGGTAGCGACGCGTGACGCGTCGCGGCTTGGCGCGTGGCTGGCGCGCGCGACGCACGCAGCGCCGCGCCTGCGCTGGCTGCTGGTGCTAGCGCTCGTTGGTGCGTGTGTCACGCTGACGCTGCATCGCGATGGTCTGTGGAGCCGCGAGCTTGCCGCGCTGAGCCCTGTGCCCGCAAAGAGCCAGGCGCTCGATGCCAGCCTGCGCGCAGATGTGGGCGCGCCCGACGTGCGCTATCTGGTCGTCATTCCGGGCGGAACGGAACAGGCCGCGCTCGAAGGCGCCGAGACGGTCGCCGCGCAACTGCAACCCCTGGTGGACCGCGGCGTGCTCGCCGGCTTCGAGAGCCCCGCGCGCTATCTGCCAAGCGACACCACGCAGCGCGCGCGCCTCGCCAGCCTGCCCGCCGCCGACACGCTGGCGGCACGCATGCGCACCGCCGTCGAGGATCAGCCGATCCGCGTGAAGCCCGATCTCTTCGCCCCCTTCATCGCCGATGTGAATGCCGCACGCGCGCAACCGCTGCTGCGGCGCGCCGACCTGCAGGGCACGTCGATGGAATTGGCCGTCGATGCGCTGCTGACCGAACGCGGCGGCCAGTGGAGCGCGATGCTGCCATTACGTGCGCCATCAGGTGCACCATCAAGTGCGCCGGCCAGCGCGAACAACGCAGCCGATCAGCCCAGCCTGGATGCCGCCCCGATCCGCACAGCCGTCGAACGCGCAAGCGTACCGGGCGCACTCTTCGTCGACATGAAGGCGGAAGCCGACCGCCTGTACGTGAATTACGTGCGGGAAGATCTTCACCTGTCGCTCGCGGGCTTTGCGGCGATTGCGTTGCTGCTGCTGGTTGCCCTGCGGTCACCGCAACGGGCGTTGCGCGCGCTTGCGCCGCTGGTGGCGGCCGTGCTGGTAGTGACGGCCGGCTTTGCACTAGCGCGCGTGCAGCTGACCATCCTGCATCTGGTGGGCATGCTGCTCATCGTGGCGGTGGGGTCGAACTACGCATTGTTCTTCAACCAGCGCGCGGATACGGCGGAACAAGGCATCGCGCCGCAGACATTGGTTTCTCTGCTCGTGGCCAACCTGGCGACGGTGGCCGGCTTCGGCCTGCTGGCCTTTTCGCGCGTGCCGATGCTGGAAACGTTCGGGCTGACGGTCGGCCCCGGCGCCATGCTCGCGCTGGTGTTTGCCGCCATCCTCGCGCCGCCGGGCGATCATCAACACCCTACCGCCGCATGAACGCACCTCTGACCCCTTCACCTGGCGCGGCACGGCGCTGGAAGCCGACCCCGCTGATCAGCGGCGCGCTGGCGCTGCATGCCGGCGCGGCGGTTGCCGTGGTGGCGTCGCCATCGTCATGGCCGTGGGCGGGCGGCAGCGTGATCGCCTCGCATCTGGTGCTGATGGCTGGCGGGCTGTGGCCGCGCAGCACCTGGCTCGGCCCGAACTGGACGCACCTGCCTGCCACAGCCGGCCAGCAGATCGCATTGACCATCGACGACGGGCCCGACCCCGAAGTCACGCCACGCGTGCTGGACGTGCTCGACCAGTACGGCGCCAAGGCCACCTTCTTCTGCATCGGCGAATCGGCACAGCGGCATCCGCGCTGCGTCGAAGCCATCGTCGCGCGCGGGCATGCGGTGGAGAACCACAGCCAACGCCATCGGCATACGTTCTCGCTGCAGGGGCCAGGTGCGCTGCGGCGCGAGATCGAGGCCGCGCAACACACGCTCACGCAGATCACCCGCACGCGGCCGCTGTTCTTCCGCGCGCCGGCGGGGCTGCGCAATCCGTTTCTCGAACCCGTGCTGTGCCAACTCGGCCTGCAACTGGCGAGTTGGACCCGACGCGGCTTCGACACCCGCTCGCACAACGCGGATGCTATTGCGCGGCGCCTGCTGCACGGCTTGGCGCCGCGGGACATCCTGCTGCTCCATGACGGCCATGCCGCGCGCGACGCACACGGCGAGCCCCTACTGCTGGCCGTCTTGCCACGGGTGCTGCAAGCCGCCGCGAAAGCGCAGTTGCACTGCACAACGTTGCGGGCGGCGCTCGCGGCGGAGCCAACACAGACGGCCAAGCCGAACATGGCCATTTGATAAAATTTGTCTACGAACGGCGCACCAGCCTGCCGAACGCCCGCCCCCCCTCAATCACCCCCGACGCCACATCCAGTGAAACCCGTCCTGCTCACGCATTTCACCGCTACAAGCTGCCTCGGACGTGGCCTTGACGCCACGCTCGATGCGTTGCGCGGGCAACGAGGTGGCCTCACGCCGTGCGACTTCCCGCGCGCCGATCTCGATACCTGGATCGGCACCGTGGATGGCACTGACGCCGCGCCCGTGCGCGCAGACCTGGCGGATTTCGACTGCCGCAATAACCGTCTCGCCCAGATCGGCCTCACGCAAGATGGCTTTGCCGAACACGTAGCGGCCGCCAAGGCACGCTATGGCGCGGGGCGCGTCGGCGTGTTTTTGGGCACCAGCACATCGGGCATTCTGGAAACGGAACACGCCTACCAGCACCGCCAGTTTCACGACGGGCAACCGGGCGCGCTGCCGGCCAGCTTCCACTACGCCCAGACGCACAACATCTATTCACCCGCCGCGTTCGTGCGGGCGTACTTCGGGCTGAGCGGACCGGCCATGGTGATCTCGTCGGCGTGTTCGTCGGGGGCCAAGGTGTTTGCCTCGGCGCGGCGCATGCTGGCGGCGGGCCTGATCGACGCGGCGGTGGTCGGCGGGGTCGATTCGCTGTGCCTGACCGCGCTGTACGGGTTCAACTCGCTGGAGCTGCTGTCGCGGCAGCCGTGCCGGCCGTACGATGCGGCGCGCGACGGTATCTCGATCGGCGAGGCTGCGGCTTTTGCGCTGCTGGAACGCGCGCCCGAAACGAAAGGCACGCTGGCCGACGATGCGATCCTGCTGCTCGGCATCGGTGAATCGAGTGATGCGCATCACATGTCGTCGCCGCATCCGGAAGGGCTCGGCGCACGCGCGGCAATGGCGCAAGCGCTGAGCACCAGCGGCCTTGCCGCATCGGACATCGACTACATCAACCTGCACGGCACCGGCACGCCCAGCAACGACGCAGCGGAAGCCCGCGCCATCCACGCGCTGTTCGACGGCACTGCATATGCCCCCCCATGCAGCTCGACCAAGGGCGCGACCGGCCACACGCTGGGCGCAGCCGGCGCGCTGGAAGCGGTGATCACAGCGCTGGCGCTGCGCCATCAATTGCTGCCCGCCGGCATCAACACCACGCAGCCCGACCCGGCGCTGGCCCTCAACTACCTGACGACCAGCCGCAACGCACGCGTGCGCACCGCGCTCAGCAACGCCTTCGGCTTTGGCGGCACGAACTGCAGTTTGGTCTTCGGCCGTGCAGACAACCTGGGCCTGTCTTCATGACCCGACTGAGCGCCTTTATCGAAAGCATCGGCCTGCTCGGGCCCGGCCTGCCGGACTGGCCGCGCGCCGCAGATATGCTCGTGGGCCGCACGCCCTATGCGCACGCGCCTGCCGAATTGCCGCCGCCCGCCGGCCTGCCAGCGGTCGAGCGTCGCCGCACCGGACCGGTCATCAAGCTGGCGCTGGCAGTTGGTCACGAAGCCGTGGCCAACAGCGGGCGCGACGCCGCCACGCTGGCAACTGTCTTCGCTTCATCCGGCGGCGACGGCCAGAACTGCCACGCCATCTGCGAAACCCTGGCGAGCGAAGACCGCAAGCTCTCGCCCACGCGCTTCCACAACTCTGTGCACAACGCACCGGCCGGCTACTGGAGCATCGCCACGCACGCGATGGCGCCGTCCAATGTGCTGTGCGCGCACGACGGCAGCTTTGCCGCCGGCCTGCTGGATAGCCTCTGCCAAGTCGCGATCGACGCCGCACCCGTCCTGCTCATCGCCTACGACAGCGAGTACCCCGAGCCGCTGCGCGCAGTGCGGCCAGTGTCTGACAGCTTTGCCGTGGCGCTCGTGCTGGCGCCCGAGGCGAGCCCACGCACGCTGGCGCGCATCGACGTCGGGCTCACCGATGCACCGGCCACGGCGCTGGCCAACACGGAGCTCGAAGCGCTGCGCCGCGGCAATCCCGCCGCGCGCGTACTGCCGCTGCTGGAAGCGCTGGCCACGCAGCGTGCTTGCAGCGTGGCGCTCGACTACCTGCCCGACACACGCCTGCACGTGGATGTTGTCCTGCCGGATGCCGGCGGCGTCTTCAGCAACGCAGCGCCATGAGTACAACCGCGCCGCCATCCCCGCCGCTTGATCGAAGCTGGATCGCCGCGCGTATTCCGCACAGCGGCGCGATGTGTCTGCTTGACGCCGTCGTCGCGTGGGACGACACGCGCATTCACTGCATTGCCACAAGCCATCGTGACCCAGCCAACCCGCTGCGTTCGCACGACCGGTTGGCAACTGTCTGCGGCATCGAATACGCCGCTCAGGCGATGGCCGTCCACGGCGCGCTCTGCAATGCTGCACAGGCGCGCCCGCGCGCAGGCTTTCTCGCCAGCGTGCGCAACGTTGAAGCCCATGTCGCGCGGCTCGATACGATCGAAGCACCGCTGGACATCGAAGCCGAGCACATCGGCGGCGATGGTAACAACGTGTTGTATTGCTTTACCGTCCGGGCCGGCGAGCGCACGCTATTGACTGGCCGCGCCGCTGTGGTGCTCGATGCATCGGCCGCATGAACCTGTTCGAGAGGATTCCCGTCGTGAAAGGTCGTCTATTTCTGCTCCCCACGCTGATGCTGGTATTGCTCAGCCCCGTTGCCCACGCCGACTTGTCCGAGGCCAAGGAGAACATCAAGCAGGACACAAAGGAAGCCGCCAGGAAAACCGGACACGCAGCGAAGGAAGTCGGGCACGCCACGGCCAACGGCGCACGCGCGGTCGGTCACGGCGTCAAGAATGCCGCGCACGCCACCAAGTGCGGTGTGAAGCATGTGTTCAAAAAGCCTTGCGACAGCGACTGAGCCGTCGCCCAATCAGAGTGAAAAAACCCGGCAGTCCATCACGGACGCCGGGGTTTTTATTGGGCTGGACCAAAAAAAGAAGGCCCTGATCTTCAGGGCCTCTCTTTACACTTTTAGCTCAAGTTCCGATTAGAACGGAATATCGTCGTCCATATCTTCGAAGCCGTTCGACGGTGCAGGCTGACGGCGTGCGCCACCACCCTGGCCGCCCTGGCTGCCGCCTTCGCCGCGGCTCATGCCACCGCCGCCTTGGCCTTGGGCGCGGCCGCCGCCATAACCACCACCACCGCCGCTTTCGCCGCCGCGCGAGTAACCACCGCCACCACCGCCGCCGCCTTCACCACCGCGGCCGCCGAGCATCTGCATTTGTTCTGCGACGATTTCGGTGCTGTATTGCTTCTGGCCGTCCTTTTCCCACTGACGGGTCTTGATGCGGCCTTCGATGTAGACCGACGAGCCCTTCTTCAGGTATTCGCCGGCGATTTCCGCCAAGCGGCCGAAGAAGGCGATGCGGTGCCACTCGGTGGCTTCCTTCATCTCGCCGCTGGCCTTGTCCTTGTAGCGGTCAGTGGTCGCCACGCGGATGTTGGTGACGGCATCGCCGCTGGGCATGTAACGCGTTTCAGGATCGGCGCCGAGATTGCCGACGATGATGACTTTGTTGACGGACGCCATGATGAGTTTCCGAAGGTAATTGAAGTGATGCCGCCGTTTGAGGCCGACTGAAAGTGTAGCGCCGAATGCTGGCCTTAATGCCGACGCAGCACCGGCATCTGCATGGGGCTGGCGATTATAAGCCACGCAAAAGCCAGCGCCGCGCAGCTCAGAAAAACGGCATGCTGCCCCGCGTGCAGCAGAATCCAGCCGCCGCCCGCGCCGCCCGCAAACAGGCCCAGCGCCTGCGTCGTGTTGTACACGCCCATGGCCGCGCCCTTGCGCACGCCCGGCGCGTACTTCGACACCAGCGAAGGCTGCGACGCCTCCAGCACGTTGAAGCCAAGGAAGTACACCAGCAGCGCGATCGACAAGGCAGTCAGTGTCGGATGCAATTCGCCCAGCGCCAGTTGCGCCACCATGACCAGTGCCACAGCGGACAACAGCACGATCTTCATCTTGCCGCGCTTCTCGGCAGCGATGATGGCCGGCACCATCAGCACGAACGACACGCCCATCACCGGCAGATAGATCTTCCAGTGCGAATCCACCGGCAGGCCGGCGGCCTCCAGCATGTGCGGCAGCACGACGAACAGCGCGGTCTGCGTGGCATGCAGCGCGAACACGCCAAAATTCAGGCGCAGCAGTTCAGGATTGCGCAGCACCTCGCGGAACGGGGCCTTCACATGCTCGGGCGGGTGCGGCGCGTTGGGCACCACCCACAGCACCACGCCGATGGCGATGACGGCCAGCACGCCAATCGCCGTGAACATGCCCGGCATGCCAACCCAGCGGAAGATGACAGGCGCGCTCACGATGGCCACGGCAAACGACACGCCAATGCTGCCGCCGATCATGGCCATGGCCTTGGTGCGATGTTCTTCACGCGTGAGGTCTGCCACGAAGGCGATGACGGCCGACGAAATCGCCCCCGCCCCCTGGATGGCCCGCCCCACGGCAATGCCCGCCACGCTGTGCGAAAACGCCGCCACCAGGCTGCCCACCGCAAAGATCACCAGCCCCGTCACGATGACTGGCTTGCGCCCGAAGCGGTCCGACAGCCAGCCGTACGGGATATAGAGCACCGCCTGTGTGAGGCCGTACACGCCGATGGCGAACGCCACGAGCTGCGTGTTGTTGCCGTCGGGCAGCGTTTTCGCGAACACCGCGAAGACCGGCATGATCATGAACAGACCCAGCATGCGCAGCGCAAAGATACCGGCGAGCGAGGCCGCCGCGCGCAGCTCAAGGCCGGTCATGCGGCCGGAAGCGGAAGTCATGGATGGGGAGGCGGAAGACATGGTGCGAAAACCGCCGCAAAAATGCGGCGGCAAGAACACTTGAACGGCTTTTCGACGGGCCTCAAATGAGGGCAGGTACTCGCAAAACCGAAGTTGGGTATATTAGCAGGCTTACCCTTTCCCACCCCTCCGCCGATTGCCGCACCACGCCCGGCGGTCCGCAGCACCAGGCCTCATCGAGCCGCACTCTGCCGCACATGGACGAAATCAAGATTCGTGGGGCCCGTACCCACAACCTGAAGAACATTAACCTCGATCTGCCGCGCAATCAGCTGATCGTGATCACCGGGCTCTCGGGGTCGGGCAAGTCGTCGCTCGCGTTCGATACGCTGTATGCGGAGGGGCAGCGGCGCTACGTGGAGTCGCTCTCGGCCTATGCCCGCCAGTTCCTGCAACTGATGGAAAAGCCCGACGTGGACCTGATCGAAGGTTTGTCGCCGGCCATTTCCATCGAACAGAAGGCCACGAGCCACAACCCGCGCTCGACGGTGGGCACCGTTACCGAAATCCACGACTACCTGCGTCTGCTGTATGCGCGCGCCGGCACGCCCTACTGCCCCGACCACGGCCAGCCGCTGGAGGCGCAAAGCGTGTCGCAAATGGTGGACGCCGTGCTGGCGCTGCCGGCTGACACCAAGCTGATGATCCTGGCGCCCGTGGTAGCCAACCGCAAGGGCGAGCACGTCGACCTGTTTGAAGCGATGCAGGCGCAGGGGTTCGTGCGCTTTCGCATCCGCTCGGGCGGCGGCACGGCGCATGAGGCCGAGGCCAAGGTCTACGAAGTCGACAACCTGCCCAAGCTGAAGAAGAACGACAAGCACAGCATCGAAGTCGTGGTCGACCGCGTGAAGGTCAACCCGGAACTCAAGCAACGCCTGGCTGAATCGTTCGAAACTGCGCTGCGTCTGGCCGACGGCCGCGCCATCGCGCTGGAAATGGACACCGGCAAGGAACACGGCTTCAGCTCCAAGTTCGCCTGCCCGATCTGCTCGTATTCGCTGCAGGAACTGGAGCCGCGGCTGTTCTCGTTCAACAACCCGCTGGGCGCCTGCCCGCACTGCGACGGCCTGGGCCAGATCACGTTCTTCGATCCGAAGCGCGTGGTGGCCTTCCCGAACCTGTCGCTGGCTTCGGGCGCCATCAAGGGGTGGGACCGCCGCAACCAGTTCTACTTCCAGATGCTGCAGAGCCTCGCGGCCTTCTACGACGTCGATATCGATGTCGCGTTTGAAGACCTGCCGCCGGAGACCCAACAGATCGTGCTGCACGGCTCGGACAAACAGCAGATTCCGTTCACGTACATCAACGAAAAAGGTCGAACCACGGTGCGCGAGCACGCGTTCGAGGGGATCATCCCCAACCTGGAACGGCGCTACAAAGAGACCGACTCCATCGCCGTGCGCGAAGAGCTGGCCAAGTACCAGAATAACCAGCAGTGCCCTGAGTGCAACGGCACCCGCCTGCGCCGCGAAGCCCGCTTCGTCAAGATTGGCGAGGCCGACCAGGCACGCGGCATCTACGAGATCAACGGCTGGCCGCTGCGCGATGCGCTCACGTATTTCCTGACGCTGAATATGCACGGCGCCAAGCGCGAGATTGCCGACAAGATCGTCAAGGAGATCAGCGCGCGGCTGAACTTCCTGAACAACGTCGGGCTCGATTACCTGTCGCTGGAGCGCAGCGCCGATACGCTCTCGGGTGGTGAGGCGCAGCGCATTCGCCTGGCTTCGCAGATCGGCTCGGGCCTGACCGGTGTGATGTACGTGCTCGACGAGCCATCGATCGGCCTGCACCAGCGCGACAACGATCGCCTGATCGGCACGCTCAAGCATCTGCGTGACCTCGGCAACTCGGTGCTGGTGGTGGAGCACGATGAAGACATGATCCGTGCGTCGGACTACGTGGTCGACATCGGCCCCGGCGCCGGCGTGCATGGCGGGCAGATCATCGCCGAGGGCACGCCTGGGCAGATCGAGCAATCGCCCGCGTCGCTCACGGGGGATTACCTCTCGGGCAAGCGCCGCATCGAGGTGCCCAAGCAACGCACCGCACCCGATGACGAGCGCTGGCTGCGCATCCTCAACGCCACGGGCAACAACCTGAAGAACGTGTCGGCTGACATTCCGGTCGGGCTGCTGACGTGCGTCACGGGCGTATCGGGCTCGGGCAAGTCGACGCTGATCAACGACACGCTATACCACGCGGTGGCGCGGCATCTGTATGGTTCGACACCGGAGCCGGCGGCGCACGACCGCATCGACGGGCTGGAGCATTTCGACAAGGTCATCAACGTCGATCAATCGCCGATCGGCCGTACGCCGCGTTCGAACCCGGCCACGTACACGGGCCTGTTCACGCCGATCCGCGAGCTGTTTGCGGGCGTGCCGTCGGCCAAGGAGCGTGGGTATGACCCGGGCCGCTTCTCGTTCAACGTCAAGGGCGGCCGCTGCGAGGCCTGCCAGGGCGACGGCGTGCTCAAGGTCGAGATGCACTTCTTGCCCGACGTGTACGTGCCGTGCGACGTGTGCCACGGCAAGCGCTACAACCGCGAAACGCTCGAGGTGCTCTACAAGGGCAAGAACATCACCGAAGTGCTGGAGATGACGGTCGAGCAGGCGCACGAATTCTTCGCGCCGGTGCCGGTGGTACGCCGCAAGCTGCAGACGCTGCTGGACGTGGGCCTGGGCTACATCCGCCTGGGGCAATCGGCGACGACGCTGTCGGGCGGCGAGGCGCAGCGCGTGAAGCTGTCGCTGGAGCTCTCGAAGCGCGACACCGGCCGCACGCTCTACATCCTCGATGAGCCGACGACCGGCCTGCACTTCCATGACATCGAGCTGCTGCTCAAGGTCATCTACAAGCTGCGCGACCACGGCAATACGATCGTCATCATTGAGCACAACCTCGACGTGATCAAAACGGCGGACTGGCTGCTCGACCTCGGGCCAGAAGGCGGCGCGGGTGGCGGACAGGTCATCGCCAAGGGCACGCCGGAGGATGTGGCCAAGAGCAAGGCGAGCTTTACCGGCAAGTACCTCGCACCGCTGCTCAAGCGGAAGTAAGCGCGGCAGTCACGCAAAAAATCGGCAAAAGAAAAGCGCAGCTTCGGCTGCGCTTTTTCTTGGACCGATGCGGCCTCTACTGACCGGCAGGCGCCGTTTCGGTTTCCACTTCATTCGCATCTTTCATGCGGCTGCGGTTCAATGCGCCAGCTTCATCCAGCACCGGATACGCCGCTGCGCAGAACAGCGAATTCAACCGCTTGAAATCGCTGATGATGTCCAGATGCAGCGAGCTCGTCTCAATGCTCTCTGCCGTCTGCGCCGACACGCGCGTGAGGTGGCTGCGCGCGTAGCGCTTCTCCAGATCGCGGAAGTGCACCTTCTCCAGCATCAGCTTCTGTGCGCTGCGCAGGTCGCCCGTCAGGAACACCGACATCGCCAGCTTGAGGTTGGTGACCAGCCGCGCATGCATGTCTTCCAGCTCGTCCATGCCGGCCTCGGAGAAGGCGAGCTTGTGCGCGATCTTCTTCTCGCGCACGTCCTGCAGCAGGCGGTCGAGGATGTCGCCGGCGTGCTCCAGGTTGATCGTCAGCGAGATGATGTCGGCCCAGCGCTTGCCCTCGCGCGCATCCAGTGCCTCGTGGCTCAGTTGCGTGAGGTAGAGCTTGATGGCGGTGTACAGCGCGTCGACCTCGTCGTCGATGGCGCGGGTGGTCTGTAGCAGGCGCACGTCGTTGGTCTTGAGCACGCGCAGGGTGTTGTCGAGCATGTGTTCGACGCGATCGCCGATGCGCAGCACCTCGCGCGCGGCATTGCCCAGCGCCAACGTTGGCGTAGCCAGCGCAGAAGGATCGAGATAGCGCGGCGCAACGAGATCGTCGATATGCGCGCCGCCGGGCAAAATGCGCGCGCATAGCCGCGCCATCGGCTCGGTGAAGCCGATCAGCAGCGCTGCCAGCACCACGTTGAACACCACATGGAATGCCACCACCATGTGCTGCAGCGCCACGCCCGCATGCGGTGCCCATTCAGCCAATTGATCCAGGAACGGCAAGGCCAGCGCCGCACCCAGCATGCGCGAGAGCAGGTTGCCGAGCGTCGCCCGGCGCGCGGCCTGGCTCGATGACGGCGTGGTCGCCAGCGCTGCCACAGCACTGCCGATGTTCGCGCCCAGCACGATGGCAAACGCCACCTTGACCGACACCGCAGCCGACGTCGCCAGCGTCGCGCAAAACAGCACAACGGCCAGGCTCGAATAGCACAGCAGCGTCAGCACCGCGCCGATCAGCATGTTCAGCCCAGTGTCTGACGAGATGGAGCCCAGCAGCACGCGCAGCGCGTTGGCCTCCACCATCGGGCTGGACGCCACCGAGATCAGCTCCAGCGCCATCATGATCAGCCCCAGGCCGATCAGCACACGCCCGAAATGCCCCACCGCGCTGCCCTTGCGCGACAGATGCAGAATCACGCCAAAGAAGATCAGCAACGGCGACAGCCACGACAGGTCCAGCGCGAACACCTGCGCCATGAGCGCCGTGCCCACGTTGGCGCCCAGCAGAATCGCCAGCGCGGACGACACGCCCATCAGCCCCTGCGCAACAAACGCCCCGACGATGGTGGCGGTGGCATTGCTGCTCTGCACGAGGCACGTCACGCCGATGCCGGCCATCAGCGCAGAGAACCGGTTCGATACGCTGCGCGACAGCAGACGACGCAAGTCCGCGCCATACAGACGCAGCATGCCGACCTTGACAGTCTGCGTGCCCCACACCAGCAGGGCGACGCCAGAGAGCAGCTTGAGCAGCGTGATCATCGATTCCCGTTGCGCTGATTGGTTGATTGGTTGATTGGTTATTTGGTCAGTGCCACCCGCAGGCCCAGCCCGATGAAAATGCAGCCGCTCACCCGATCGAGCCACAGCGACGCGCGCGGCGTGCGGCGCATCCAGCCGCCCAGCGCCGCCGCACACCAGCCGTACACGCTGAACACCACGATGGTCTGCGCCATGAACACGCCGCCCAGCAACAGCATCTGCAGCGCTGCGTGGCCGGCCTGCGCATCCACGAACTGCGGCAGAAACACCACAAAGAACAGCGTCACCTTCGGGTTGAGCAGATTGGCGAAGACGCTCTGGCGAAACACTTGCCACAGGTCCGGCGCCGCCTGCGGTCCAGCACTCTTCAGGCCACCGCCCTTGCTGCGCAGCGCCTGCACGCCCAGCCAGATCAGGTAAGCCGCGCCCAGCCAGCGGATCGCCTGAAACGCCACGGGCGACGACTGCAGCACCGCAGCCAGCCCCAGCGCCGCCAGCGTCGTATGAAACAGGCAGCCCGACGCAAACCCGGCCGCCGCCGCAAGCCCTGCCTTGCGGCCCTGGCTCGCGCCACGCGCGATCACCTGCAGGTTGTCCGGCCCCGGCATCACGGTGATGGCGACCGAAGTCAGCAGGAACAGCAATACATGTGGCATCGGCGTCTCCCGGCCAAAGAAAAAACACAAAAATGGGAAAGGTCCATGCTACTGCGCGCGGCAGCAGAACGTCATATTTTTGTCACATGAGCGTATGCGGCTGGCGCATCACTCGAAAACGCGCAGTGTCCGCTCAGTGCCCATCAAAGCGGCACACCGTGAACAGCGGCAGCCCGCCTTCGATCAGCAGTTGCGAGCCGCCCAGTTCGGGCAGATCGACAATCGCCGCGCCCTCCACCACCGTCGCGCCCAGGCGTTCGAGCAAGCGCTTGCCGGCCATCATGGTGCCGCCCGTGGCGATCAGGTCGTCGATCAGCAGCA
>Ga0070659_100001264_pt1 | contig 18358 bp, 20 predicted proteins | sample KBSC23metaG_FD_64666 | JGI IMG/M metagenome (GOLD analysis project Ga0070659, IMG submission 64666) | Corn rhizosphere microbial communities from Kellogg Biological Station, Michigan, USA - KBS C2-3 metaG | ecosystem: Host-associated > Plants > Roots > Rhizosphere > Soil ... | reverse complement strand
TTCACGCCACTGCAATTGGCGCATGCTGTCGCCAATCTCGCCAACAACGGCGTGGTAATGAAGCCGCACTTGGTGAAGATCGTCGAGAACGGCGTGTCGAAGGAGCGCACCGTGACCGTGCCGAAGGAAAGCTACCGCATTCCGCTCAAGCAGGAAAACATCGATGTCATCAAACATGCGATGGTGGGGGTGACGAAGGAGGGTACCTCAGCCCGTGTTTTTGCCAATGCCGAATATGTCTCTGGTGGCAAGACGGGAACAGCACAGGTAGTCGGCATCAAGAAGAACGAGAAATACGATGCGAAGAAGATCGCGGAGCACATGCGCGACCACTCGCTGTATGTTGCGTTCGCGCCGGCTGACCAGCCGAAGATTGCAATCGCTCTCATCGTTGAAAATGGCGGTTTCGGTGCGGAGGCTGCAGCACCCATTGCACGCAAAGCGCTCGATTATTACCTGCTTGGCAAACGCCCGGTCGATAAGGACAAGCAGCCGGGCGAAAATGGCGAGGCTGGCGACAACCGTACCGCAGCGACCGCCAAGGCTGAAGAGGAATCCAACGGCGGCCCGAAGCCCGGTGCGGAAACACGGGGCAATAAGGATTAGAGGGTTATGAGTCTTTCTGAACGGCGCCCGCTGCGGCAGATCATCAAACCCTATTTCATGGTGTTCGACGGATCGCTCGCGCTCATCATGTTCCTCATCCTGTCGGTGGGTATTGTCACGCTCTACTCTGCCGGTATCGACTTCCCTGGACGAGTCGAGGATCAGTTACGCAACATCCTGATCGCCTTTGTCGTAATGTGGATTGCCGCGATCATTCCGCCGCAGATGCTCATGCGCTTCGCGGTGCCGGTCTATACGATAGGGGTTGCGCTGCTGGTCGCGGTCGCGGCCTTCGGCATGGTCAAGAAAGGTGCGCGACGCTGGCTGAATGTGGGCATTGTGATTCAGCCGTCCGAAATCATGAAGATCGCGATGCCGTTGATGCTCGCGTGGTTCTTCCAGAAGCGCGAAGGCTTGATCCGCTGGCAGGAATTTCTGGTCGCCACGGTGCTCCTGGTGATTCCGGTCGGCCTGATTGCCAAGCAGCCCGACCTCGGGACGGCGCTTCTCGTGATGGGGGCCGGTTTTTACGTCATCTTCCTGGCCGGGCTGTCGTGGAAGGTACTGATCAGCCTCGCGGTGGCAGGGCTGGCCAGTCTGCCGGTGGTCTGGTCGATGCTGCACGATTACCAGCGAGCGCGTGTGATGACATTGATCGACCCGACTTCGGACCCGCTCGGCAAGGGCTTTCACATCATCCAGTCGACGATTGCAATCGGCTCTGGCGGGGTTGCCGGCAAGGGCTGGCTCAAGGGCACGCAAGCCCACCTTGAATTCATCCCCGAACGCACCACCGATTTCATTTTCGCGGTGTTCTCCGAGGAATTCGGGCTGATCGGCAACTGTATCCTGCTCGTGCTCTACCTGTTCCTGATCGGCCGCGGCCTGATCATCGCCGCCAACGCGCCGACCTTTTTCAGCCGGCTGCTGGCTGGCGCGATTACTTTAATCTTCTTCACCTATGCTTTTGTCAACATGGGGATGGTCAGTGGTATCCTCCCCGTGGTCGGCGTGCCGCTGCCCTTCATGAGCTACGGCGGCACTGCGTTTGTGACTCTTGGCCTGGGAGCCGGCATCCTGATGAGCATTCAGCGCCATCGCAAACTCATGCAGAGCTAAGCATCCGCGCAGATTTTCCATTGAACCAAGCCGACTGGCAATGGTCGGCTTGATTAATGGAAAAAACATAAGAAATCTATCCTTGCAGCAAACATTGTGTCGTTGCACACTGTCCCTTGTTTTAATGACCAGGGTCTGGTGCGCCTTTGTGCGCATGGATCAGAAGGGAAGGAAGAACAAGAATGTCATTGCATACCTATCGATACCGTACACTCGTCGTGGCGCTGCTGTCTGTGCTGGCGCTGATCGGCTGCGGCAGCGTACCATCTGTTTCACAGCAGGCTTCGACCTCGTCTCGTCCTGCCGCCAAACCCGGTTCGTCCGGTATTCCGGTCCTGCCGAAGGCGGGGTCGGGACGCGGAGGTTACTATCAGGACGATGGCCCCGGCGACAATCCGCCGGAGGGCTTGCTCGACGTGCCCGATGCCGAACCGCGCATTGAGCCATATCGTCCCGCGAACAATCGTCCTTACACTGTGCTCGGCAAGACCTACATGCCGGAAATCGAGGATAAACCGTTCAAGCAGCGCGGCATCGGCAGTTGGTACGGCAAGAAATTTCATGGGCAGAAGACGGCATCCGGCGAGTTGTATGACATGTACAAGATGACTGCGGCTCATCCGACGCTGCCTATCCCGTCTTATGCTCGTGTAACCAATCTCAGTAATGGCAAGCAGGTGATCGTCCGCATCAATGATCGCGGGCCTTTTCATTCGAATCGCATTATCGACCTGTCCTATACCGCCGCGCTGAAACTCGGTTATCTCGGCAGCGGCAGCAGTGAACTCCAAGTCGAGCGTTTGCTGCCGGACGAAATCGCTCGCATGAACTCGGGTAAGAATGAGCAGATTTCGCGCACCGAGCCAGCCATGCCAACGCCGGACGTGCTGGCCGCTGCTGCTGCCGTCGAGGCACCTGCTTCTGCTTTGCCTGCACCAGTTGTCATGCAGGTGAACAGCGATGCTGCGGCAGTTCAGCAAACGTCTGTTGCTCCTCCGACGTCAACTGCCACTGCAGCTCCGGGTTTTTACCTGCAGTTGGGGAGCTACACGCAACTTGTCAATGCCGATGCCGCACGTAATCGCTTGCAGCAGGGGCGTGTCTCCTTGCCGCCGGTCGAAGTGGTGGAATACGGGATGTTTTATCGTTTGTTCAGCGGTCCCTTCGCCACGCGAGATGAAGCTGTCGCGGTGGCGGCGCAATTGCAGGAAGGTGGCGGGGCCAAGCCATTGGTGGTACAACGTTAATCCTCGTTTTTCAACTGCAACGCGCGCTCGTAGAGTGCATTTTTCTTCAGGCCGGTGATCTGCGCGGCGAGCGAGGCTGCCTGCTTGAGCGGGCATTCGGCGAGCAGGATGCGCAGGATGCGTTCCGCTTCCGCCTGCTCCTCATCTGCTAGTGGTGCACCTTCCACCACCAGCACGAACTCGCCTTTCTGGCGATTCGGATCGGCAATCAGCCATGCTTCGGCCTCTGCTAGCGCACATCGATGAATTTGCTCGAACAGCTTGGTGAGTTCACGCGCGAACACGATGCGGCGCGACGGTTCGAAGGCGACGGCAAGCGCTTGCACGGTTTCGACGATGCGATGCGGCGCTTCGTAAATAATCAGCGTCGCACTTGTTGTACGCAGAGCTGCCAGGGCTGCTTCACGCTGCTTTGGCTTGTTCGGCAGGAATCCGACGAACTGAAAATGATCCTGCACCAAACCGCTGGCCGACAGTGCGGCAACCGCTGCCGAGGCGCCGGGCAGCGGCATGACGCGCAGTCCGGCTGCAAGCACGGCATCGACAATACGTGCACCGGGGTCCGATACTGCTGGCGTGCCGGCATCCGACACCAGCGCAATGCGTTGCCCGGCTTGCAGGCGGGCGATCAGTTTCTGCGCTGCTTCGCGTTCGTTGTGTTCGTGCGCTGTCATCAGTTCTTTTGACAAGCCATAGCGTGACAGCAAATGCGTGGTGTTGCGGGTGTCTTCGCAAGCCACTGCATCAGCGATTGACAAGACGTGCAGCGCACGCAAACCGATGTCAGCCGCGTTCCCGATCGGGGTGGCCACCACATATAATGTGGCGGGCGGATAGCTCTGCTGCGCCACCTCGGACATGATGGTCGGAAAAGCGGCGGCATTCGGTACAGGCGAAGTCATGAGGAGAGGATGATGTCGATGCAATGGATGAAGACGGTCTTTCTGGGCAGCGTGCTTTGCGGATTGTGCCTGTGTGCGTCTGCAAACACAACCGATGCGCCGGTAGCGGCGTCGCCGGAAAGCGGACTTCAGCCAAAGCCGTCCACGAAGGTCGCTCTTGTGCTGCCGCTGCGTTCCGATACGTTGAGGGAAGCCGCGCAGGCGGTGCGCGCCGGTTTCATGGCGGCATACGAACACGAATCTGCCGACACCGAGGTCAGCGTCATCGAGACCGACGATGCCGCGCAGAATATTCTGTCCGGCTACACAGAGGCTGTTGCCAAAAACGACATCGTGGTCGGTCCGCTATCGCGCAGCGGTGTAGCTGCAGTGGCGCAAAGCAATCAAGTCTTCAAGCCCACGGTCGCACTGACGCCACCTGAAGGAGAGGGCGCTATCCTGCCGCAGCAAATGCTTGTGATGGGCCTTTCTATTGAAGACGAGGCGCGTCAAGTCGCCGCCTGGGCTGGTGCTGACAAGAACATGAAAAAAGCCTTTGTGTTTTACACCACAGCTCCGTGGCAGCGGCGTGCCGCGAAAGCGTTCGAAGCCCAGTGGAAACTCTTGGGCAATGAAGCGGAGTCCATCGAGCTTGCGGCAAACGACGGTTATCTGAACGGCAGGGTGCTGCTGCAACTCAAGCATCGTATTCAGCCGGACAAATCCGCGTTGTTGTTTGCCGCGCTTGACGTCCGCCAGACGAGGCAGCTACGTGCGACTCTCGGCAATGCCATGTTACTGTACGGCACTTCGCAGCTCAATCCGCTCGTCCTTGGCGATAGCAACGACGAACAGCGCATTGAAGACCTCAATGGTGTCCGACTATTGGATATTCCCTGGCAATTGCAACCGGAGCATCCGGCAGTCATGGCTTATTCGCGCCCGGCGGCTGATGCCGACAGCAAGCGCAGCGCTGACTTGGAGCGCTTGTATGCACTGGGCATCGATGCATTTCGCGTTGCGCGCGAAATCGCCGCACACCGTGACAGTTTCGAGCTTGACGGCGTGACCGGAGCACTGAAGGTTTCGCTGGGCGGAGCACGGGCGCAATTCACGCGCACTACCGTACAGGCCGTGTATCGGAATGGCAGTGTCGTACCGGAAGGCGAGGCCCAGTAATGGGACTGCTCGACACCCTCGGTATGCGCCGGACTGCCAAGCAAATTGCCGGGCAGGCGGGTGAGGATGCTGCGCTTGTTTATTTGCAGCGGCAAGGATTACAGTTGGTCGAGCGCAATTTCCGCTGCAAGGGCGGTGAAATCGATCTCATCGTGCGCGACCGTGATACGCTGGTCTTTGTCGAGGTGCGCAAGCGGGCCGACGCGCGTTTTGGCGGCGCGGCGGCAAGCGTCACGTCACACAAGCAGCGCCGTTTAATCCGTGCGGCACATTTCTTCCTGCAACGCTTTCGCAATCCGCCGTCCTGCCGCTTCGATATCGTCGCCTTTGAGGGTGAGCGAATAGATTGGCTGAAAAACGCCATCGAAGCTTAGAACTATTGCATTCCTTAACAATTCCTCCAAGTAGCGTGGGCATGCCTCATGCCTGCGTGCACTATAATCCCGAACATCATGACAAACCAACGCATCCAGACGCACTTTCAGGAAAGTGCTGAATTGAAACTCAAGGCCGCCGTAGTTCTTGCCGAGCCGATTTCGCATGCCGTGGAACTTATGTTCATGGCTTTGTCTAATGGCAATAAAATACTTGCTTGCGGGAATGGTGGATCGGCTGGCGATTGTCAGCATTTCGCCGCCGAACTGGTCGGACGCTTCGAGCGGGAGCGTCTGCCCTTGGCGGCGATTGCACTGACCACGGACACCTCGATTTTGACCGCGGTCGGCAACGATTACAGCTTCAACGACATTTTCAGCAAGCAGGTACAGGCTTTCGGGCAACCGGGCGATGTGCTTCTGGCGATTTCGACTTCAGGCAACTCTGCCAATGTCGTTGCCGCAGTCGAGGCGGCGCTTGAGCGCGACATGCGCATCGTAGCCTTGACTGGCAAGGGCGGTGGAGCAATGGCCGGGCTGCTGACGGATGCCGACGTGCACATTTGTGTGCCGCATGATCGCACTGCCCGTATCCAGGAAGTGCATCTGTTGACAATTCATTGCTTATGCGACGGTATTGACGTTGCGCTATTCGGGGAGGATACGAATGAATAAATGGACGCGCTTCAAGCGCCCGTTGATGTTTGCCGTGCTATGTGGCTCTGTGGCACTCAGCCTGCAAGGTTGCGTCGAAATGGTTATCGGCAGTGCCGTGATGGGCACGCTGGCGGCAAGTGACCGCCGCACGTTTGGGGCTCAGACGGAAGACAAGGAAATCGTGATCAAGGGCGAGGCGCGCGTGGCCAGGCTGGTTGGCGATGCAGGCCATGTCAACGTCGCCAGCTTCAACCGCAAGGTGCTGCTGACTGGTGAAGTGCGCGATCAGACAATGAAGTCCGCCGTCGAGCGTGAAGTCGGTGCGATCGAGGGTGTGCAGTCCATCGTCAATGAACTCGAAGTGGCCGGTATGTCCAGTTTCACTTCGCGTTCCAATGACACGCTGATCACCGGCAAGGTGAAGGCGACTTTTGTTGATAACAAGGAACTGTATGCAAATGCGATCAAGGTTGTCACCGAGCGCGGCATCGTCTACCTCATGGGGCGCGTTACGTCGCGCGAAGGCCAGCTTGCCGCTGAAGCCGCACGCAACGTAGGCGGTGTGCAAAAGGTTGTGAAAATCTTTGAATACATCAGCGAAGACGACTTAAAGCAGATGACGCGCCAAAACGAGTCGAAGGAAAAAGCATAGACGGCATTAGCGCCGGTCGTGTTGCGTAAGCCGCAGGAGTGCTGTTTCTGCGGATTTTTTCTTTCGGGGCATGATCAACGGACATCTTTCTGTTCGGTTTCAAGGCAGTTGGTGTGCTGTGAAAATGACAAGAAAGCGCCTGCGGCCCCGGCAGCACAGACTATAATGCGAAGATCTGTCAATCTGACCGGTGTCATCATGCAAGCTGAAATTACCACTTCCCGCCAGCGTGCCTGGATCAAAGCGTTTGCTGTTGTAGTGATCATTGCTGCGGTGGGCGGAGCTGGCTATTTGTCGTTGTCATCGAATAAATCTGCGCCCGATGTCACATTCACCAGCATCACTGGAGAAAAAGTGTCGATGCAAAGTTTGCGCGGCAAGGTCGTGATGGTGAATTTCTGGGCGACCAGTTGTACTACCTGCGTGCATGAGATGCCGCAGATGGTTCAGACTTATAGCAAATTCAAGGACAGGGGGCTTGACTTCGTCGCGGTGGCGATGAGTTACGATCCGCCCAACTATGTGCTCAATTACGCGCAGACGCGCAATTTGCCATTCAAGGTCGCGCTTGATACGCAAGGCGATCTGGCCAAGCAATTCGGTGACGTGCAGTTGACGCCCACCACCTATGTGATCGACAAGAGCGGCAAGATCATCAAGCGCTATGTCGGCGAACCTAGCTTCGCTGAGTTGCATCAACTGCTTGACAAGGCGCTTGCTACTTAAGTTAGCTGTCTGCGCCTTCGTCGTTGCCCTCGTGTGCATCTGCAGGGCAGGAGGGCGCTTCCCGGCAGGCAGCGCGCAGATGGGGCTTGTCATGGCCGGCGAAGAACAGCGTGACATTGGTCAGCCATCGCTGTGTCGGCGCCGGTTGTACGTAGGGCGCCGGCAGCAGGGCAAGCAGCATGAGACTCAGCCGCAGCCGGTTGAAGACATGCTTGCGCAAGGATCCGGCAATCCACATGAAGGAAATACTGATCAGTCCGCCCAGAAGCGTACCTGACACTACTTCCGATACCGAGTGGGCATGCAGTATGAGCCGGGAGATGCCGATCAGTACAGCCAGTGCGAAACCGAACAGTACGCCACAGCTACGTACGAAAGAGGGGGCGCGCTGAAATATCAGGTAGAACATCACCGGAATTACCGCTGTCGCACGCATTGAATGCCCGCTGAAGCCGGTGAAATCTAGTGTGTGAATGCCAATACCCCATCCGATGAAGGCCATTTTCGTCAGCGCCACGATAGCCATGCCGCCGACGAACAAGACGCTCCACCACAACGCCAGCCGGCGTTCATCCTCCACAAGCAGCCAGGTTGCAACTGCAAAGGCGGCGAGCGACATGATGGTGAAATCGCCAAAACGTGTGATATGGATCCAGTGAATCATTTCCTTTTCTATGGCAAAAATTTCGCGTAATGGTTCGCGCGGATTGCAAAGTTCATGCCGAACAGAGGGGCTGAAGGGGTATTGTCCCGGAACGGCACCGGCTCTCTTTTAGATGAATCAAGCGCGCTGCCGGTTGAATGGGGGGATATAGTTCTTACGCAAGGGAGTGCCAGCGCGCACTGCAAGATAGCAGTAGCAAATACTTGCATTTTTCCGCTTGCGCCAAGGCTGCGGTTTATGCTGCCTTGGCGTTGAATTTGCAGGAACAGCGTTACGCTACGCCGGCATCGTGGGCCTGCTGGTCTGCATGATATGAGCTGCGCACCATTGCTCCCACTGCGGCATGCACAAACCCCATCTTGTAGGCTTCATCCTCGAACATCTTGAAAGTGTCGGGATGAACATAGCGACGCACCGGCAGATGGTCGCCGGAGGGCATCAGATACTGGCCGATGGTCAGCATGTCGACATTGTGCGCACGCATATCGCGCATTACTTCCAGGATTTCTTCATCCGTTTCGCCCAAGCCGACCATCAGGCCGGACTTGGTCGGTACCTCGGGATGCAAGTCCTTGAAGCGCTTGAGCAGGTTCAGGGAATAGGCGTAGTCCGAACCGGGGCGTGCTTCCTTGTACAGGCGCGGCACGGTTTCGAGATTGTGGTTCATGACATCCGGTGGTGCGGCTTTCAGAATTTCCAGTGCACGATCCATGCGGCCACGGAAATCGGGAGTCAGGATTTCGATGCGGGTTTGTGGCGACAGTTCGCGCACGCGGCGAATGCATTCAGTGAAATGGGCGGCGCCGCCATCGCGCAAATCGTCACGATCGACAGAGGTAATCACCACATAAGAAAGCTTGAGCTGGGCGATGGTCTTGGCCAGGTTCTCCGGCTCGTTCGGATCGAGCGGATCGGGACGGCCATGGCCGACATCGCAGAAGGGGCAGCGGCGGGTGCACTTGTCGCCCATGATCATGAAGGTTGCAGTGCCTTTGCCGAAGCATTCGCCAATGTTCGGGCAGCTCGCTTCCTCGCACACGGTCACCAGCTTGTTGGCGCGCAGGATGTCTTTGATTTCATAGAAGCGGGTCGATGGCGATGCCGCCTTGACGCGGATCCAGTCCGGCTTGGCCAGCTTTTCGGCGGGGACGATCTTGATCGGAATGCGGGAGGTCTTGCCTGCCCCTTTTTGCTTGGCATTCGGGTCGTAGGCAGTAGAGGCGAGCGGGTCTTTTTCGGTGGTCATGGGGCTGGTCGTTTTCCCGTCTGCCGCTTCGGCAGGACGAAGCGCGTGTCGATCACGCCGTTAGTAAGTCGATCAGGTTGTTTGCAAGCGTCAGTTGCACGTCGCGCAGCGCGGCCTCGATGCCGACTGTTTTCATGTCGACAGTCGCAAGGCCTTCGTAGCCGCAAGGATTGATCCAGGAAAAAGGAACGAGGTCCATTGCGACATTCAGCGAGACGCCGTGATAGGTGCAGCCGCTGGCGCGTACCTTCAGGCCCAGCGCCGAAATCTTCGCACCTTGCCATGCACCGTCCGACATATAGATGCCGGGCGCGCCGGGCTTGCGTTCACCGTTCAGATTATACGCTTGCAGGGTGTTTATGACCGACTGTTCAATTTTATGCACGAATTCCCGCGTATACAGCCGCGCGCCGGGCTTGCGGCGCAGATCCATCAGCAGATAGATCACTGCCTGGCCGGGACCGTGGTAGGTCACTTCGCCGCCACGGTCGGTCTGCACCACCGGGATGCCGTGCGCGTCCAGCACATGGGAAGGATCGGCGCCGAGTCCGAGGGTGAAGACAGGCGGATGCTCGACGATCCATAGTTCGTCCTGAGTGTCGGCACCACGTGCGGCAGTGAAGGCACGCATGGCGGCGAAGGTGGTGTCATACGGCTCGAAGCCGCGGTCGATGATGGCTGGCGTCATTCAGAGAGGGCGATTGCGGCAGACGTCAGGGACGGCACGATAGTGGCTGCACGGTATATGCAAATTGACACCATTCTAGCATCTGCTAGCTTCCACTCGCGCCAAGCAGCAAAATGCCGGAAACTGATCAACTCGATGAGCGGGAGATGGCGATGCACAGAAAACACATCTGTCTGATTTACACCGGCGGCACGATCGGCATGAGCAAGACGCCGCAGGGTTATGCGCCCATGCCGCACTTTGACAGCCTATTGGCGGTCCGGCTTGGCAACAAAGAGGGCGAGCTGCCGCACTACACGCTGCATGCCTATGCGACGCCGATAGACAGCAGCAACGCAACGCCCGCCGATTGGCAGCACATCGCGCGCGATATCGCTGCACGCTATGACGATTACGACGGTTTCGTCGTGCTGCATGGCACCGACACCATGGCCTATACCGCTTCGGCCCTGTCTTTCATGCTGCAGGGGCTGCGCAAGCCGGTGATTGTGACCGGCTCCCAGATTCCGCTGGAGGCCGTGCGAACCGATGCCGCGCAAAACCTGGTGGCCGCATTGCAGTTGGCGGCCGAAGACGCCATCAGCGAAGTCGCGATCTATTTCAACCAGCGCCTGCTGCGTGGTAATCGGGCGACCAAGGTCAGCACAGAGCATCTGCAGGCTTTCGACAGTCCCAACTATCCCTGGCTTGGCGAGCAGCGCATCGCCATGAAGCTGCAACATCAGTACTTGCTGCCGCGTGCGGACAGGGAAAACTTCGAACTGCCCGACTATGGACAGACCATCGTGTTGCCGCTGCGTTTCGTGCCTGGCATGCCGCTCGCTGCGGTGCAGGCCATGCTCGATTTACGGCCGCATGCCGTAATACTGCAATGCTATGGTGCAGGAAACGCACCGGATCGCGATCCGGCCTTGCTTGAAATGCTCACCCGCGCCAGCGAGCAGGGTACGGTGCTGGTTGCGTGCAGTCAGGCACTGCACGGCAGTGTGACGATAGGTACTTACGCCGCTGGCGCGCAGATGCTTGCAGCCGGTGTGATTGGCGCGCGCGACATGACCTTCGAGGCGATTTTCGCCAAGCTGCATCACCTGTTTGCGCTTGGGCATGCGCCTGATGTTGTGCGGCGCGAATTCCTGCGCGACTTGAGCGGAGAGATCGGCGCTTAAATTCGTTGGAGGATAAGTGCGGAATATCCTTGAGCTGTCGGACGAGTTGGGAAAAGGCGGATTACAGGACGACCTTCACCATCGGATGTGACGACAGTTCACGATACAGGTTGTCGAGCTGTTCCCGGCTGGTCGCGCGCACGGTGACGGTGAGCGACAGATAGGTGCCCTTGGTGGAAGGGCGCATTTCCATCTTGCCTGCATGGAAGGTCGGGTCGTGGCGGACCACGACCTCCACCATGGTTTGCGCGAAGCTATCCTGCATCAATCCCATGATCTTGATCGGGAAGTCGCTTGGATATTCAATGAGGGAATCGGTGGGTTGGGACATGACGGCAATCTCCATGATGCGAGGCCGTATTTTACGCTTTCTTCGCCTCCTGATAGGCCGCGTACAGTTTCCTATGCACTGTGCCGGGCTTGCCGTTGCCAATGGTTTTGCCATCGATGCTGGTAACTGGCAGCACTTCCTTGGATGCCGATGACAGGATTACTTCGTCTGCGGCGAAAACTTCCTCGCGCGGAATGCGGCGCGCTTCGAAGGGAATGCCGCGTTCGGTGCACAGTTCTTCCAGCAAGCCGTAGCGGATGCCTTCCAGGATCAGGTTGTCTTTCGGCGGCGCCAGCAGCTTGCCGTCTTTCACGATCCACACATTGGACGCTGATCCCTCGGTAAGGAAACCATCGCGGAACTGGATGGCTTCGGCGACGTTGTTTTCTGCCGCATGCTGCGCCGCCAGCACATTGCCCAGCAGCGATATCGACTTGATCTCGCAGCGCAGCCAGCGCGAGTCTTCCATCGATACGCAGGCGACACCGTTTTCGAGTGCTTCCGTGCTTGGCAGCGTGATCGGATTGGTCATGATGAAAACCGTGGGCGTGATATCTTTCGGAAAGGCATGCCCGCGCTTGGCTACACCGCGCGTCACCTGGACGTAAATGAGTTGGTCGTCGGCAGGATGTGCTGCCGATACCTTGCCGATCAACTCCATCCATTCCTGCTCGCTATGCGGATTCTGAATACCGATGGCCTTCATGCTGCGAAACAAGCGTGCGATATGCTGCTTTGCGCGGAACAGCTTTCTTGCATACATCGGAATCACGTCGTATATGCCGTCGCCGAAAATGAAGCCTCGGTCCAGCACTGGAATCCTGGCTTCGGACAAGGGCGTGAATTCGCCGTTGAGATAGACGAGAGGGTTTTGCATGGCGAGTTTCCTTCAGAAATAGGACGAACCATTCTTGCACAGCGATGTGACGATGAGGATGCGAAAAAGGCATGCGGTGAGGCGTCGTCAACGTTTGCTGTCGCATGAAAACAAAAAACGCCGGAGCGTTGTTGCGCATCCGGCGTTTCACAAAAGTGCTTGAGACTTACTTCATCCACAGCCGCACAGAGTCCAATGCACGGCCAAAGATGCTTGCCTGATTGACCTGCTCGAGCGCGACTACCGACAATTCAGTCAGCGGCTTGCCATCGACGAGCATCTTCAGCGTACCGACCTTGCTGTTCTGCTGCACCGGCGCCACCAGAGGGTCCTTGCGTTCGAGCACAGGCTTCATCTTGTCGGCGATGCCTTTGGGCACAGTGACATAGATATCCTGCGTGAAGCCGATCTTCACTTGGTTCTGCGACCCTTTCCACACTTGCGGCGTAGCTACCGCCTGCCCCTTCGCATACAGTTTTACTGTGTCGAAATTCTGGAAACCCCAGTTCAACAGCTTCTGGCTTTCCTGCGCGCGCACGGCGTCCGAGGGCGAGCCGATCAGAACTGAAATCAGACGCCGTTCGCCATTATTGCCGTTAGGGCGTCGGGCCGTTGCGATCAGGCAGTAACCTGCAGATGACGTATGGCCTGTCTTCAGGCCATCGACGGTCGGGTCCAGCCACAGCAGGCGGTTACGATTGGCTTGCGTGATCTTGTTGTAGGTGTATTCCTTGATCGAGTAGATCTTGTAGTCTTCAGGGTGGTCATAGATCACATGCACAGCTAGCGTCGCCAAGTCTTGCGCTGTCGAATAGTTATTGGGATCAGGTAGACCGTGCGCATTGGCGAAGTGCGTATCTTTCAAGCCCATGCGTTCCGCTTCGCGGTTCATCAGTGTGACAAATGTCTCCTCGGTGCCGGCGACTGCTTCTGCCAGCGCCACCGCCGAGTCATTGCCGGATTGGATAATCAGGCCGTACAACAGGTCGTTGACCTTTACCGGCGTGGCCGGATCGATGAACATCTTCGAGCTGCTCTTGTCGACCTTCCATGCGCGCACCGAGACGTTGACCATCTGGTTCGGGTCCAGGCGTTTTTCCTTGATCGCCGATGAGGCCAGGTAGGCTGTCATCAGCTTGGTCAATGATGCCGGTTCAATACGCATCGTCGGCTCATGCGAAGCAAGGACTTGGCCGCTGGTTGCGTCGAGCAACAGCCAGGACTTGGCATCGATGGTGGGAGCGGGGACGGTCTGAGCGAATGCCGCAGACAATGAAAGGACGGCGGCAGCAAATGCTGCAAATAGTTTTTTCATCGGTTATTTAGAATGAAATCCCGCGCTGATCACCGGCGCGGATGACAAGGGGAAACAAGCTGCGCATTATAGCGCCGCAGCCAGCGCGTTTTTGCCCCGCGTTTCAGCGGTGCCAGATTTCGACCACGAAATTCTTTATATGTTGCAACTTGCGGTGAAAAAAGTGGTCGGCACCCGGGATGACGAGAACTGGCAGGTCTTGCGGACGCGCCCAGTCAAGCACGGCGGACAGGGGAATGGTGTCGTCGAGTTCGCCGTGGATGAGGATGGTGTTGGCCGGTACGTTCGGTATCGGCCATTTGCCGGCGGCGGTGCCGACCAGCGCCAGCCGTTGTGCCGGTTGGCCTTGCGCGGTCAGCCGTTGCTGCAGTTGCGCCTGCACGAAGGTGCCGAAAGAGAAACCGCCGAGGGCGACCGGCAGTCCGGGATATTCCTTTTGCATGTGCTCCAGCAGCAAAGCCATGTCGTCGGTTTCGCCACGGCCGGCATCATGTTCGCCTTCGGACTTGCCGACGCCGCGGAAATTCATGCGGACGGTGGCATAGCCGAGTGCGATGAAGGCGCGCGCCAGCGTCTGCGCCACCTTGTTGTCCATGCTGCCGCCGAACAGCGGGTGAGGATGCGCGACGAGCGCGATGCCGCGTGGCGCGGATTCGGGCAGGTCGAGCGCGCATTCGAGCGCACCGGCTGCACCATTGAGGAAAAAGTGACGGGTTTGCGAATTCATATCTTCAGGCGCTCGACGATTTTGCCGCCGACGATGTGTTGGTCGATGATTTCGTCGATGTCGTCAGTGTCGATGTAGGTGTACCAAGTGCCTTGCGGATAGATCACCATGACCGGGCCTTCCTCGCAGCGGTCGAGACAGCCGGCCTTGTTGATGCGCACCTTGCCCTGGCCGCTCAGGTTCATCTTCTTGATACGACTCTTTGCGTGTTCTTGTGCCGCTTGCGCACCCTTGTCGGCGCAGCAGGGGCGGCCTTCTTCGCGCTTGTTCAGGCAGAAGAACACATGATGCTCGTAATAGGGCTTGTCGCTCATGTTGGAAATCCGTGGGGAAAGACGGAATTTTACACCCGTGTCATTTTCCTTTTGGGCGGTGCATGGGATGCAGCAGGAAGCGCAATGCGAAGAAGGGCCATGCCAATGCCAGGAATCGCGCCGCGCCGTTGAAGTTGAGGAATTTGCCCTGGGTCCAAGTCTGCATAGTGTCAACGAAATACGGATTGGCAGGAGCGAAGTTGAGGGCGATGAAGCTCAGCATCAGGCTGACGGCTGCCAGCCGACGTTGCACGACCTGCGGTGCGAACGCCAGCCCGGATAGCATGAGAACGCCGACCAGCAGGCCGCCTTCCGCTCCTGGCGTCAGCCAGACGAAGGCGTTGTCCGGCTCAAAGTACAAGGCGCTGGCCAGCGCTTTCACGGCGAGGGCGGCCAGCAGCAGCGCGCCTAGCAGAATGGCTCGCGGGGAGTGCTTGCGCAACATGCAGGACGCTGTCAGCACAGCGCCGGTCAAGCCGCAGGCGGTGATGATGGTTTCGGCCAGCCAGTATTGCTGCGCGGAGAGTTCCATGTCTTGACGCAGCAAGGCACCGAGGTCGATCGGTATCTCCAGCCAGTGCGAGAGCCATTCGGAGAGGAGGGGAACGAGTTGTCCGTGACCGAACAGGTAGCCTTGCGGGTAGATCTGCGCCAGCGGCCACAGGCCGATCACGATCAGTCCGCGTCCGGCGTCGTGAAAGAACCACTGCTTGCGCAGTTGCAGCAGGCGGCTTTGCTCAAGGAAGGCGCGCGACAGCATCACGCCGGCAATCGCGCCGAGCACGGAGCCCAGCCCATTGGTGATGAAGTCCAGATTGGATGAGACGCGGGTCGGCAGGAAAGTCTGCACCGCTTCCATCGTGAAGGACAACGCGGCGCCGGCGAAGATGGCGATGATGGCGGCGGGGATGCCGCGCACGAGCGGATACAGGGCAAACACCACCAGCAGGCCGAATGGCATGTAAGCAATGATGTTGGTGACGACGTCGAAGCCAGTCCAATAGTACGGCAGGGGGGCGGAAAGGAAGGCCCAGAACGGCATGCCGATGCTGCGCCAGCCGGAGAACGGATACCAGCTCGCGTAAACGATCAGGAGGGTGTAGATCAGCAGCCCGACGCGCGCGAAGGTCGAGGCGCTCGGCCCCGTTATGGGGTCGGCGCCGGTGCTGTACGGTTTGTCCGTGTCGGACGGCATCTGTCGATTCGGTTTTCGTCTCATTGTTTTAATGGTAGTCCTGCCAGCCATTGCATCATGTCGGCGATGGCAACATCGCTGGCGGTTGCCAGCGCGCGTGCGCCGCCTTCTGCATTGGGAGTGGGCGCCGGTGCTTGCCGTGTAAAGGTTTTTTGCCCGAGCAGTGTGTGGCCGCGAAATACCGAGGCGCGCAGCACGACTTGGCCGACACTGCGGTTCGGGCTGTCGAAGCATTGCGTGAAATCGTCCGTCTCGATGCGCAGCACCGGCACATCAAATGCACCATCGGAGGCTGACAGAGCGACCCCGCCCGCTTGCGTTATGCGCCACTTCAAGCGCTGCGCGATCAACTGCGCGGGCGGCATGGTCCAGCGGCTGTGCGCATAAGGGCGCGGATTCTGGTCGTTTTCATAGTTGAGTCGGAAATACATCAGCGGACGTTCCAGCCAACCTGGCGCGGAAATATCGGCTACTGCCAAGGGCGGCAGCGCGGGCAGCGTTGGTGCGGCTGCATCGGCGCGCAAGGGGCCGAGATCGAACAGTGTTGGAGATTCGGCGCGCGGCAGGCTGCAGGCGGAAAGCAGCAGGGATAGCACGACGAGTAGGAAAGCAGGCAGGGCGTTACGGCTTCTTGTCATGAATATTCCCTTAATTCGAGGTCCCGAATCCGGGTTCGCCGGGGCCGGGCGAGATTCTGGGAGAGCCGAACAAGACGCTTTGCGGCCGATCGTTGATGCTTTCCAGTGTGCGGTTCAGCGCGCGCAGCGAGGAACGTACTTCCGTGGCCAGCGGCAGGGTTTCGAATTCGACCTTGTTGGCGGCCATGCCGATCTGTTCGGCTGCATCGCCAAGCCTGGCCAGCGGGCCGTCCGCTGCCTGCAGCTTCGTGGCCATGCCGTTCAGGTTGCTGCTCAGTGTGCTGGCGTCTTTTGCCAAGGTATTGAGCGCACCCAGTGTTTGTTGCGCCTGACCCGTCAATTGCGGCAGCTTTGCCAGCGTCGGCTGCAGTTGGCTTGGGATGGTTTCGATGGCCATCGCCGCCTTGCCGACCTGGTTGAAGGCATTGAGGATCGCGGTCTGGTTTTCCGGCGTGAGCATGTTGTTGATTTGCTGGGCGATTTTCTCTGTCTGCTGCAGGATAGCCAGGCCGCGCGTCTGCAACTCGTCGAACAGGCTGGGCCGCATTTCGATGCGCGCCATGTGTTCCTTCGAACTCTGCATGCGTAGCGGACGGCTGCCGTCGTCGTCCAGTTGCACGTAGGCGATCCCCGTCACGCCTTGGTAGCCGAGCGTGGCGAAGGTCGATTGCGTGATGGGTGTATCGGGCCGCACGCTGATGTGCACCAGGATCTGGCCGACGACTTGCGGGTCGAAGGTGATGTCATCGACCTTGCCGACATCGAGACCGCGATAGCGCACCGCCGCTTGCGGATTGAGTCCGGGAATCGAGAGCTTTGTCGCGATCTGGTACGGCACCCATTGTACGCGGTCGCGATTGAGCCATATGCTGATCAGGATCGCGGCCGTCAGCAGCACCAGCGTGAAGATGCCGGCTGTTACTGCATGCGATTTATTTTCCATGATGTGTCAATCCTGTTCCTTCTCTTTCAGCGCTTCCAGCGCTCTTTGCCCGCGCTCGCCAAGGAAGAACTGCTTGATGAACGGATGCGGCACTTGCAGCACTTCCTGTGGCGTGCCGTTGGCGATGACGTGTTTGTCTGCCAGCATGGCGATGCGCGTGGACAGGGCGAACAGCGTGTCGAGATCGTGCGTGACCATGATCACCGTCAGGCACAGTTCACGATGCAGCGACCTGATCAGCGACACGAAACTCTCCGACAGATCCGGGTCCAGCCCTGCGGTCGGTTCATCGAGAAACAGCAGTTCCGGTTCCAGTACCAGGGCACGCGCCAGCGCAACGCGCTTGATCATTCCGCCCGACAGATCCGCCGGCATTTTCAGCGCATCCTGCGGCGAAATGCCGACCATGTTCAACTTCAGCAGCACTGCATCGCGGATCAGATCCTCCGGCAGCGTGCGCAGTTCGCGCAGCGGCTGGGCCACGTTGTCGAATGCTGTCAGCGCCGAAAACAGCGCACCGTGCTGGAACAGCATGCCCCAGCGGTTGCGCACGTCCTGCAGTCGCGCATCATTGCCGTTGATGTCGATGCCGAACACGCGCACCGTGCCGCGTGTCGGCTGCTCCAACCCGAGTATCTGGCGTAGCAGCGTTGTCTTGCCCGAACCCGAGCCGCCGACCAGCGACAGGATATCGCCAGGCCACACCTGCAGGTCGAGGTCGCGATGCACCACGAATTCGCCGAATTGCGTGCACAGGCCGTGGATATCGATCACTGGCTCTGTCATCAATAGAACCCCACGCCCTTGAATAGA
>Ga0070659_100001262_pt1 | contig 18368 bp, 12 predicted proteins | sample KBSC23metaG_FD_64666 | JGI IMG/M metagenome (GOLD analysis project Ga0070659, IMG submission 64666) | Corn rhizosphere microbial communities from Kellogg Biological Station, Michigan, USA - KBS C2-3 metaG | ecosystem: Host-associated > Plants > Roots > Rhizosphere > Soil ... | reverse complement strand
AGCCACGAGGGTCTGCGTCAATAGCGGATCTGGGTACAGAGCTATCGGCGCTACCAGAGAGTCCAACTGATCATTCGGAATCTTTGGCGCTGACACTTCCTGAGCCGGCGTTGAAGTCGCTTGCGGATCCCGTCCTGACTGTGCAAAGACTGTAAGGTCGCTGAAGACTAGCGACGTTATGAATAAAAGCGCGACGAAGCTTCTTCCGTATTGAGTAATCGCAAGTGAGTTGTGGAGTTCTGTCTTCATTTCTTTTCCTTCAAGCATTTGTTTTCCTATCTCCGACGACCACCACCGCCTCGCATGCCACCGCCTCTCATTCCGCCACCAGCTCCACGAGTGAAGCCACCCCCGCCACGATTGAATCCGCCTCCACCCATGCTCGAGGCACCTCGCATGCTACTGGCTCTCGCAGAGCCACCTCCGAAGGATCCGCTTCCCCAGGATCCAGTATTTCTTGCACTTGGCCCTCGCGAAATATCTCGAGTGCCAATGCGTTCTCCACCGAAGTTCCCGCGGCTGCCTCCAATGCTGCTCAGATCCCGAGATCCAATGCCGAAACTGCTGCGGTCCAGAGTACCGGCTCGTGGTTGACCTGGACTCTGTCGCATGTTTGCACGATTTGAGATGGAATCACCGCGACGTGCACCGCTGTAGCGATTCGCAATTGACCTATTTGCGTAGGGTGCACCACCGCGATGTTGTGGGTTGTGTCTCCAGGTTCGATCATTTGTATTGATCCTGTTCCCGGATCGATTGATATTGTTTCTGTTGTAGTGGCTTACGAAGTTGTTGTTGTGGTTGATGTTGATATTGTTGCTGCCCCAACCACAGCCCCATCCCCAACCACCACCCCAACCAATTCCAATCGCGATGCCCGACCCGTACCAGATCGCCGCACCACCGTAATAGCCTCCGTAAAAAGTTGGATATGGATAAGGCCAAGCTCCCCAAACAAACATTGGGTCATAAGAAGGCACATAGACCACTTCCGGACTGGCCTGCTCAATCACCACGTAGCTCTTAGTTTCGACTTGCTTTGTTTCGACCTTGACCTGCTCATTCGATTGCAACTTGCCAGCTTCTTTCGCTTTCGCACGCATGCGCTGCACTGCGTCCATCACGTCAGATTGTTGGGCCAGGAAGGCGTTTCCGAGGTCTGTGGTCCAATTGATATTCTCCGCAAGTCGCTTAACGACTCCAGGCAAAACGGCCATCGCCTGGACACTCGGATCCCAGTCCTCTTTTTGAACTGCTTCCGTCACGGCTTTTTCACTTAGGAAACCGGCAGTCTTGTCCAGATACTGCTGGAGCTGGATGAGCTCGAGCGGGTAAGTCGAGGCTACTAATACCTGGCTGAGTAACGGATCGGGATAGAGCGCAATTGGGGAAACCAGGGCGTCTAACTGTTCAGTAGGGATCTTTGGCGCATCCTGCGCTTCCTGTACTGGAGTGGAAGCCGGCGCTGGTTCCTGAGCAAATGCACTCACGTTGCAAAATACAACAAGCGCGGCCAGGACGGAGGCGCTTAGGATTCGCGCCGGACGCTGCTTAAGTAATGACCGAAACAGTTTCGTGTTCATCGTAATTGCCGGATTCACATCGCGGGTTAAAGAGAACTATTTCAACAAGACCCGTTTGTAGGGTGGTGACTATAGGCAGGTCGCGAGTGAAGTGCGTGAAGATGAGGTGAATTTTTGGTAAATCTGTGGGATTAGAGCATCCCACAGATTGCACCGATTACGCAGATTCAGATCCAAATGCAAGGTAATAGAGAATAGTTAAGGCTTGGTTCAGCCATCTCGTTCTCCCAAGCTTCAGCTTGGGGTTAAGAGACAACAGTTAGACACGAACTCTCGGTGACTCTGTGGTTGGTGAGAACGACGACCCAGGAATTCCACCACGGAGTCACGGAGAGCACTGAAATCGCAGAGAGAGAGAGAGAGAGAACAAAAATACGAAGGGTAAATGCCTAAATCCAACATGTCGGTTAGTTGTTAGTTATCTTGCGGCCCAGCAACCATCAGTGAACACCGCCTGCCGCTTTTGCCTGGCGGTGGTTCCCTGAACGCTTGAATAAGGTAGTTGAGCTTATTAGTTGCCCATGATCCTGGTCCAATAGAGCGGACCCGTCAGCAAGACTTTTGAGCACTACTCTTGATTGAGTTTTATTGCCCAGTCGACGCCGAACATCGGAGAGTTGCTTAATCACTTCCCGCTCAGTCTCACGACGACTATCCAACGGGAGCTTGTTGACGTTTTCAAGCGCGCTTTCCAAAATCGCAATTGCCTCACGGTAAGCGCATCGTTGCGCGGCGTTCTCAGCAGCCTGCTGGAGATATTGCACGGCGCGAGCATAGTCGCGTCCTTCTTGAAAATGGCGCGCAAGTTCAGAGGCCAGGGCGGCCTGGTCTTTATTGCACAACTGTTCGAGTGTTTGGCCGATACGTAGATGGATTCGCACTTTAATAGCTTGACTGCAATTGCGGTAAAGGACCTCTCGATAAAGAGAGTGAGTGAACTGATAAACCGCAGAAACTGTACCGTTCGGTAACTCCACCAGCCCCACCGTGCGAAGCAGTAACTGTCTCCGTGCCAATCCGTCACAGCAGTCCTCAACAGCAGCTTGGTCCAATACGCCTCCGGCGACAGCAAAGGCCGGGAATTCGGAACCTACGACACTCGCCACATCGAGGCAGGAGCGTTCTTCAGCAGTAAGCTGCTCGAATTGAGCCTCGATGATTTGTTGCAAACTCTTAGGTACAGAAGAATTGACTTGTTCGAGAGTAGCGTTCAATTGCCAGGTGTGGGTTTCGACCTCCTCGCCGAGCAAACTGTGTCGTAACAGATCATCCGCCAACGTGACTACAAACAAGGGATTACCTTCAGTTCTGTGATAGATGAGCGAGGAGAGATTGGCCGGAAACGAATGACCGGGAAAGCGTGATTCCAGATATTCGGTCACCGCAGCCTCGCCCCATAACTCAAGCGGAAGTTCCTGACAGCGATTATGTATGTGCAGTTCGTGCTTTAACTGTTTAAGCGGGTGTTGAGCAAGAATGATTTCAACCGGACGGTAGGTTGCTAATAACATCAAGCGGGCTGGTTCAATTCGTCTAGCCAACGCGGAGATCAGATCGACCGTGGAATAATCGGCCCAATGCAAGTCTTCGAGCACTAGCAAGAGTGGGGTCTCAGATGTGAGCGCTTCAAATACTTCGCAAAGCTCGCGAAGCATCCGGCCGCGCGTTGCACCAAGCATTTCGCGCTGTAACGTCGCTCGATGCGCACGCGTTACAAGACTTGGAAATTGTATGAGCCAGGTCGGCGCGTGCTTCGCCAGTAATTCGATAATGGTTTCGCCACCAACACCGCGGCACAACTGGGCCAGCGCTTCCAGTATTGGATAGTAGGGTTCCTGCTCGCGATAGCTCGCAACACACTGCCCAGAGGCGGTGCGGACCTGAGATAGCGCAGCAGTTCGAGATAAAAAGGCCTCGGTCAGCGCCGTCTTACCGATGCCCGCCTCGCCACTTATAAAGATTAGCTGCCGCTCGCCACTCTCAGCCTTTTCGTACCAGTTTTGTAGCTGACGCCACTCGTTTTCCCGGTCCACCAAATGAGGAGCTCGTATGTCGGAATCAAATGACTTATCAAATTCCTCTTCCGCGACCTGAGCAATAAAACGATAGCCACGGCCTTGCTGTGTTTCTATAAATAAGGGGTCTTGAGCATTGTCTCCGAGGGTCTGACGAAGTTTCCGGACATACGTCTTAAGGATCTCTTCCTGGACAAAGGTCTCGGGCCAGACCGCTTCCATCAACTCTTCTTTGGTAACAAGGTGACCTGCTTGTCCAATCAAATGATTTAAAACAGCAAAGGCTTTTCGCGTGAGGGCTAGCCGTTGACCGTCTCGCCAGAGACATTCGTCATTTGTATCTAGTCGAAAGGAGTGAAACTGTTTCATCTTTAGTTCTCGCTAAGTTCGCGGATAGCCGAGACTAACCTGCTATCCTAAGCGGTTTGGAACTGGGGAGCCCCATTTAAACTTCTGAATGATCAATAAGTGATGCCCGAGCGAGCCGCCGTTATCGCCTCAATGCCGGCAACATACGAAAGGATTTTGAAATCAACACTCGCCGGCCGGCAAAGAATCCTTACGGCGCCCAGAAAGACTGCACAATCTTTCGAGCGTAGGTGCGCTTCCCAATCCTCCTCGGCTTCCCACTCCTCTACGAGGAGCACGGAATTAGTGTCTGACGAGTCCAAATAGAAGTGAGAACTGAGACACCCTTTTTCCTCCTTCAAAGGCGGCAGTAGGGTCGAGATAGTTTGCAGGAGTTCGGTCTTATTGCCGGAGGAAACTGTCATTCTAGTCGTAGTCACAATCATGATTGACTGACCTGTCTGGCGGTCCGGCCATGCGGCTCTCCGCGCCTTGCAAAAGCATGTTGGTGTCCAAGCGAATCGAATAGGATGATTTCTCAAGGTCACTACATTGCAACCGGTGTGCACATCGGGTGAGGCGCATTTCGGAGCTACAGTAACTGCCGTGTTTGCAGTCACTTCTAGCTAATTCTCACAGTATTTTAAAAGGAGGCAGGTCTCGCATTTTTCGCTGTATTCCGCGAATATGTGTTATGCCGCGATGGGGGTTGGAAGTATCCGTAAATCATCAAGGCCGCTCATCACGGTGCCACGAGCGCAGCGACCGTCGCGTCCTACTTTTATGTGCACTGTCGAATCGGTAATCTAGAAACAAACAATCGTGTTTTTCTGACGATGTTTTACGCGAGAACATCTTCAGAGGGCAGTAGGCTCTATCGGGCAGTGTGAGGCCCGGTCATCTATGAGTTGTGATCTCAAGTACCGAAGCGCGGTAGCGTCGGGTGAGCTCTTGGGTAACCTCAAGCAGCTAAATAACACGAGGCGCACCCGACGCTACCGCGCTTCGGCACTGACCGGTCTCGCACTTTATCGTTTGGTTGCGGCCCAAGCCGCGCTGAGTAATCTGTGAATCTCTGGGGGGAAATATCCAGAGATTCAATCGGCGACGGAGGCCAACGTCTTGCTCGCGGTTTTTTGAATTCCCATTTTGATCATGCGAGTCCGAAGAGTACTCGGGTTGAGTCCGAGAATCCGCGCGGCTCCTTTGGCGCCATCAATTCGCCAGCCTGTACTTTTAAGAATCCGAATAATGTATTCCTTTTCGATTTCTTCAAGAGTTTTGTCTATCGGCGCTCGTTCTACTGCGTTAGGCTGCTCGAACTGGTCGACCATGCGCAACACGGTTCCAGTGGTGTTGATGACGGCACGTTCTATAACGTTCGCAAGTTCCCTGACGTTCCCTGGCCATGAGTATTCTTGCATTGAGCGAAGACTAGCCGGTGAGATGGAAGAGATGCGTTTACCCACCTTCTGAGAGAATCTATTAACAAAATGTTCGATGAGACTCGGGATGTCTTCTTTACGATCTCTAAGTGGCGGCACGGTGATCGGAAAAACGTTTAGTCGATACCAAAGATCTTCGCGAAACGTGCCCTGTTCGACGGCCATCTTCAAATTGCGATTAGTGGCAGCAATGATCCTGGTGTCGACCTTAATGGTCTTCGAACCGCCGAGCCGCTCAAACTCGCTTTCCTGTAGTACTCGCAACAGCTTCGACTGAAGCTCCAACGGCAATTCACCAATTTCATCGAGGAATATCGTCCCTCCATTCGCCAATTCGAAGCGACCCAACTTGCGAGCGCTGGCGCCCGTAAATGCGCCTTTTTCATGACCAAACAATTCACTCTCGATGAGTGTTGGTGAAAGAGCCGCACAATTGACTCTTACCAACGATCTTCCCTTTCGGACGCTCGAACTGTGTATAGCACGAGCAACGAGTTCCTTTCCGGTTCCTGTTTCCCCCGTTATCAACACAGTACTGTCGGTTGTTGCAACTTGTTCGATCTTGAATAATACGTACTTGGTGGCATCGCTTCGTCCGATTATTTCGGTAAAGTTGTGCGCCAGTTTGATCTCTTCCTGGAGATAAACATTTTCTTCCTCAAGCTTGTTCTTTAAGTAGCTCACCTCTTCGACCGCTTTTTGTAAGGCCTCTTCTGCGTGTTTGCGCAACGTGATGTCCTGGAGCGTGCCGCGAAGCTTGATGATTTTTCCCTCAGCATCGTGCAGCACTTCACCGCGGGCGTTAGTCCAAACAAGTTTTCCGTCTTGACGGATCATCTCTAGCTCCAGCTCGAAAGCTGTTCCGCTCCGCAAGGCCTTGTCCAAGGCAGACTCGATGCGATGCCAGCTCGCAGGAGTGTAAAACTGCTCACCTTCAGGAGAGGTTGGCGCAGGTAGCGCGGGATCGCGTCCCACAATACGAAACATCTCTTCGGACCAGGTAACTACATTAGTACCTGGTTCCCACTCCCAACTGCCCACTTTGGCGACGCGTTGAGCCTCGGTGAGTTCCTCTTTGCGTTCACGCAGAGTCTGTTCAGCTCGCAGGCGTTCGGTAATATCCCGCAGAATGATGGTGTAGAACCGCTCTCGATTGAGCTCCAGTTCAGAGATTGAAACATCGATTGGAAATTCTTCCCCAGCAACACGCCGCGCTATAAGAGAGGTGAAGGAGCCGGCTGACAATGGCCCACCGTTTGTACTTTTCGCAGTAGGGAGGCCGTCTTGATTTCCATTCTGGAAAGGCGAAGGAATAAATTGACTGAGAGGCTGGCCCACTGCTTTGGCTGATGCGCAACCAAAAACAGTTTCAGCGGACGAGTTAAAGAGAACTATCCGTTGTCGATCGTCAACTGAAATGATGGCATCCATCGCCGTTCCAATGATTCCAGCCAATTGCGCTTGGTTCTGTTTTAATGCCGCTTCCGCTTGCCGTCTTTTCGCTTTGGTAAACAGCAACCAGAGAATGCCCAACGCCTGAAGAACTATTACTGTGATAGCTCCAATGATGCGCCATTTATATAACTCCCAAACCGAAAACTCTTTGAAGCGAACAATGCTTCCGGCGGGCAACTTACTTTCGTCAATCCCCCACCGCCGAAGCTCTCGCCAATCGAATATTGCTTCACTCGCGATAGTTTGTGGTGGATTGTCGATTGGCCTGGCTCCAGCCAGGATCTTCGATCCAAGTTCGGCCCCACTTTTGCCGAGAGCTTCGTAACTAATCATTCGGCCCCCGACAACGCTGCCCGGTCCAAATCCAGATTGGATGGCTACGTAAATTGGTGCAGAGGAGGCTGGAGCGGCTAAAGAAACCGATTCCGTGAGAGAGTAGCCATTACCCTCACGGTCAGCCAGGAAATTTAGAAAAAAGACGATTGCGTTCGGCGGCGCAGATGCCAGTTCCTTTTTCAGCTCGTCGATGGAGACGTTAGTCACATACTTGAACTCCAAGGTGTTCTCATAAGCTTTGAACTCACTATGCGCGAAGCCTTCCCAGAACTTATCCTGTACTGAGCTCCCTGTTACCACTACTACACGCCGCGTGCCTGGATGAAGCGACAGCGCGAGGTCCAGCGCCGGTTTCAGTTCTAGCCTGCCCTCCACTCCGGTGACGCTTGGTCCAAGATCTAAACCATCAAGCTCATGTTCGTTCGTGTTAATAAACACCTTGGGTGTGTTGGTAAAGATTTCGTCTTTATGCTTCAGCAAGAATTTCAGGGCTTGAGATCCAAGAGTAAAGATCAGATCTATTTTTTCTGCTTCATACTTTCGCTGCAGAAGTGTGACCATCTCCTGCTCATACTTAGTTTCTGGAATTCGATGATTGTCCAAAGCCTCGTTGTAGAACTGGACGCGAACCGGCAGATCTCTTTCAAGAGTCGACCGGAGGATCTGATTCACAAGGACCACACTTGGAAGACCCGAGTCAGTCCCAGAAAAGATGAGAACTTTTTTCGGCGCTTCGGCAGCGAGAGCTACCGGCGAAAAAAGAAGGAGAAACGGCACTGTCAGTGCAAGCAAAGAAACTTTGCCAACAATCACTAAGAATCTCTTTTGAATTAGGGGATTAAACATCCTTCGTAAGTTCACTTTAAAAGCTATACCTTATCCCGAACTGGATAAGCCGAGCCGGAATTGCCGTTTCGGTGATTTGGGTAAATGTAGACGGGGCGCCGATGTTCACGACACTTGGAAACCGGAAGACTGGGTGATTGAACACGTTGAAAAACTCCATGCGAAACTGAAAACTCTGTTTCTCCAAGATTTGAATCTGTTTGCTCACAACGAAATCCCAATTTTGCTGAAATGGACCACGCCAGGCGTTGCGCGGTGCGTTGCCATACCCAGTCGCGCCAGCCCCAGCGGCGAAAGGAACGTTGGAAGCACGTGTGAAACACGCTGGATTTAGATAGTGTGTAAGCCTATCGGAAAGCGAGCCCTTTGTGTAGGCTCCCGGTGCGTCTTCGCAAAGGAACGTTGCGGTACCACCGCCAGTGTTTCCGTAGGCCCCGCCACTGGTACTGTCAGTTACCGAAAATGGGAGACCGCTTTGGTAGGTAATTATGCCGCCGATGCTCCATCCTCTAAAGACTTGATTGTCAAAGAAGCTGTAACCAGGCACCGGCAGGTCGTAAAAGTAAGACACGACCAAACGGTGTGGACGATCAAAGTCGCTCAGCGCACGATTCTGTCGCGGGTCATCCTGAAAATTCAGAATGGACGCGCCCCCTTGCCCGTTACGTGAGATGTTCAATTCGTCAAAACTCTGCGAACCGCTGACGTTGTCGACGGACTTAGAAAACGTATAGGCCGCCAGGAAATACAATCCGTGCTGCAGGCGGCGCCAGACGGTCATCTGCAGCGAGTTGTAACTCGCCTGTCCAAAGTTGGAGACATAACGAGATCCGCGCTTTCTAGAGAGGCCCAGTACCTGGTGACGAAGCTCTTCGTTGTTTACGGTGTTCGCAGTGAGGGTGTAGCTCTGACCACTAACGTCGCGTACCATGATCGGACTTGACGGGCTGGCGAGCGGCGCGATGAATGGATCCCAGATGCCTAAGCCTCCAACGTAGTGAGTACCGACGTACCCAAGCTCCATGGCCCAACCGTGGCCGACATCACGCTGGACCAACAAGTTGTATTGCATCGTGTAAGGCATATAGGTATCTGGCGACGCGCTTGTAAAGGAAGCCAGATTGATCGAACAATTGGTTGCGGTTCCTCCATAGTTGAGGCAGGCCTGCCCGTCGTCATTCACAAATAGTGGCGCGACGTTCGGATCATTTGGATCCAATGGTCCAGTTCCGCTCAGGCGTCGCAACCCGGCGAAGTGTGTTCCTTGCGGTATAAACGGGCCAACAATAGAGGTTGTGGCGGCCTGGTTCGGAATCGGATTCGCCAGTTGAAGCGCGCTGGGAGTCGCATTGTTTGAGAGTGGTTGAAGAGAAAACGGCGCGCTCAACGAAAGAAGATTGATGTTCTGTTGTGAAATGCGTTGGAAGTAAATACCGAACCCGCCTCGGATGACTGTCTTCTGAGTGCCAAGCACGTCCCAGGCAAAACCGACACGAGGTCCAAAGTTGTTTCCGTCAAAACAACTCACCAGGGCGCAGTCCGCGACGCCCGGAGTGCCGGTGAAGCCGGCAAGGTTCAGTTTCTCAGGAAACCGAAAAGGATTGTTGGCCGCATCAGGATGTGAGGGATCGTAGATCCCAGTTCGATACAGCTTGTCGTGACTAATGCTCAACCCGTCCCACCGCAGACCAAGGTTCAGCGTCAATCTCTGAGAAAAGCGGTAGTCGTCTTGAAAAAATCCTGAGAAGTCAGTAGCGGTATTATTTCTGTCGAAATCGCCTGACGCTGATTGAATCGCCGTCACTCGACCCTGCAGAAAGTTTTGAAATGCTGCAAAAGTGTTATTGGTGCCTGAAGTTGCTCCGAAAGTTAAGACTCCGCGAGCAGCGAAATTGGTCTTCCGATTTACGCGGTATTGAATAACCTCGCCGCCAATCCGCATGGTGTGTTTGCCATTTGTCCAAGAGAATGTGTCGACCAGATTGTACTGATTAGAGATGATCTCGCGGTCGTCATTGACGCCAGTGCCCAATGAGAACAGGCCTGTAAGGCTGAGCTGGTATATGCCGGGGAAGTCAGCATTGTTCGGACGCGATGCCCCTACTTGCTGAAGGCTTACGGAATCCGTGGGTGTGTTGCGAACAACATAACGACTATATCCCAAGCGCAACTCGTTCAGCTTCGTGTCGCTGAAAATGTGGGTCTCGCTAAGCGAGAGAAAACGATTGTTTAGTACATCGGCGCGTGGAAAGGCCAGGGTGCTGGCGGTACCAAAGGGTTTAAGTGAAGAGCTGTTGTCCCAGAACCAACGTCCCGTTAACTTCTCTTTGCCATTGCGCATCGGCCGATCGTAAGTAATGGTGTACTGGTTATCTGTAAAGCTTCCGACCGCGGAAAACTGGCAGTTGAAAGAGCCAGGGTTATTGGCGGCGGCATTAGTCACACCGCCGCACCCACCCTGTCCGACTCGAGGTATCAGGAATTGGCCACCATAAAGGCTGTTCCTGACATTGAGAATATTGATTGCAACCGGATCGATTTGTGCAGTCGTCAATCCGAAAGCTGGAGCGATGAGTGCCGCTGAGGTAGTGCCGTCCGGATTGGTTGGAAAGTTCTGAATAATCGGACTCAGACTCGACGCAGTTGGATCAATGCCGTTGCGCGCCCGCATGCCCTGATAATTGAAGAGCCAGAATCCGCCAACCTTAGGCACTGGGCCACTCGCCGTTCCGCCAAATACGTTCTGAAGCAGACGAGCCTTGTTGCTCAAGCCGTTCGCGTTGCGGAACCACTCGTTCGCATTTAACGCGTCGTTGCGGTGTCTCCAATAGAAGTCGGAGTGAACGTTTTTCGAGCCGCTCTTTAGCACGAGTCCAAGCGCTCCACCACTCTTGCTCCCCTGTGAAGCATCATAGAGTGCGGTAGCGACCTTAAACTCCTGAAGCACGTCCGGGTTTGGGAGTGGAACGGTGTCAAATTGTGCGAGGTTAAAGTCACTAACGTTTATACCTTCTAGCGAGAAGCTGTTGTTGCTTGTCCTTCCCCCGTTAACATTAATACTCACGCTGCCGCGACCGTTTGTCCGTACGTCCGTGAGTTCGCCAGCCGTTCCGGATGAAAGTGAAAGCAGGAATAGCGGGTTTGGCGAGGCGAGCGGCAGCCTGTCAAGGATCTCCGCGTCGATAGGTTGGCCCATGACGGGGCTTAGAGGATTAACTAGCGAACGCGCAGCCACGACCTCCAGGGTTTCTGTTATGTGGCCGAGCTCTAGCTTCATATCTTGGCGGCTGGTCTCGTTAATGCGAACCGACACACCTCCGATAAACGATTGCTTGAAATTGCTGGCCGTTACTCGCAGGCTATAAGTGCCAGGTGGCAGCATCGTAGCCGAATAGCTTCCGTCCACTTCGGTCTTGACGCTGCGCTCGACCTTTCCCGTTCGATCGTTGGTGATCTCGACAATAACGTGGGGTACGACTGCACCATTCGGATCGCTAACTACGCCCGTAAGACCTCCCGTAAAGGTACTCTGCGCAGTAACACTGGAAATGAAAAAAGAAAGAAGCGAGACTACCAGTACGCTAGAAATTAGAACGTGGAGGAATCGAACAATCAAGGGCTTCCATAATGCTTTGGCCGCTTTCCTGAATCTAGCAACGGTCCTTGATAGTTCTAGTTTTTCGAGGCCGCCTATGAGCGCGAGAAGTGCGCCCAGCAAGTTGTGAGGAAGAGACGATTGAAGAGTCGAGAGCCATCGCATAAATTTGCTACAAAAAGCTACATCTAAAAGATTTCGCTGGCGACTCAGCTTGTTTCCTGATTGACAACTCTCGCTAACTCCGAGGTCCGAAACCTTAGCGTATCGGAAACTCTCAACTGTCTTTCTCTTATTGTTCTTAGGGCTTTGACAAACCCAATTCGGACATAAGGTGCGGCCCGTTCAAGTAGAGACGTCGAAGCCGATTTAATTTCTTTGCGACTGCTTGGGCATCATTGAAACGACACCCTCGTCGGCACAAAAGTGACGCGATGAGCCGGGAGCGAAACTGACCGGAACAAATGAAAGTTAACCTGTCGCTGCAGCACTTAACAACCCGTAAAAATACGGTTTCGTTCGAGTCCTACACACGGAGTGTCTCAATCTATAGTCGTTCCAAGCGTGAGTTAAATTAGGTGTGTCCTGTGAAGCCTTGTGCGAAGTTCAACTCTTACATGTTAGATCAGTTTAGCGGTTCAGGCGGTTCTGCTCTCAGTTCAGGAACGGTAGGAACAAGGAATCCTTACAACTCTTTGTTCTGGCCACCGTCGTAATCCTGTCCCTTGAGTCAATCAATGAGGTCGAGGAAGTTCCATGGGCCAATCGGCCGACGACCGCCGTATGGCAGCTGAGAAAATTCGTTGCGAGTGGCCAATTTGTGGACAGAATTCTCAGCACGCGACCGATAACGAATGGTAAAGAATGGGAACGGATGTAAAAACACTCGAAATTCCTTGGTGGCTGCTACTTTCGAAAAGGCAAATACTTACGTTTTTGCCGCACCTATCACTCGGGACCGTGAGGTCGGAGGTTCGAATCCTCTCGCCCCGACCAAAAACATTCAATTAAAAGGCCACTCGCACTCGGTGGCCTTTTATTTTGTGCCCAGATTTGTGCCAACCCGTTGCGTAACAGGCAGTCTGTTCATCGTTTCGCGATTCTAATGCCGGCGCAGGCTGGGCAATGAGAGTAGTGCCATTCCAAAAGACTTCGATCTCAAACTCGAGCCAGGTGCTTCACTCCGTAGGAGTGGGATGTTTATAGCCAACGAGTCGCTGAGGAGGTGGCGCTCCGTTAGGAGTGCGATGTTCGGGACGGTCCACATTTCGCTCCTAGCGGAGCGAAGACAATACCAACGTCTATAAACACTTCGTTCTTCCAAGTGAAGACAAGGTGATCGTCTCCTCCTGCTCTTCACTCCGTAGGAGTGAGATGTTTATAGCCGACGAGTCGTTGAGGAGGCGGCACTCCGTTAGGAGTGCGATGTTCGGCACTGTCTATGTTTCGCTCCTAGCGGACCGAAGGCAATACCAAGCTGTCGACGTCTATAAACATTTCACTCCTCCGGAGTGAAGACAAATCTCTTGTTGGGAAAAGGCTCTTAGAGAACTCGATCATTAGAGCGGCAAATGCCACAAACGGTAGTTTGGGATTGTTCAAGTCCTTTCTATGAGACAAGCGTCAGCCCAACCGAGCGCGCCGCGAACGAACTTTAGTAATTCCTCGTAACCTCATTCGCGGCGCGCCGGATCGGATTGAAGGCGTTGGTGTAGAAAGGACCTGAACCATCCACCCACTGCCGTGGGTGGGATTTCTGACCACTTTTGTAAAGCTCCTTCCACGGATCGACTTGCATTGAATCGACCTCGTATCGAATCAACCTTGCGTTGAATCAACAAGGTCATTGTTTGAGATCCACCTCGAAGAAGACGCGCTGGCTCGCTCAGAAGCTGTACTTGATCACTATCCAAGCGGATGTGGTCGATGCGTATTTCGCCGGCCTCGACACGATTCACAATCTGCTCAAGGTATTGGTCTTCGATTTCCAATCCATAACGGATTAGTGAGCGTGTTCTTGGATCGACTCTGCTGTCGGTTGCGAGTTTTCGAGCGCGTCGTTTTAGATCAACGTCGAGCGTGCGAGATTTCTGTTCGCGCGGTGATGCGCTACCATGCTTTGCCATGGTCCTTATCCTTTCTATGGAAGGTTGAGGATCTAGGGTCGGCTTTGTGTTGCATCACAAGTCGGCCCGCTTCTTTTTTTCTGATCAAGGTGACTGAATCAGAAACCTAGCGCAAAAGTTTTCGTTTGTCACCAATCGATCTGACTCGCACGAGCGTCTTCTTTGCGATCACTGGATTTCAAGATATATGTACAGAGATCGTTAAGTAGGTTTCAACTACAGGTTGGGCAATAACACATGACGCTTCGTTACTCTGCTGCAATTGTTGGTTGGGGTTCGGAGGTGCTTGGGTTTGATACTCCCACATCTCGAGACCGGCTACAGTACCGCGAGCGTAGCGACCGGATGGTACCCTCTAATTAGAGGCTGATGTGATTGCGAGTACCATCCGGGCGCTGCGCTCGCGGTACTGTATTCAGGTCCTCCGAGCGGCGCCGAAAGCCAAAGGTTGGCAACTGGAAGACTAGAGATCGATCAATGGCAATAAGGCAGGCGATAAAGACCAGAAGGTAAAGATATGGATTCATTTGAGTACTCTTTGGAGCGGATGCTGGGCGGCCGTTTTTCATTTGTGCCTCAGTTTGTGGACACTTTTTCGACCACAGCAACTTGTCGTGAGTCCGGACGAGTGCGCTCGGGAGACAACAAATCCGAAATGTTTTACTCGTACCTTAGTGCAACCAGCGGATCGACCTTTGCCGCCTTCCGCGCCGGTATTATACACGCCAACAAAGCCACGATCATTAATATCGCAGCGACGCTAAGGAATGTCATCACGTCAATAGGTTGCACTCCAAAAAGCAGAGTGGTGAGATAACGTGTTAGACCAAACGCGCCTGCGATACCGATTGCGATACCTATTAACGCGAAGATAACTCCACGGGATAGCACCAGCATGAGCACGTCGCTCATTCGCGCGCCAAGAGCCATCCGCACTCCTATCTCATGAGTACGTTGGGTTACGTAATAAGCAGTCACACCATAGATTCCGAGCATTGCAAGCAACATCGCAACACCCGCAAAAGAACTGAGCAGCAACATTGGTGTCCGACGAGGGGCTGCCGCAATAGCGACAACGTCATCCAATGTCTTGACGTTGTAAATTAGAACCCCCTTATCGACGGCCCTTATTTCGTTGCGGACCGCGCCGGTTAAAGCCGCGGGCTCACCGTTGGTCCTTACGACGAACGAAAGAGTGGACCAACCTGAATCCTGGGATAAAGGTACGTACATCTGGGATTCCGCTTCCGCGTCGAGGGACAAACGTGTGTCGCCGACAACACCGACGATTTCACGAAAAAACTTTTCATCGTACCAGACCCAAATTTTTCGCCCAACGGGACTCTCTCCGGGCCAAAGTTTACGTGCCATAGTTTCGTTGACGATCATGACCTTGGGCGCATCGTTCGTATCGCGCTCAGTGAATGCGCGACCCGCTTTCACCGGTGTTTGCATCGTGTCGAAGTAAGTAGGCGTCACGGTAAGAAAATTGGCATTGCCGGCGGCCTCAGATGTTTGCGGATCCCCTTCCCGCAGATATCCACGGCCGAGATTGAAGGTATCTCCGCGAAGCGGCAGCTGAGAAACTGCACCAGCCGACGCGACTCCGGGCAAGCCGCTGATTCGTTCAACAACCTGCCCGAAGACCTGCACTCGTGGTTCTCCCTGTTGGTATTTACCGGCAGGAAGCGAGACACGCATGGTAAGCATGTTCGAGGGATTGAAACCCGGATTCACTTCTCGTAAGCGAATGAAACTTTTGATTAGCAACCCGGCGCCAACCAGCAACATGAATGAAAGTGCAATTTCGGAAACCATTAGCGCGCTGCCAATTCGGTTACGTCGAGCTTGAGATCCCGAGCGACCGCTTTCCTTGAGAGTTTCATTGAGATCGATCTTAGAAGTTTGAATCGCGGGTACTAACCCAAAAACGACGCCGGTTAAGAAGGCAACGACAAAAGCAAAAACGAAAACTCTGAAGTCCATACCGATTTCTTCAAATCGAGGACTATTCGGCGGGCTTATAGAAACAAGGAGTCTGGTTAACCAAACGCTCAGCGCAAGTCCTACTGCCCCACTCACTATCGAAAGCAGCACACTCTCCGTAAGCAGTTGTCGAACGATGCGAAACCTGCTTGCGCCCAGAGCTGTTCGAACGGCGATCTCTCTTTGCCTGTAACTCGCGCGCGCAAGTTGTAAGTTCGCTACGTTTGCACATGCGATCAATAACACAAGCATGACAGCGCCAAGGAGAATCAAAAGGGATAGACGTAGATTACCGACAAGCCGATCGTGCAATTTTGTTAGTTTGACATTCCATCCACGGTTAGTTTCAACATAGCTCTGAGCCAGCCTTTCGTTGATGACGGTCATCTCCGATCGAGCCTGTTCAATATCGATACCCGGTTTGAGACGACCGACCACGTTAAGAAAACGATTGAAACGCTTCTCTTTGGCAGGATCTATTGGAAGAGGAAACCACATTTCGGTTTGAGTCGGGTAATCGAACCCCCGCGGCATAACGCCGACAATCGTTACGCTGAAGTTACTCATCTGAACCTTCGATCCGATCACGTTGTCGCTTGCGCCGAAGCGTCGTTGCCAAAGCGAATAACTCAGCATAGCGACATAGTTATTTCCTCCTTTAAACTCGTCGGCCTGGAAAAAGCGACCCTTCAATGTTGCGATCCGAAACAAAGGAAAGAAGTCTTCCGTTACACTGGTGCCGCGCACCCGCTCAGGTTCATCGTTAGTGGTGAGGACTGAGCCCCCGGCGACAAATGCTGCGATCTGTTCAAAAGACGCACTTTGATTTCGCCAGTCTGAGAAATCTGGAACTGACGTGGCGCCGCCGTCAGCTATACCCAAATTAAGATTCGTACCGTCAACGACGACAATCCGGTTTGGTTCCGGAAAGGACAAAGGACTCAATAACACGGCATCAACAACAGAGAAAATTGCAGTGTTCGCGCCGATACCGAACGCAAGAGTAACAACGGCGACTGCAACAAAACCGGGTCGTTTGATTAGACTGCGAAGTGCGTAACGGATGTCTTGAAGTAAGTTTTGCATGAGATAATCTCCTGGGGCTGGCCTTTGGTCTTTGCCCTTAGGCCTTGCTTCTTCGGTACGTGGAACCAAAATAAAAGCGAAGCGCCTGGGCCAAAGGCCTAGACCCAACTTCCCGCTACCGAATTTCGAATCTTCACCCTATAGACACCGCAACGCCTATTTTCCGTGCGACTAATCCGTAGATTCGATTTCAGATTAAGGTTTTTGGGCCTAGCCCAAGATATCGTCGTACTCCTGAAGCTCTTTACTCGAGATCCACCGTAGAATAAACAAGAGTGAACTCTTTCCTAATGGGCTGCACCTCAGATTTCCTTTTTTCTTCCCGTTGTGATCTGCTCAGGATTCGTGCGTCTTCATCAGCATCAACTTCAGCGTTGATGTTTATATAGATCACATAGCGTCCCCTTCTCAAAACGATGTTTGAACCATTTATACCTGAATCATAAGCCTCGTTCCCAAATCCGATTAGTTGCTCTATGCCTTTTCTGTACCTCAGCGCTTCGCGAACTTCGTTCTTCGCGTCATCTGCAGTTGCTCGAACTGCTATCGCCACCATAACTATTCTGTTGCCGGAGGACCATTTTTGATCTAGAACATTTGACCCAGGGGTGAACGGTGGCAGTCGCTTGTAACTCCATCCAGAAAGCTGCTGCTTGAGTTGGATGCTAGTCTTTTGTTCAAGCCGGTCAAGTTCAAGGTTTTCCTGACCTACTGCTGAGCTAAAAATCAGTCCTAATACAATCAATAATGTCGAGATTGAGCTCTTCATAACTAAACTTCCGGTTCAATCAAAATGGTAGGAACCTGTTTCTGTACTGGTCAGATAGCTTTTGTGGCTCCGGCCTCGAGGTTAGAAAGATAGCAATGAGGACCAGAAAGTAATTTCAGGCCGCAAGATCTGGCGTCTGACCTTTTTGATTAAAGTGATCCAGGACGGTGGCCTCAATTTCCGCGTCAGTCATCTTGTCGGCCGTCTTAATTGTAATAAGTCGCTTATCTACGCTGGCTTTCTCCAGTCGCCTCATGAGTTCGCCTTTCGCCTCCCCCGGCCCAATTATCAAAATTTCTTCGGCGGTACCAATGACTGAGATAACCTCATCGTAGTAATTATTGAGGTGTTCCGTTAGCTCCCTCAGGCGAACGTCGTCCGCAGGCGTGGCCACGCCGGACTGTCGGTGATGCTTCTTTAAATTTGAGTTAATCAATTTTGTTTCAGCATTATTGTCAGCGACAAATACAATGAGAGCCTTCTTGTGATCAATCCACAAACCGATGCGTGTTTTCATATCGCTCCCTTTAGATCCAAGGACGAAAACTTTCGGATCTCAAAACAATCGTGATGAAGAAGCCTTAAGCTAGCCGGGTCATTCTCTAAAGTCCGAGCACGCGAAACTAGCCGCCATTCCTCTTTGCAATCCTAAAAAGCAATGTTTGTGCCTCGCGTTCAAGTCGGGTCGCAAATTTGTTTTTTTGGTGAATTTCGCGCTGACAACGTAAAGAGACATCAGTGGCAGACCTACCCGCCCACTACCCTGTCACACTATGGG
>Ga0070659_100001256_pt1 | contig 18409 bp, 15 predicted proteins | sample KBSC23metaG_FD_64666 | JGI IMG/M metagenome (GOLD analysis project Ga0070659, IMG submission 64666) | Corn rhizosphere microbial communities from Kellogg Biological Station, Michigan, USA - KBS C2-3 metaG | ecosystem: Host-associated > Plants > Roots > Rhizosphere > Soil ... | reverse complement strand
CGCCAGTAGCCGAAGCCCGGCCCGTACCATGGGTGATAGAGCGGATCCGGCTCGACATAGGTGCGGGCCTTGCGGTCGGTCTGGCGATCGACGATTTCGAACCAGTCGTCGCCATTCTGCAGCGTGAGTTCGGCCGCGCGGAACAATAGATAACCCTCGACCGTCTCGCGGGAGGTCATGGAGTTGCCGGAGAAGTTGACCCGCCAGCGGTTGGGCTCGATCCGCGTCTCGGAATAGCCGCCAGAGGTGGCCGATCCGCGAACATTCGGCTGATAGGGCGTGGCGGTCTGGCAGCCGGCGAGGCCGGCCGCCAGCACGAGGGCGGTGGCGAGGGCTGCGGAAATCCTGATCATTTTGGCGTCTCGAAGCGAAGCGGCCCTCGAAGGGATTATCCCAGATCGCACAACACGTGGCTGCAATTGTGGTTGCGCTGTTTCAGAACTGTGAAGCTACGTTGCGGATCAGGCGCTTCCCGTGGCCAGGCCGTAGATGATCCTGCCGGCCGCGCCGAACAGCAGGATCGCCGTCGCCGTCGCCTGGATGAAGAACCCCGGCGCGCGCCGCGAAGCCTCTGCGATATAGCCCTGCGCATAGACCAGGCGCCCGACGATCCAGACGACGCCGAGGGCCGCGGCCACCAGTTCGTTCCAGTAGATCGCGAAGAGCCACAGGCCGGCCAGGAAAATGGGCAACCATTCCAGGGTGTTGTAATGCACGCGAATGGTCCGTTCGAGGACCGGGTCGCCGGTCATCGCCGGTGCGGCGATGCCGGCCCTGCTGCGTGCGCGCGCGACGCGCAGGCTCATCGAAAAGTAGACGACGGCGGCGAGGATGGTGACCAGGGCCGTCCAGCGATGCGCGAGCATGTGAGTTCCCCTAAAGGCAATGGTTGGAGCTTTGCCTTGAGGCATGAGCTTGGCATGGATCGGAGGTCCCCGGGAACTGCCTATGCGCCGGCGGGAGTTTAGTCTGGCGACGCCCCAGCGGGAGGACGCCGATGCACGTGGATTCCACCGCGATCAGCGAGATCGACTACGACCCCGAGCGCGCCAAGCTCCTGGTGCGCTTCGCAAGTGGCGAGCGCTACGTCTACGTCGGCGTCCCGGACGAGATCCACCGCTCGTTCGTGGAGGCGGACTCCAAGGGCCGCTACTTCCAGCTCCACGTCCGCGACCGTTATCCGTTCAACAAGCTCGACAGCTAGGTTTCCACCCGCTTGTCGCGCTGGGCCCTCACGCGCAGGCGAAGGGCGTTGAGCTTGATGAAGCCGGCCGCGTCGCGGTGATCGTAGGCGACAGCGCCTTCCTCGAAGGTCACCAGATCCTGGTCGTAGAGCGAATAGGGGCTGGTGCGACCGATGATCGTCACGTTGCCCTTATAGAGCTTCACCGTGACTTGGCCGGTGACGAGCTTCTGCGAGAGGTCGATGGCCGCCTGCAGCATCTCGCGCTCCGGCGCGAACCAGAAGCCGTTGTAGATCAGGCTCGCATACCTGGGCATCAGTTCGTCCTTCAGGTGCATCGACCCGCGGTCGAGCGTGATCGACTCGATGCCGCGGTGGGCGCCCAGAAGGATCGTGCCGCCGGGCGTCTCGTAGACGCCGCGCGATTTCATGCCGACGAAGCGGTTCTCGACGAGGTCGAGACGGCCGACGCCGTTGTCGTGACCGAGCTCGTTGAGGCGGGTGAGTAGCGCGGCGGGCGACAGCTTCTGACCATCGATCGCGACCGGGTCGCCGCCCACGAAGTCCATGGTGAAGACGGTCGGCTTGTCCGGCGCGTCCTCGGGGGCGATCGTGCGCTGGTGGACGAACTCCGGCGCCTCGACGGCGGGGTCCTCCAGCACCTTACCTTCGGAGGAGGAGTGCAGCAGGTTCGCGTCGACGCTGAACGGCGCCTCGCCGCGCTTGTCCTTGGTGATCGGGATCTGGTGCTTCTCGGCGAAGTCGAGCAGGGCCTCGCGGCTCTTGAAGTTCCACTCGCGCCAGGGGGCCACGACCCGGATGTCGGGCTCCAGCGCATAGTAGGCGAGCTCGAAACGCACCTGGTCATTGCCCTTGCCCGTGGCCCCGTGCGCCACAGCGCCCGCGCCGACCTTGCGGGCGATCTCGATCTGCTTCTTGGCGATCAGCGGCCGGGCGATCGAGGTGCCGAGCAGGTACTGGCCTTCGTAGACCGTGTTGGCGCGGAACATCGGGAAGACGTAGTCGCGGACGAACTCCTCGCGCACGTCCTCGACGAAGGCGTTCTCCGGCTTGACGCCGAGCGTGATGGCCTTCTGCCGCGCGGGCTCGATCTCTTCGCCCTGGCCCAGGTCGGCGGTGAAGGTCACGACCTCTGCGCCCAGTTCGGTCTGCAGCCACTTGACGATGGTGGAGGAGTCGAGGCCGCCGGAATAGGCGAGCACGACCTTCTTGACGGGCTTGTCGGCCATGGGAGCGGCAATGTCCTGGAAGCAGTGGGGAAGAAGCGGTCGCGCGGCTTTAAGGGCGAACGGGCCCCAAGTTCAAGGCTTGAGCGCGTCGGCGAGCCACCGCAGGTGCAGCAGCGCCAGCAGGGACGCCGAAACCGCGCGCACCCCGAATACCACCAGCGCCATCTCCTCGGCGGCGCCGCGGGCCTGAAGCGCGAGCCAGAGGCTGGCGAGGAAGCTCGCCGTCGGCAGCAGCCACAGCGCCACCGCACGTGGGGCCTCACCGCCCAGAAAACGCAGGCGCGGCCGCTCGGCGGTCCGCCCCCAGGCCTGGCGCGACGCACCGAACATGATGGCCAGCGCGATCACCCACAGGGCGTCGCCGGCATAGGCGCCCAGCACGCTCCAGGGCACGTCCGCCAGCACTCTAGACCGTCACCTGGGTTCCGAGCTCCACCACGCGGCCCGGCGGGATCTTGTAGAAGTCGGTGGGATTGGCGGCGTTCTTCATCAGGAAGATGAACAGCTTGTCCTGCCACAGGGGCATGCCCGACTGCGCCGACGGCACGACCGAGCGCCGCCCGAGGAAGAAGCTGGTGGCCATGATGTCGAACTTCAGCCCGAGCTTGCGGCAGAGGCCCAGCGCCTTGGGCAGGTTGGGGCTCTCCATGAAGCCGTAGGAGATGATCACCTTCTTGAAGTCCTCGTTCACCGGCTCGATGCGCACGCGATTGTCGTCCGCCACCCGCGGCGTCTCCGTCGTCTCGATCGTCAGGACGATGTTCTTCTCGTGCAAGACCTTGTTGTGTTTGAGGTTGTGCATGAGCGCGACCGGGGCCATCGAGGCGTCGGAGGTCAGGAAGATCGCCGTACCGGGCGCGCGGTGCGGCGCGCGAGCCTTCAGGATCTCCGACAGTTCGATCAGGGGCACGCTGTCGCGGCGGGTCTTTTCGGTGAGGATCTGGGCGCCGCGCGTCCAGGTCCACATGACCAGCACCATGGCCGCGCCGAGCGCCAGCGGCAGCCAGGCGCCGTCGGGGATCTTCAGGAGGTTGGACGAGATGAAGGTCATGTCCACAGCCCCGAACCCGCCCGCCGCCAGCAGCGCCACCCAGAGCGGCCGCTTCCACATCCAGCGGATGATCACGAAGAACAGCAGGGTGTCGACGAACATCGCCCCGGTGACCGCGATGCCATAGGCCGCGCCGAGATTCGAGGAATTGCGGAACATGAACAGCAGCACCAGCACGCCCACCATCAGGGCGTTGTTGACTTGCGGTACGAAGATCTGGCCCGCCTGGGTCTCGGATGTCCGCAGGATCGAGATGCGCGGGAAGAGGCCGAGCTGCACCGCCTGCTGGGTCATGGAGAAGGCGCCGGTGATCACCGCCTGGCTGGCGATGACCGAGGCGCAGTTGGCCAGGATCAGCACCGGCCAATAGATCACCTGCGGGATCATCCGGTAGAACGGGTCCACATGGGCGCCCGGATGGTGGATCACCAGCGCGCCCTGCCCGAGGTAGTTCAGAAGCAGGGCCGGCAGCACGAAGAAGATCCAGGCGGCGCGGATCGGCGTCTTCCCGAAGTGGCCCATGTCGGCATAGAGCGCTTCGGCGCCCGTCACGGCCAGGAAGACGCTGCCCAGGACGATGAAGCCCAGGAAGCCGTTGTCGATCAGGAAGATCACGCCGTAGTGCGGGGAGAGCGCGCGGAAGATCGTCGGGTCTTCGATGATGTGGTAGACGCCGAGCGCCGCCAGCACCAGGAACCACAGGGCGCAGATCGGCCCGAAGAAGCGGGCCACGCTGGCCGTGCCGCGGGCCTGGACCATAAACAGCAGGATCAGGATGCCGGCCGCGATCGGCACGGTGAGCTTGGCCAGCTCGTGCGGCGCGCCGGGCGCGTCTCGTATGCCCTCCACGGCGGAGAGCACGGTCATGGCCGGCGTGATGATGCCGTCGCCGTAGAACAGCGCTGCGCCCACCATGCCGAGCAGCAGGACCCAGCCGGAGCGGCGGGGCACGATACGCTGCGCGAGCGCCATGAGCGCCAGCGTGCCGCCTTCGCCCTTGTTGTCGGCCCGCATCAGGAAGATGACGTATTTCACCGTCACGATGAGGATCAGCGCCCAGGTGATCAGCGAGACGACGCCCAGCACCGCCTCTTGCGGCGCCACGTCGGCGCGGGCGTGCCGCAGGGCCTCGCGCATGGCGTAGAGCGGGCTCGTGCCGATGTCGCCGAACACGACGCCCATCGAGCCGAGCGCCAGCCCCCAGAAGCTATCTTTGTGCGGGGAGCGATGCGACTCCTCGGGCGCCTCTGTGGCGCCCCCAGCCGGATCAGCCATCCAAAATCTCCGGGAACGTAACGGATGTTCCCTTAATGGCGGCCCGATGCCGTCTTGCGGCGGGCGCGTACACCCATTCCGGACCCCGTTCAATGCCGCGTCCCCTGGCGGTTGAGGGAACGGCGACGCTTTTCCTTGAACGCCCGCGCCCTGGCCCTAGTTTCGCCGGACCACTTGAGGTCCCTGGGGAGGCGGCGATGGATCGCAGACTGGCGCTGGTGACCGGCGCCTCGGCCGGGATCGGTGCGGCATTCGCGCGCATCCTGGCGAGCCACGGCTACGACCTGGCCCTGACCGCACGGCGCGCCGAGCGCCTGGACAAGCTCGCCGAGGAGATATCCCTGCGCTACGGGGTCGAGGCCCTGACGGTCACGGCCGACCTCGCCGAGGCCGAGGCGCCGGGCCAGATCCTGGATTTCCTCACCGCCCACGGCCGCACCGCCGACGCCCTGGTCAACAACGCCGGCTATGGCCTGCCCGGCGCCTACGCCAACACCCGCTGGGAGGACCAGCGTGCGCTGATGCAGGTGATGATGACCGCGCCCGCCGAACTGGCCCACCGCGTGCTGCCCGGCATGATCGAGCGCCGGTTCGGCCGGATCGTGAATGTCGCCTCCCTGGCCGGGCTGATCCCCGGCTCGGCGGGCGCGACGCTCTACGGCGCGACCAAGGCGTTCATGGTCCGCTTCTCCCAGAGCCTGCACCTGGAGGCGCAGGCGCATGGCGTGCATGTGAGCGCGCTCTGCCCCGGCTTCACCTATTCGGAGTTCCACGACGTGAACGGCACGCGCGCGCAGCTTACCCAGGCGACCCCGCCGTGGCTGTGGCTGGGCGCCGACGAGGTGGCGGCCGCCGGCTATGAGGCGGTGGAGGCCAATCGGCCGATCTGCGTTCCCGGCGCGCCGAACAAGGCTATCGCCGCCGCCGCCAAGCTGATCCCCGACGACTGGGCGCTGGCGCTGATGGCCTCGCAGGGGCCGCGCTTCCGAAAGCTCTAATGGGCGTAGGGCGCGGCGGCCTCGGGGCGGATCAGGCCGCTGGTGGAATCGGCGATGCCCGACAGCAGGAACTGCACGGCCATCGCGCAGAGGATCAGGCCAAGCACGCGCACGATGATCGAAAGCCCGATCCGGCCCAGCAACCGGCTGATCAGCGGCGTCGCCAGGAACGACAGCAGGGTCGCCACCGAGACCGCCAGGATCGCTCCGATCCCCAGCGCCGTGCCCGGCAGGCCGTACTGCTTGGCCTGGCTCGCATAGATGATCACCGTCGAGATCGCGCCGGGACCGATCAGGAGCGGCATGGCGAAGGGCACGATCATCTGCTCGACCCTGCGGCGGACATAGGTGCGGGTGTCCCCGGCGGTCGCCTCCGCGGCGGCGGAGAAGGTGGAGGTGAAGTCGTCGCCCACCATCTTCAGGCCCAGGATGAACAGGATCACTCCGCCGGCGATACGGAAGGCCGGCAGCGAAATCCCGAAGAACGCCAGCAGCCCCAGGCCCGAGAAGTAGAAGAAGGTCAGGAAGGCCGCGACGAAGATCGAGATGACCAGCGCGATCTGCGCGCGCTCGCGGCTTTTGGCGCCCACCGTCGAGGCGGCGAACACCGGCACGTTGCCCACCGGGTCGAGGAGGGCGAACAGCGCCACGAAGAAGTTGACCGCGAAGTCCCAATGGATCATCTGACGGTCTTAGCCCAAATCGCTGCGTGCGCCGAACCCGGTTGTGCGCCCTCATGCCCGGAGCCTTTCCATGGCCGCCGCCGCGCTCGCACAGTCGCCCGTCAAAGCAGATCCCCGCCTGATCGTGCCGCTCGACGTCCCGACCGCCGATGAAGCCCGCGCGCTCGTCGCGTCGCTGGGTGACACCGTGAGCTTCTACAAGGTGGGCCTGGAGCTCTTCGCCACCGAAGGCATGGCCGTGGCCCGCGAGCTGAAGGCGCAGGGCAAGCAGGTGTTCCTCGACTGGAAGCTGCACGACATCGGCACCACCGTGCAGCGCGCGGCGGCCGTGATCGCCCAGGCGGGCGGCGATTTCCTGACGGTTCACGGCGAGCCGCAGGTGATGGCCGCCGCCGTCCGCGGGCGCGGCGCTTCCACCCTGAAGATCCTCGCCGTCACCGTCCTGACCAGCCTCGACGACGAGGACCTGCACGAGATGGGCTATCCGCAGACCGTGCGCGCCCTGGCCGAGCGCCGTATCCACCAGGCGATCGCCGCGGGATGCGACGGCGTTATCTCCAGCCCGCGCGAGGCGGAACTGGCTCGCGCGCTGGGCGGCCGAGACTTCCTGGTGGTGACGCCCGGCGTGCGCCCGGACTGGTCGGCGAAGAACGATCAGGCGCGCGCCGCGACCCCGCTCGACGCGCTGAAGGCCGGCGCCTCGCATATTGTCTGCGGCCGCCCGATCACCGCGGCCAACAACCCGCAGGCCGCCGCCTTGCGCGTGGCTGCGGAAATGGCGCAGGCGAACTGACTTCCTTTCCCATGAATGGGAAAGGAAGATCAGAAGTCGACGGCGATGCCCTTGCGTTCCCAGTCGCCGAAGCGGGTGGGCTCCAGCCCCTTCGGGCCGCCCTGTTCCGGCGCCCTGGCGGAGGCTTCCGCTGCCTCGCGGCGAGCCTGAGCCTCTTCCAGCGCCCGGCGCGCCGCCGGCGTCAGCGGCTTGTCGGTTGCGGCGTTCGCGGGAAGGTCATCCATCCACGCAATCTAGGCTTCAGCCTCCCAGGCTCCAAGCGTTGCCAGATTCCGAGAACCCTGGTTTCTTGGGCGCAGCGCTTAACCTCGGGGGAGGTATCCGAAATGAATCGACTGTCTCTGGCGTTCTTCAGCACGGGCGCCGTCTTCGTGCTCTGCGGCATGATCTGGGGGATGGTGATGGGCTCCACCCAGAACTTCACCATGGCTCCGGCCCACGCCCACCTCAACCTCGTCGGCTGGGCCAGCTTGGCGCTGATGGGGACCTTCTACCAGCTGTCCGGCCGCGGCGGCCGGCTGGGCTGGGCGAACTACATCCTGTCCACCGGCGGCGTCCTGGTCATGGTGCCGTTCCTGGCCCTGCTGCTCAGCGGCAAGCCGCAGTACGAGGGCGGGGTGATCGCGGGCTCGGTGCTGGCCGCGCTCGGCATGGCGACCTTCGTCTTCGTGGTGCTGACAAGCTGGCGCGACGCCAAGCCCGCCTGACAGCCAGACCTGCTGACTGCCAGACCTGCTGACGGGGGCTTGCGTCGGCGGCCTGATGAGGGCACGCCGCGCCGCGTGACTGACATCCCCCCTACCGACGCCGCCGGCCTGCCGGCCCGCGCCGCCGCCCTCGATCTTCTGACCACGGCCCTGAGCGGCCGCGCCGGCATGGACGAGGGCCTGAGCCACCCCGCGCTGGCCACCCTCGAGGGCCGCGACCGGGCGTTCGCCCGCGCGCTCGTGATGGCGACCCTGCGCCACCTCGGGCCCATCGACGCGGCCTTGCAGTCGAAGGTTCGAAAGCCGCCGCCGGACAAGGTGGTGCAGGTGTTGCGCCTGGGCGTCGCCCAGGCGTTCCTGCTGAAGACGCCGGCCCATGCCGCGGTCGCGACCTCCGTGGATCTGGTGGCCCAGGACCGCGGGCTGCAGATGTTCAAGGGCCTGGTGAACGCGGTGCTGCGCGGCCTGATGCGCGAACCGCCGCCGCTGGACGATCCGGACTTGCTTGCGCCCAGCTGGCTCTACGCCCGCTGGCGCGCCGCCTTCGGCTCGGACGAGGCGCGAGCCATGGCCGAGGTCGTCGCGCGGGAACCGGCCACCGATCTCTCGTTCAAGGACGCCGCACGCGCGGAAGCCCGCGCCGCCGAGTTGGAAGGCGAGGTCCTGCCCGGCGGGACCCTGCGCACGGCCCGGCGCGGCGACCTTGCCGCCTGGCCCGGGTTCGCGGAGGGCGAGTGGTGGGTGCAGGACGCCTCGGCCGCCATCCCGGCGCGCCTCCTGGGCGTCCAGCCGGGCGAGACCGCAGCCGATCTCTGCGCTGCGCCGGGCGGCAAGACGTTGCAGCTCGCGGCCGCCGGCGCGCAGGTCACCGCAGTCGATCGTTCCGCCCCGCGCCTGAAGCGCGTCACCGAGAACCTCGCCCGGACCGGCCTCTCCGCCGAAACCATCGCCGCCGACGCCGCGACGTGGCCGGACAAACGGGCCTTCGACGCCGTCCTGCTGGACGCGCCGTGCTCGGCCACCGGCACGTTCCGGCGGCATCCCGATGTGCTATGGGCCGCCAAGCCCAGCGACATCGCCGGCCTCGCCGCGGTGCAGTCGAAGCTCCTCGACGCCGCGGCGCGGCGCACGAGGCCGAGCGGCCGGCTGGTCTATTGCGTCTGCTCGCTGGAGCCCGAGGAGGGCGAGGGCCAGGTCGCGGCCTTCCTCGGCCGCACGCCGGGGGTCACGCTCGATCCGATCTCGCTCGGCGAAGGCGGCGCGCCCGCGCCCAGCGTGCGCCCGGACGGGACGCTGCGCATCCTGCCGCACCACACGGCCGGCGGAACCGACGGCTTCTACGTGGCGCGCTTTCGCAAGGCCTGAGGGCCCGCCGCCTCTGGCCCGCGCCGCCGCATCACGGTATGCGGGACCCATGGCCGAGCGAACGCCCCTCATCGCCCCTTCCATCCTGGCGGCGGACTTCGCGCGCCTGGGCGAGGAGGCCCGCGCGGTGGAGGCGGCCGGCGCCGACTGGCTGCACGTCGACGTCATGGACGGCCACTTCGTGCCCAACATCACCATCGGGCCGGACGTGGTGAAGGCGCTTCGGCCGCACGTGAAGATCCCGATGGACGTCCATCTGATGATCTCGCCGGCGGACCCCTATCTGGAGGCGTTCCGGGCGGCGGGGGCCGACATCCTCAGCGTCCACCCCGAGGCCGGGCCGCACCTCAACCGCACGCTGAAGCGCATCCGCGAGCTCGGGGCCAAGGCCGGTGTGGTGTTCAACCCCTCGACCGACCCCAGCGTCATCCAGTGGATGATGGAGGACGTGGACCTGATCCTCGTCATGTCGATCAACCCCGGCTTCGGCGGCCAAAGCTTCATGACCTCCCAGCTTCGCAAGATCGAAGCCCTGCGCGCGATGATCGACGCGACGGGCCGCGACATTCCCCTGGAGGTCGATGGCGGGGTGACGCCGCAGACCGCGCCCCAGTGCGTGGCGGCTGGCGCCACGGCGCTCGTGGCCGGCACGGCGGTCTTCAAGGGCGGCCCCGCGGCCTACGCCGCCAACATCGCCGCCTTGCGCGGCGGGTGAGCGGCGGTCGGAGCCGATGCCGGCCTCGGTGCTCGAGCGCATACCGCTAGCCTATCGGCCCTACGCCGCCGCCGTGGCGGTCCGCCGCCGGATCGCCCTGGAGTGGGCCGCCTCACCGCTGCACCACCTCCTGCTCGCGGGCCCGCGCCCGGACGGCCTCGGTGTGGCGCCCAGGGATCTGCGGCCGGCGGACCCCGAAGCCGGCCGCCGGCTCCTGGCGGGCGCCTTCGTGCTCGAAGGCCAGACCCTGAACGCCGGCGTGCGTGGCGACCCCTGGGATCGCCCAAGCCCCAGCCGCGCTTTCGCCGAAGCCCTGCACGGCTTCGGTTGGCTCAAGGACCTGACCGCGCACGGTGACGCCGGCGGCTGGGAGGGCCTTCGTCTGACGCTGGCCTGGCGTCGGCTGTTCGGCCGCTGGAACGCCTTCGCCTGGGACCCTCACGTCCTGGAGCGCCGGGTGTTCAACCTCGCCTGCCAGTTGCGCGACATCTCTGCCCCCGCGTCCGACGCCGAAGCCGACCAGGTCGCAACCGACCTGGCTCGCCAGGCGCGCTTCCTGCTCGTGGTCCGGGACGGGCCGGTCAGGGCCGCAGAGCACGCCGCCGCCGCGGCGGTGGCCGGGGCTGCGCTCGGAGGCCGGGCGGGCGCGCAGCTGCTCGACAGGGCGCTGGTCCGGCTGCGCCACGTCCTGCCCAGGAGCGTGACGCAGGACGGCGGCCACGCGACGCGCAGTCCGCAGGCGGCGCTGGAGCTGCTGTTCGATCTCTCCACCCTCGACGACGCCCTGGCGCAGCGCCGCATTGCGAGCCCCGACGCCCTGATGCGCGCCGTCGACCGCCTGGCCGGCGCGGTGCGGTTCTTCACCCTGGCGGACGGGCGGCTGGCGGCGTTCCAGGGCGGGGCCGCCCTGCCCGGCGGCTATGTCGCCGCTGTACGCGCCCAGGATGAGCTCGGCGAGCGCGCGACGCCGGTCGCCCGCAACGGCTACCACCGGCTGGAAGCGCGCTCCCTGCAGATCGTGGCCGATGCCGAGGCGCCGGCCTCGGGGCCTTGGAGCGTCGCCGCCTGCGCCCAGCCGCTCGCCGTCGAGATCCTCGCGGGCGGGCGGCGGCTGATCGTGGGGTCGGGCTGGTCGCCGCAGGTGGGCGGGCCGCAGGCGCTTCGTCTGGTCGACGCGGCCTCCACCGCCTCGGTCGCGGAGGCCTCCTGCGGCGCGCCTCTGGGCGGGTTCGCTGGCCAGGTGCTCGGCCCGTGGCTGACCGGCGCCTATGCGGTGTCGGACGTCCGTCGCCACGAAGCGCCGGGCGCGCTCTGGCTGGAGCTGGCGCACGACGGTTGGGCGGAGCGCTTCGGCCTGCGCCATGAGCGCCGGCTGTATCTCGACATCGAGGCCGATGAACTGCGTGGGGAGGACCGGCTGGTTCCGCTGGCCGCCCGGGGCGGCGCCGAGGGCCGTCGTTTTGTCCCCTTCGTGGTCCGTTTCCACCTGCATCCGCAGGTCAGCGCCCTGATCGCACGCGACCGCAAGAGCGTGCTGCTCAAGGCGGAGGGCGAGGACGCCGGCTGGTGGCTGCGTAACGACGCCCTCGACGTGGCGCTGGAACCCTCGGTCTACAGCCAGGACGGCGTGACCCGGCACGGCCAGCAGATCGTGCTGCGCGGCCAGGCGCGGCTGGATTCCGGCGCCAAGGTGCGCTGGAAGCTGTCTGCGGCCGCAGAGCGCGTTGACGAGGCCCCGGCCGCGCCTTAAGCCGCGCCCATCCTTGCGTGACTGGCGATATAGGTGGGCGACCACCGGGGAGCGCGATGGACCATAGACGCCGCTCGCCTGGGCATTTTCCCGCTTCAAGCCAGGAGAACGCCGTGCCCGCCGCCCCAGATTTTCCCCCCGCTCCCGACCGCGCCCAGGTCAAGCGCGCCCTGATCTCGGTTTCCGACAAGACCGGCCTCGTGGACGCCGCCAGGCTGCTGGCCAGCCTGGGCGTGGAGCTGGTCTCCACCGGCGGCACACGCAAGGCGATCGCCGACGCCGGCCTGCCGGTGAAGGACATCTCCGACCTCACGGGCTTTCCCGAGATGATGGATGGGCGGGTGAAGACCCTGCATCCGATCGTCCATGGCGGCCTCTTGGGCGTCCGCGACGCCGCCGATCACGCGAGGGCGATGGCCGAGCATGGCATTGGCGGCATCGACCTCGTCTACGTCAACCTCTACCCGTTCGAGGCAACCGTCGCGGGCGGCGCGGACTACGCCACGGCGGTGGAGAACATCGACATCGGCGGGCCGGCGATGATCCGCTCGGCGGCTAAGAACCACGGCTATGTCGCCGTCTGCACCGAGATCGCCGACCTGCAGGAGGTGCTGGCCGAGCTGCAGGCGGACGGGACCACCAGCTTGCAGCTGCGCAAGCGGCTCGCGGCGCGCGCCTACGCTCGCACGGCGGCCTATGACGCGGCGATCAGCGGCTGGTTCGCCGAAGCGCTCGGCGAGCCCTGGCCGAAGCGGCGCGCCTTCGCCGGCGAGCTGGTGCAGACGATGCGCTATGGCGAGAACCCGCACCAGGAGGCGGCCTTCTACCGCTTCGGCGCCCCGCGCATCGGGGTCGCCACGGCCCGCCAGCTCCAGGGCAAGGAACTCAGCTACAACAACATCAACGACACCGACGCAGCCTTCGAGCTGATCGCCGAGTTCGACCCGGCGGCCGGCCCCGCCTGCGCGATCATCAAGCACGCCAATCCCTGCGGCTTGGCCACAGGCAAGACCATGGTCGAGGCCTACCAGCGGGCGCTGGCCTGCGATCCCGTGAGCGCCTTCGGCGGCATCATCGCCCTGAACGGCCGGCTTGACGCCGCCACCGCCACCGAGATCCTCAAGCTGCTCACCGAGGTGGTCATCGCGCCGGACGCCGACGATGACGCGGTCGCCCTGTTCGCAAAAAAGAAGAATGTCCGCCTACTGACGACCGGCGGCCTGCCGGATCCGCTGGCGGCCGGCCTGACTTTCAAGTCGGTGGCTGGCGGGTTCCTGGTCCAGGGCCGCGACGACGCGCGCCTGACCCCGTCCGACCTCAAGGTCGTGACCCGGCGCGCGCCTAGCGACGAGGAGGTGCGCGACATGCTGTTCGCCTTCACCATCGCCAAGCACGTGAAATCGAACGCCATCGTCTACGCCCGCGACGGCCAAACCCTGGGCGTCGGCGCAGGCCAGATGAACCGCAAGGACTCCGCCCGCATCGCCGCCCTCCGCGCCGAGGATTTCGGCCTGGACCTGCGGGGCTCGGCCTGCGCGTCGGAAGCGTTCTTCCCGTTCCCCGACGGTCTCCTCCAGGCCGCCGACGCCGGCTGCACGGCGGTGATCCAGCCCGGCGGCTCGATCGGCGACAAGGCGGTGATCGAGGCCGCCGACGAGCGCGGCCTCGCCATGGTCTTCACCGGCGTGCGGGTCTTCCGGCACTGAGCCGGAGCTTCACCGCTTGCGCTTCGGCCCCTCCGCTGCGAGTTCGCGCAGGGCGGCGTTGGCGATCGTGAGCTTGGCGAAGGTCCAGGGGCCGCCCGAGGCCTCGATGTCGTCGATGGTGCGCCGGGCGGCGCCGACCTTTTCCCGATGCAGGGCCGCCCAGGAGTTCGCCGCGTCCTTGGCCGCGTCGGCATCCTCCCCGGCCTGCGCGCCGCCAGTGAAGGCCATCACCGACCGGGCGAGCTCGGCCTGCTGGGTCAGCAGGTCTTCGATCAGCCGGCGCAGGGCCGTGCGTTCGAAGTTGTCGCCCACCGAATAGGCGCTGGCCGCCTGGCGCACCCGGTCGAAGCCGAAGGCCGCGCCGATCGCGTGATAGAGCCGCGCCACAGGCGCTAGCGGCCAAGTCGACGCCTCGGCGATATCCACCAGGTCGCCGGCGGTGGTCAGCGGCTGGAGGATGGCCACCGCGCGAGCCTTCTCCTCCGGCGCGCCGGCGGCGATCAGGTCGCGCACGCGGGCCTCCACCGAGCCCTGTTCGATCGGCGACAGGACGCCCGGCAGCAGGCGGCGAAGCATCTTGAAGTCGGCGCCGTAGCGCGAGACCAGGCTGTCGACCTCCAACCGCTCGCGCGCCGCGCGCCGCGCGAGCCAGAAGGTGGCGCCGCGAAGCGCCGCGCTGATCCGCCGGAACAGCACCATCTGGGCGGCCGCCGGGATCTTGCCGTCCAGCGCCTCGACGGAGCCCCACAGCGGCGGGATCTCCAGAATGGCCTTGGCCGCCTCATAGCCGGCGGTGAAAGCCTGGGCGTCGGCGCCTGCGGCCGGCATCAGCCGGGAGGGAAAGCTCGGGCCGCAGCGGTTGATCATGTCGTTGGCGACGACGGTGGCTATGATGTCGCGGCGCAGGCGGTGGCGCCGCATCTGCGGTTCCCACTTGCGCAGCGGCTTGGGGAAATAGTCGACGAGCAGGCGTTCGAAAAACGGGTCGTCGGCCGCGTCGCTGGCCACGATCTCCCGCTTCAGCTCGAGCTTGCCGTAGGCCAGCAGGACCGCGTTCTCCGGCCGCGTCAGGCCCTTGCCGGCCTGCGCGCGTTCGGCGATCGCCGCGGCGTCGGGCAGGCCTTCGACGACCCGGTCCAGACGTCCCTTGTGTTCGAGGTCGGCCATGAATTGCGCGTGCGGCAGGAGCTCGCCGACCGCGTCCATGTCCATCAGCGAAAGCGCAAGGGTCTGGCCGTAGTTGTGGGCCAGCACGTGGCGGGCGACGTCCTCGGTCATCGACTGCAGCAGGCTGTCGCGCCGCTTGCGGGTGAGTTCGTCCGTACGCTCGAGCATGCCGGTCAGGATCTTGATATTCACCTCGTGGTCGGAGGTGTCGACGCCCGCGGAGTTGTCGATGGCGTCAGTGTCGATCCGCCCGCCGGCGCTGGCGTACTCGATCCGCCCAGCCTGGGTGAAGCCGAGGTTGGCGCCCTCGCCCACCACCTTCACGCGCAGCTCGGAGCCGTTGATCCGCACGCCGTCGTTGGCCTTGTCGCCGACGTCGATGTTGGCCTCCGACTTCGCCTTCACATAGGTGCCGATCCCGCCGAGGTAGAGCAACTCGGCCGGCGCCTTGAGGATCGCGTGGATCAGGTCGGCGGGCGGCAGGCTGTCGGCCTCGACCTGCAGCATGGCCTTCACCTGCGCCGTGAGCGGGACCGACTTCAGCGTGCGGGCGAAGACGCCGCCGCCTTTGGAGATCACCTTGCGGTCGTAGTCGTCCCAGGAGGACCGCGGCAGGGCGAACATCCGGGCGCGCTCGGCCCAGGAAGCCGCAGGGTCCGGATCGGGATCGAGGAAGATGTGCCGGTGGTCGAAGGCGGCCAGCAGCTTCGTCTGCTTCGACAGCAGCATGCCGTTGCCGAACACGTCGCCCGACATGTCGCCACAGCCCACCACGGTGAACGGCTCGGCCTGGATGTCCTTGCCGAGCTCGCGGAAATGGCGCTTCACCGCCTCCCAGGCGCCGCGCGCGGTTATGCCCATGGCCTTGTGGTCGTAGCCCGCCGACCCGCCCGAAGCGAAGGCGTCGCCCAGCCAGAAGCCGTAGGCCTCGGCCACGCCGTTGGCGATGTCGGAGAAGGTCGCCGTGCCCTTGTCGGCCGCGACCACCAGATAGGGGTCGTCGCCGTCGAAGGCGATCACGTCCTTGGGCGGGATGACCTTGCCGTCAGGCGCGAGGTTGTCGGTGATGTCCAACAGGCCATAGAGGAAGGTCTTGTAGGCGCTGATCCCTTCGGCGCGGATGGCGTCGGGCGAGCCGCCCTTCGGCAGTTGTTTGGGGTAGAAGCCGCCCTTCGAGCCGACCGGCACGATCACCGCGTTCTTTACCTGCTGGGCTTTCACCAGCCCGAGCACTTCGGTTCGGAAATCGTCGCGCCGGTCGCTCCAGCGCAGGCCGCCGCGGGCGACGGGGCCGAAGCGCAGATGAACGCCCTCGACGTTGACGCCCCAGACGAATATCTCGCGATAGGGCCTCGGCGCGGGCAGGTCGGCCAGATCGCCGCTCGCCACCTTGAACGAGATGTAGGCCTTGGGCGCCCCGTCCTCGCCCGGCTGATAGAAGTTGGTCCGCTGGGTGGCCGCGACCAGCAGGGCCAGGCGGCGCAGCACCCGATCATGGTCGAGGCTCTCGACCCCCTGTAAGGCCTCCACGACCCGGGCCATTACCGCATCGGCGTCAGCCCGGCGGCGGTCCAGGCTGGCCCGAGAGGCCGGATCGAACTTCGTCTTGAATAGCTCGAGGATCAGGCGCGCCACCTGCGGATGGGCGGACAGCGCCTCCTCCTGCACCCGCTGGCTGGGATCGAGTCCCGACTGCTGGCGATGGCGGGCGAGCGCCCGGATCAGGGCCGCGTCGCGCCAGGGAATCGCCAGCTCCATGACCAGGCGGTTGAAGCCGTCGTTCTCGGTGCGCCCGGTCCAGACCGCGACGACCGTGTCCTCGAAGGCGTCCTTCAGTTGGGCGAACACCAGCTCCGCGCCCAGAGGATCCTCGATCTCGAAGTCATGCACCCAGATCACCGGGCCGCCGGCGGGCGAGACGGGGAAGCCCGCCTCGGCGATGGCGTTGAGGCCCATGTTGTCGAGGATCGGCAGGACGTCGGACAGCGGCGCCGGCGCCTCGGCGCGATAGAACTTGAACCGGAACTGCAGCTCGTTGTCCTCGGCGCAGCGATAGGCCCGCACGCAGACAGAGGGGCCTTCCGCCATCCCCTCGATCACCGCCAGGTCGGCCAGCGCCTCCTCCGGGTCGAACCGGTCACGGTAGCCGGCAGGGAAGGCGTCGGCGTAGCGGGTCAGGGTTGCGGCGACCTCCGGCGGCGCGCGGCCGGAGGCGCGGACGTCGGCTTCGAAGCGGTCTTCCCAGGTCCGCGCCGCGTCGGTGATGGCGCCTTCCAGGACCTTCAGGTCCGGCTGGTCGTGCGCGCCGGGAGTGAAGCCGATGATGTAGTGCACCCGCGCCAGCGGCGCGTCGGAGAAGCTGGGATAGGACGCCGAGACCCGCCCGCGATAGGCCTGCGCGAGGATCTGGCCGGCCCGCGCGGCGAGCTCGGAGTTATAGTGGTCGCGGGGCAGGAACAGCAGCAGGGACGCAAACCGGTCGAAGGGGTCGCGGCGCTCGAACAGCCGGACCCGCGGCCGGTCGTAGAGATGCAGGATGCCCAGCGCCTCGACCAAGAGGTCGTCCTCGGTCATCTGGAAGAGTTCGTCGCGCGGGTGGTTCTCGACGATGTTCTTCAGGCGCTTTTCGTTGTGGCTGCCGGGCGCCATGGCTGCGCGGCGCACGACGTTCGAAACCTTCTCGCGGATCAGCGGCACCGCCGTCGCCGGCTGGTCGTAGGCTTCGGCGGTGAACAGGCCGACGAAGCGGACCTCCCCGACCGGCCTGTCGGCGGCGTCGTACCGCTTGACCCCGACGTAATCCATGTAGGCGCGGCGATGGACGCGGCTGCGCACGTTCGACTTCGCCACAGTCAGCGCCGGGTCGGTGAGCAGCCGGTCCTTGACCTTGCCCAGCAGGATCGCCGGCTCGTTGGCGCGCCGCAGCACCGTGCGCGCCGGATCGCGCAGCACCCCCAGGCCGTCCTTGGCCTGGTAGAGCGGCTCTTCCGGCGCATAGTCGCCGCTCTTCAGCCGGGGATATTCGTAGACCCGCGCGCCGAGGAAGACGAACTGCGAAGCCTCGAGCCACTCCAGGAACGCGACCTCCTCCGGCCGGGCGCGCGCCGTATGGCTCTTGAGTTCCGCCAGGGTCGCGGCCATCAGGGCCTGCATCTGCGGGAAGTCGTCGACCGCCGCACGGACATCCTTCAGCGTCTCGGTGACGCCGCGCACCAGGGCCGCCTCGCGGTCGCCGCCCACCCGCTCGAGGAACACCTCGATCATCGACTCGCGCCGTGCGGAGCCGGTGGCGCCGCGCAGGCCGGCTCGGTCGCGCTGGACCTTGACGATGGGGTGGAACAGCGCGCGGACCGAAAGTCCCTGCTCGGCGATTTCGCTCATAATCGAGTCGACCAGGAACGGCGCGTCGTCCTGCACGATCTCGAGCCTATCGAGGGCGTCGGCCTTGATCGCCGGCGCGATGCGGATCGTGGGGCCTCGGCCGCGCCGCCGCTCGCCGAAACGCCAGAAGTCCGCGAGGTTGGCGCCCAGGTCGGCGGTGGAGAGTTCAGGAAGCTCGTCCGGCGCGGCGTCGGCGGCCGCCTGCAGCGCAAAGGCGCGCGCGTCGGCGATGGCGGGATCGTCCTTGAGGGCGGCGAGGACGGCCTTGGGAAGCGTCGAGGAACTGGGCCCGCGGCTCATCGGGCGCCTCGGGCGCGCAGGCCGTTCTGGAGCCGCCGGGTTCCGGACACGAGGACGGCGCCGGAGGAGAGTGTCCGGCGCCGTT
>Ga0070659_100001254_pt1 | contig 18424 bp, 18 predicted proteins | sample KBSC23metaG_FD_64666 | JGI IMG/M metagenome (GOLD analysis project Ga0070659, IMG submission 64666) | Corn rhizosphere microbial communities from Kellogg Biological Station, Michigan, USA - KBS C2-3 metaG | ecosystem: Host-associated > Plants > Roots > Rhizosphere > Soil ... | reverse complement strand
CGACGGCGACCTCGCCACCGACCGCGACATACGGCGCCGAGCCGGGTGCCGGGGACGCATAGAAGATCCCGGTGAGTGGCGCCTTGATCGAGGGCTTCGAGGCCACGGCTGGCTCTCGGCCGGCAGCGGACGGCTCTCCGCTCGAGGGGACGGTCATGGTCGTGGCGGCAGGTGACGTCGCCGCGAGGTTCGTGACGGAGATCGGCGCGAGGGCCGACGGCTTGCGCAGGACGAGACCAGTGGCCCCAGCTTCGACCTCGAGCTCGGTCAGGTCGGACCGGTCGAGTAGCGCCGCAAGACGGTCGATCAGGCGCAGCAACTCGAGGTCGCCGCCGTCCGTCGGCGGTACGACCGTGTCGACCGACGTCGGCGATGTGGCAGCAGCGTCAGCGGCGGCCTCTGCGGCATCGGGAGCCGGATCGTCGCCGGGGACCGGCGCGCCCGCCTGGAGGTCGTCGGTCATCCGTCCCACCGCCGGAAGAGCAGCGCGGTGTTCTGGCCACCGAAGCCGAAGGAATTCGACAGCGCAAGCCGCACTTGCTGCCCGAGCGCGGAACCGGTGACGAGCGGAATGCCGTCGGCTTCCGGGTCCGGCCGGTCCAGGTTGATCGTCGGGGGGATGCACGAGTCGCGCATCGTCATGATCGTCGAGATCGCTTCGATAGCACCGGCGGCGCCGAGGGTGTGGCCGATCATCGACTTGTTGGCCGTGACTGGGACCGACGCGGCCCGATCGCCGAGGATCGTCTTGATCGCCTGGAGCTCGGCCTTGTCGCCCTCTGGCGTCGACGTCGCGTGCGCGTTCACGTGATCGATCTCGTCGGCCGATACGCCGGCCTTCTCGATGGCCCGCCGCGCCGCGCGGACCGCGCCGATGCCACCGGGCGCCGGCAGCGTGATGTGCGACGCGTCCGCCGTCGCGCCGTACCCGATCAGCTCGGCGAGGGGTTCGGCACCACGCGCCTCGGCGTGCGCCAGCTCCTCGAGGACGACGACGCCCGAACCCTCCCCGATCACGAACCCGTCGCGATCGACGTCGAACGGACGCGACGCCGCCGCCGGGTCGTCGTTGCGCGTGGACAGCGCGCGCATCGCCGCGAAGCCGCCGACGAGCGTCTCGTAGATGCCCGCCTCCGAACCGCCCGCGAGCATCACGTCCGCGTCGTCACGGCGGATGGTCTCCCACGCCTCACCGATGGCGTGGCCACCGGTCGCGCACGCGGACACCGTCGCGAAGTTGGGTCCGGTCATGCCGAAGCTGATCGCGACCTGCCCAGAACCGACGTTCGGGATCCCGTAGGCGATGAGGAACGGGCTGATCCGATCCGGGCCGCGTGTGATGTCGGTCGCGAAGCCATCCTGAAGGGTCCCGACGCCGCCGAGACCGGTCCCAAGGATGACCCCAGTCCGCTCCGACAGCTCGCCCTCGAGCCGCTCCGGCAGACCGGCTTGATCCATGGCCTCGCGCGCCGCCACCAGCCCGAACTGCATGTAGCGATCCATCCGGCGCTGGTCCTTCCGATCGATCACCGGGCTCGGATCGAAGTCGTGGACCTGCCCGGCGAAACGGACACTGAGGCGCGACGGGTCGAAGGCCTCGATCGTGCTCACGCCGGAGCGGCCGGCGACCATCCCGGCCCATGTGCTCGTTACGTCCTTGCCGAGGGGTGTGACGAGACCCATCCCGGTGACCACGACGCGGCGTGAGGTCATCGGACGAGCTTGCCGGTGCGGACCGTGGCGGCGCGGTACACATCGCCGGCAAGGCCACGTTCGGAGATGGCATTGGCGACGCGCAGCGTGTCGAACTCCGTCCGCCGGATCTCAGCGCGGACCTCGCCGTCGTCGATCTCGATGAGCGCCCACGAGGCGGTCGAGTCGCCATCGAACACATAGCCTGCAGAGCCGGCGTTGACGATCACCTTGAACCCGAGGTCACGGACCTCCGGAAGATGGGTGTGGCCACAGATGATCACGCGAGCGTCCGTCCGGGCGAGCAGCTCGATCGTCACCGATGGATCGAGGTTCTGGTCCAGACCCGCGGTCTGCGAGCCGGGCGACGCGTGGCAGACGAGGACGAGCGTGTCGTCGTCCGTACGGAGGCGACGCTCCGAGGGGAGCGCGCGCAGCCACTCGACCCGCTCGTCGCCCAGGGCGTCGTGCGCCCATTCGGCTGCGGCGGCGATCGCGTCCGGCACGCCATCGGTCATCCAGGGGAAGGCGGCCGCGTAGTCGAAGTCCGCCACGGCAACGTCGGTGTTGCCGGCGATGACGGCCGTGCCTGCCTCGGCTGCGGAGCGCAGCGCGTCGACCGCGGCTGCAGGCTCCGGTCCGTTGAGCACGAGGTCGCCCGCGACCACGATGTGGTCCGGCTTCGCACGAGCGACGTCCGCCAGGACGGCTTCCAGCGCGGTGACGTTGCCGTGCACGTCGGACAGTGCCGCGATCCGCGTCATCGCAGCGTTCCTTCGGGCGGGATGATGAAGCTCAGCAGGCCCTCGCAGGCGACTTCGCCATCGACCGTGGCGACACCGCGACCCTTGCCGAAGCGCGACCCGAGCTTCTCCATCGTGATCTCGAGCCGGAGCGTGTCACCAGGCGCCACGATCCGCTTGAAGCGGACGTCGTCGATCCCGGCGAACAACCCGATCCGGTCGCCGAAGCCTTCCTGCTTCGCCACGTAGACGGCCATGGTCTGGGCGAGCGCCTCGACCTGCAGCACGCCCGGCATCACCGGCAGCCCTGGGAAGTGGCCGGCAAAGAACCACTCGGTGGCGGTGACGCCCTTCTCCCCGACGATCCGCTTCGCCTCGGCGTCGTATTCGACGATCCGGTCGACGAGCAGGAACGGGTGGCGATGCGGGATGAGGCGTTCGATCTCGGAGGTCGAGTGGACGATGGTGGTCACGGAGGCTCCTGGGCGGGGTAGGCCTTCAGTCTGGTCGATGCGAGCGGACGGCTGCGGGGCGGCGTGTGCAGGTCTGCACCACCGTCATACGCGAGCAGCCGCCGCGAGGAACGCTGCGCTGCCGACGCGATCGAGCAGATTGGTCGTCATCCGGCCCTCGAGGAAGGTCTCGGACGCGAGCAGCGCCTGGTGGATGTCGACGTTGGTCGTGATGCCGTCGACGACGAGCTCCGCGAGCGCCACGCGGCCACGCGCGATGGCCGTCGCACGATCCGGGCCCCAGACGATGAGCTTGCCGAGCAGCGAGTCGTAGTAGGGCGGCACGTCGTAGCCGGTGAAGAGGTGCGAGTCCATGCGGACACCCGGTCCGCCCGGCGCGTGGTAGCGCTCGACCGTCCCGGCTCCGGGCCGGAAGTCATTGGATGCGTCCTCAGCGTTGATCCGGAACTCGATGGCGTGGCCGTCGAAGTCGATATCGGCCTGGGTGATGCCGAGCGGCTCACCGGCGGCGATGCGCATCTGCATGGTGACGAGATCGAGCCCGGTCACGGCCTCCGTCACCGGATGCTCGACCTGGATCCGGCAGTTGATCTCGATGAAGTAGTAATCGCCTTGCGTGTCGACGAGGAACTCGAGCGTGCCGACGTTCTCGTAGCCGGCCGCGACGACCGCGCGCACCGCCTTCTCGGCGAGCTCGGCGCGGGCAGCCGGTGACAGCGCGGGGGTCGGCGACTCCTCGATGATCTTCTGATGGCGGCGCTGGACCGAGCAGTCGCGCTCACCGAGGTGGACGCCATGACCGTACCGGTCGACCGCGACCTGTACCTCGACGTGCCGGTTCTCGTCGAGCCACTTCTCGAGGTAGAGCGAGTCGTCCCCGAACGCCGCCTTCGCCTCGCTGCGGCAGACCTTGAGCACGGATTCGAGCTCACGCGGCGTGCGGACCATGCGCATCCCCTTGCCGCCGCCACCGGCCGATGGCTTGACCAGTACCGGGTAGCCGATCCGTTCCGCCTCTGCCAGCGCGTGCTGGTCGTCGCGGAGCATGCCCTCGGACCCCGGGATGGTCGGCAGGCCGTGCGCGCCCAGGAGCTGCCGCGTGCCCGCCTTGCTCGCGAACCGCTCGAGCACGTTCGCCGGCGGCCCGATGAACGTCAGCCCATGCGCTGCCACGACCTCGGCGAAACCCTCGTCTTCGGATAGGAAGCCGTACCCGGGATGGATCGCGTCGCACCCGGTGACCAGGGCCGCGGAGATCACCGCGGGCGCTGAGAGGTACGAGCGCTGTGCCTCGGCCGGACCGATGCAGATGGCCTCGTCCGCGAGCCCGACGGGCAGCGACTCACGGTCCGCTTCGCTGTACGCCACGACCGATTCGACGCCGAGAGCGCGGCACGCGCGAAGGATGCGCAGGGCGATCTCGCCCCGATTGGCGATCAGGACCTTCTTGAACATCAGCTGGGCCCGGAGCCGTTGGTCGACGTGGGCACACCGAACTCGATCGTGATAAGGTCCTGGCCGTACTCGACCGCGTCACCGGCTTCGACGAGGCTGGTTCCCACGACACCATCGATCGGCGCAACGACCTCCTGAGCGACGCCGAGCATGTCGACCGCGCCCAATCGATCGCCGGCGCGCACGCGGGCGCCCGCCGTCAGGTCCTTGCGCGGCTGGTAGATGCCGACCGCGGGTGACGTCGCGACGCTCCGCGAGTCCGACCGAACCGTCCCGTGCGATACCGCGTGGGCGGGCCGCGACGAGGCCGAGTGCGCGCGTTCTGTCGGCCGCTCGGCCGCTCGGTCCGACGATCGACGGTCACGCGTCGCTGGTCCCCCCGGACGGCGCAAGCGGACGCGCCAGGCACCCTCGCGGACCTCGAGCTCGCCGAGCCCCGTTGCGCCGAGCTTTGCGATCAGCGCGGGAAGGAGTTCGTCGGTCAGGCGGTCGATCGCGGCGTGATCCGCAGCGCGTTCGGCGGGGTCTCGCTCCAAGCGGGTATCGCGTGACGACGGTTCGGACACGCGCTACACCTCCTCGCGAGCGGGTGGGTCGTCATCGCGCGACCACACCTCCACACCCACGAGACCCCGGCGAGCCGGATCGAGCAGGTCGCGCAGGCGATCCGCCAGGCTCCGGTCGACGCGCCCTGGGACCTCGGGTCGGGCGACCTCAGTGTAGGCGCCCAGAGCACGGTAGCGTCGGTAGCGCTGCTCGACGAGCGCATCGATCGGCATGGCCGCGAGTGCGTCCAGGCGGTCGACGATGATCGCGCGGAGCCGGTCCGCCGTGGCCTCGGGCTCGGCCTGCGCGCCTTCACCGGGCTCCGGGACCACGATGTCGACCACGCCGAGCGCGTGCTGATCGGCCGCCGACATGCGCATCGCCGCTGCTGCGGTCGCCGCTTCGTCCGCCGTGCGCCACAGGATCGAGGCGCAGCCCTCGGGGCTGATCACCGAGTAGACCGCGTTCTCCAGCGCGATGACGACGTCACCGACGGCGATAGCCAGCGCGCCGCCGGAGCCACCCTCGCCGGTGATCACGGTCACGATCGGTGTTCGAAGCCGGGTCATCAGGCCGATCGAGCGAGCGATCGCCTCGGCGATCCCGCGCTCCTCGGATTCGGGACCCGGATGGGCGCCGGGGACGTCGACGAAGGTGATGACCGGCAGACCGGCGCGCTCGGCCAGCTCCATCACCCGCATCGCCTTCCGGTAGCCCTCCGGGTGGGGCATCCCGAAGTTGCGCCGGATGTTCTCGTCCGTGTCGGAACCCTTCTGCTGACCGATGACCGCGACGCGTCGCCCTTCGATCCGGGCGAGTCCGGCCACGATCGCCGCGTCGTCGCCGAAGAGGCGGTCCCCGTGGAGCTCGACGAACTCGTCGGCCATCGCGTCCATGAACTCGAGCGTGCGAGGTCGGCGCAGGGTACGGGCGAGCTGGACGCGGGCCCAGACGTCGTCCTTCGCAGTCGCATCCAGAGCGGGCAGGGCAGCTCCCCCGTCATCGTCGACCGCGGGGACCGTCGGCGGCAGCTCGGCCGGCTTCTCGTCATCGCCGTTCGTGCCATCGCCATTGGCGAGTTCGCCGACCCGGTCGGCGAGCGTGGTCAGGAACGAGAACGGACGGAACGCCGGCACGTCCTCGACGGGCTCGGGCTCGTCGAACGTGCCGCGGGCCGGGAGCAGGCGGAGCAGGCTCGCGAGCTCGTCATGGAGCTCAGCGCGCGTCACGACCCGGTCCACGAACCCGTGGCTGAAGAGGAACTCGGACCGCTGGAAGCCGGGCGGTAGCTCGGTCGCGATCGTGCCGGCGGTGACGCGTGCGCCGGCGAACCCGATGAGGGCATCGGGCTCGGCGATATTCACGTCGCCGACCGCGGCGAACGACGCGAACACGCCGCCGGTCGTCGGGTCAGAGAGGATCGACAGGTACGGGACTCCTGCCGCGCGCAGCCGTTCCAACGCTCCCAGCGTCTTGGCGAGCTGCATGAGCGCGAGCGTGCCTTCCTGCATCCGGGCGCCACCGGACGCGCTGACCACGATCAGTGGCACCCGAGCGGCAAGCGCGTGTTCTGCGGCCCGGGTCACCTTCTCGCCGACGACCGCGCCCATCGAGCCGCCCATGAACCCGAAGTCCATGACGCACAGTGCGACCTCGTGGCCGCCGACGGCGCCGGTCCCCCAGACCGCCGCGTCGCGCATGCCGGTCGTGAGTTGCGCGGCCGACAGCCGGTCGGGGTACGCCTTGAGATCCACGAACCCGAGGGCGTCGACGGATTGCAGGCCGGGGTCACGCTCGCCCCAGGTCCCTGGGTCGAGCAGGTGCTCGATGCGGGCCTCCGCCGACAGCCGGAAGTGGTGGCCGCAGTTGGTGCAGACGCGGAGGTTCTTCTCGAGCTGCTTGTTGAACAGCATCGTCGAGCAGGTCGGGCACTTGGTCCACAAGTCCGGCGGGTAGACGTCCCGGCGCGCGCGGAACGACGGCAGCTTGAGCGGCATCAGACGAGTCTCGCCCGGGAGACCGCGCGGACCGCGCGCGACATCGGGTCAGCCGGCGGCCGGCCGCGCCTCCACGCGACGAACGCCGCCCCGGCCAGCGAGATCGCCGCTGAGGTCAGCACGCCCCCGATGACGACGGGCCGGACTTGTGCGCGCGGATCGCCCGCCGACCGCAGGGCGATCGCGTGGAAGTCGAGGACGTCCGCTGGGATGTCCGTTCCTGACGCCGTGGCCGCCAACCGCGCCGACAAGGCTTCGACGAAGCGGAACGACGGGTGATATCGCGGCAGCGCGGCAAGTGCGTCGGCGGTGGCTCGCAGGTCGGCCGGGATGTCCGATGGATCGCGTGGCGTCCGGGCCAGCAGCGACTCGAGATATCGGTCGACGACGAGCGCTTCGATCTCCCCGTCGCGCGCCGACCGCTCGAGGGTCACGCCCTCCCCTCGCCGCGCCGGGCGAGATCCCGCGCCGCGCTCCGAAGGCCGCGATGGATCAGGACGCGGACGGCACCCTCGGACCGATCGAGGACAGCGGCGATCTCCGCCGTCGACATCTCGTGGACGAAGCGAAGGATCACGGCTCGCCGCCGATCACCCGTGAGCCGATCGACGGCTGCCCACGCCGACGAGGCCGACTCGCGGTCGACCACGGTCGCCTCGATGTCGAGCGGATCCGGGGTCGCGAATGCGAGATCGAGCGGCGCCTCTGGCCGGCGACGGGTTCGACGGCGCCGCTCGGCGATGACGTTGCGGGCGATGCGGAAGAGCCAGATCCGGAACGTCGACGCGCCGCTCCCGTCGTCGTCGCCCGCACGCTCCTCGAATCGAGGCAACGCGGAAAGAGCGGACAGGAATGTCCGCTCGGTGGCGTCCTCTGCCTCGTGGTGATCGCCGAGCTCATAGACCGCGAAGCTGTACACCTGTGCGACGTATTTCCGATAGAGCGCATCGAACCGCGCAGGATCGGCGCGCGCGGCTTCCACCAGCGACCGATCGAGGTCGAATGGGGTGGGCCGAGCGCGACCGGCCTCCACGGGCCGCGTCACCTTCCTGAATGCCGGTCGGGCCACGCTGTTACACCCCGCCCCGAGCTGCGACGGTGTCACTGAGCCGGACGTGGGCGATCTCGCCGACGAACACCGACCGGCCGTCGACCAGGAGCGCACCCGTTTCGACGTCCACACCCGTCGCGTTGACGGTCGTGCGCGACCCGTCGACCCCGACGAGATCCACGTCGCGGTCCGTCGTCACCTGGCGCTCGCTCCACCCGAGGCCGTCGAACTGCCCGTGCCGGAGGTCATCGACCCGCGGCTCGAGTCGATCCACGAACAGCGTCAGCAGGGTGTCGTGGTCGATCGGGCCTGACGCCAGTTCGGCCAACGACGTCATCGCATCCGCGAGATCGGCCGGGAACTCGTCACGAGACCAGGCGCCGTTCACGCCGATCCCGATCACAGCGCGCGGATCGTCCGTCCCGATCCGGTCGGTCTCGCCGAGCACCCCGGCAAGCTTCCTCAGACCACCGGGCGCCTCCACGACCAGGTCGTTGGGCCATTTCAGAGCGATCGTCCCCTCCGGCAGACGGGCCACCTCCTCGCCGGCCTCGGCCATCGCGAGCGAGACGACCGCCGCCAGGCGCCAGAGCTGTTCCGGCCGCAGCCAGACCGGACGGAACCCGAGCGACAGCAACAGCGCGCCACCGGGTCGGGCCGTCCAGGTCCGGCCGTCCCGGCCCCGGCCGGCCGACTGCTCGTCGGCTCGGGCGAGACACACTTCGGGTGTCCCGTCCATCAGCCAGCCACGAACGACGTCGTTGGTCGACCCGACGACGTCGAAACGTTCCTGGCGGCTGATGAGCTGCGGCATCAGTGGCAGGAGCCGGGTCACCCGGCCGCCGCGACTTCGACGGGCTCGGGCCGCTCGAGCTCGAAGGCTTCGTGTAGCGCACGGAGCGCTGTTTCGAGCTCGTCCTCGGCGATCATGCAGGTGATCCGGACCTCGGACGTCGAGATCATCTCGATGTTGACCTTCGCGTCCGCGAGCGTCCCGAACATCCGCGCCGCGTAGCCCGGCGCGTTATGCAGGCCCGCGCCGACGATGCTCACCTTGGCGACCGACGCATCGGTCGTGAGCTCGCGCGCACCGAGCTCGCGCACGACCGGGTCGAGGGCCTTCTTGGCCTTACCCAACTCGACCTGCGGCACCGTGAACGAAAGGTCGGTCTCGCCTCCGTGTCCGACGTTCTGGACGATCATGTCGACGTTCACGCCCGCCGCCGCGAGCGGTTCGAAGATCGCTCGGGCGATGCCCGGCCGGTCCGGCACGGCGACGATCGTGACCTTTGCCACGTTGCGGTCGTGGGCGAGCCCGCGGACCTTGTTGCGCTGCTCCACGAGCGGGTCCTCCTTGATCAGGGTTCCCGGCGCGTCCTCGAACGAGCTCAGGACCTCGATGACGACGCCGTTGATCCAGCCGAGCTCGACGGCGCGGACCTGCATGACCTGGGCGCCCTGATGGGCGAGCTCGAGCATCTCCTCGTAGCCGATGACCGGGAGCTGTCGCGCTCGCGGCACGAGCCTCGGGTCGGCGGTGAAGATGCCGCGGACGTCGGTGAAGACCTGGCAGCGGTCGGCGCGGAGCGCTGCGGCGAGCGCGACGGCCGTCGTGTCGCTCCCGCCACGGCCGAGCGTGGTGAGCTCCATCTCGTGGGCCTGGGCCGCGCTCTGTCCCTGGAAACCGGCAACGATCACGACCTTGCCGCCCTGGAGCTCGGCTTGGATCCGGCGCGGCTCGACGCCGGCGATCCGGGCACGTCCGTAGGTGCCGTCCGTCGTGATCCCGGCTTGTGGACCGGTCAGGCTGATCGCCGGGACGCCCATCGCGTGGAGGGCCATCGACACCAGCGTCGCGCTCTGGTGCTCGCCGGTGGCGAGCAGGACGTCGAGCTCGCGGGGATCCGGTTCGTCCGTGATCGCGGCAGCGAGACCGAGCAGCTCGTCGGTCGCGTCACCCATGGCGGACACGACCACGACGAGGTCATGGCCTGCGGCACGCTCGCGCGCGATCCGTCGCGCGACCCGCTTGATCCGGTCCGCACCGGCGACCGACGAGCCGCCGTATTTCTGGACGACCAGGGGGGCGGGCATGCGGCGCATTCTACTGCCGGTGTCCGCGTGCTCCGAACAGGCTCCGGGCGCGCTCCGCGCGGGCGGTCGCCGCCCATCTCGGCGCGAGATGCGACCATCGACACCTCGATCCCGCCACGGCGCGCGAAGGAGTCACACCGATGTGCCATGACCTCGATAGCCGACCGCCGATCGCCCCGATCGCGGGTGGCGCGCTCGATGGCCAGCTGATCGAGATCTCGGGCGCAGACGGCAACACGTTCGCGGCGTACCGGGCCCGCCCGACGTCGCCGAGCGGTGCCGGGATCGTGATCCTGCCCGATGTACGCGGGCTCCACCCGTTCTACGAGGAGCTGGCGCTGCGGTTCGCGGAACGCGGGATCGATGCCCTCGCCATCGACTACTTCGGTCGGACGGCGGGAGCGGAACCGCGCGGCGACGCCTTCGAGCACATGCCCCATGCCGAGCGGACCACCTGGGCCGGCATCTCGAGCGATATCACCGAAGGCGTCGAGACGCTGCGCCGCGAAGGCATCGAGCGGGTCTTCACGATCGGCTTCTGCATGGGTGGGCGGATGTCATTCCTGGCCTCGACGCTCGGGCTCCGACTGGCCGGGGTCATCGGGATGTACGGGACGCTCCAGGGGCCGTGGCGGAACGACGCGCCCGCACCGCTCGACCGCATCGACGACGTCGCTGCACCTCTGCTCGGGCTGTTCGGCGGCGCCGATCAGGGCATCACGGCTGAGGCGATCGCGGCGTTCGATCGCGGGCTCGCCGAACGGGTGATCGATCATCGGATCGTCACCTATCCCGGCGCACCGCACAGCTTCTTCGACCGGAAGGCCGTCGATTTCGCAGCCGAGAGCGAAGCGGCCTGGAACGAGGTCATGACGTTCATCGAAGCGCATCGCGAGCCGACCTGGTAGGTCGACTCCGGCTCAAGGATCAGCGCCGGGCGAAAACCCACGCTACTGCGACGAGCACCACGAAGATCACGGCCCACAGCAGGCCATTCGGGAGGACCCGCTCCCCCTCGGCGACCAGGCCGCGGAGCGCGGCCCCGATCGCGTCGAAGGCGCCGCCGACCAGCCCGCTGATGCCGCCCCCGACCGACCCGCCGAGCTGATCCATCAGAGGGCCGCCGGTAGGACCTTCGCTCCGGCGTTGCGTGGCTCGACGACGCGGATGACACCGTCGAGCTCGTTGTCCGCGGCGACCGCGACGAACGCCGCTTCGACCCGCGTGATGCCGGCCATCGAATCGGTGAAGGCGAGGATCGTCGAGCCGGCACCGGACAGGCACGCGCCGAGTGCACCGGCCTCGCGGGCCGCGACGATCATCTTCGGGAACTCCGGGAACGCCGCCGCCCGATATGGCTCGTGGAGCCGGTCGACCGTCAGCCTGGACAGCATGTCGCTCTTGCCGGCCGCGAGTCCCGCGACGCCAAGCGCGACTGCACCGAGATTCGCGACGGCATCGTCGTAGGGGACCGTGCCGGGCAACGCCTTCCGCATCAGGTCTGTGGAAAGTCGCCGCTCCGGGATGAACAGCACGGCTCGCAGGTCGCGCGGAACGTCCATGCGCAGCGCCTCGACACCGGTGGAGGTGGCCGACGACACGACGAACCCACCGAGCAGCGCTGCGGCCGCGTTGTCGGGATGGCCTTCGATACCCGCCGCGATGCGCAATTGCGTCGCCGTGTCGAGCGGTCCGCCGAGCAGCGTATTCGCGGCCACGACACCGGCCACGGTCGCCGCTGCGGACGACCCGAGACCGCGGCCCATGGGGATCTCATTGCGCATCTCGATGCGCCAGCCGACACCTTCGGGCAGTTCACCGCGAGCCGCACCCATCGCGGCCTCGAGCCCTCGGACGAACCGGTTATCGCGATCCTCGGTGAGCTCGCCACGACCCTCACCGTCGACCGTCAGCTCGATCTGGCCGCGGCTCCAGCCACGCACCTCGACCTCGACGCGGTCGACCATCCCCAGCGCCACGCCGAGGCAATCGAACCCGGCCCCGAGGTTCGCCGACGAGGCCGGCACCTCCACGATCACCCGTCGCCCGTCGAGCTCGGCGAGCCAGTGAGCGACCATCCGTCAGGCCCAGCCAAGCGCCACGGCGACGGCACCAAGCGTCGGCGCAGCTTCGATCACGCCGGGTACCTGACGCTCCGCCGTGTGCGGGTCCTTCAGGCCGTGTCCGGTCAGCACCGCGACGACCGTCGCGTCCGGGTCGAGCGTGCCAAGGGCGGCCATCTTGCGCACCCCAGCGACCGAGGCGGCGGACGCCGGTTCGCAGAACACGCCTTCGAGCCTGGCCAGATCCCGATACGCGGCGAGGATCTCGTCGTCGCTCACCGCCTCGATCCGGCCGCCGCTCTCATCTCGCGCGGCGATCGCCTTGTCCCACGAGGCCGGCGCTCCGATCCGGATCGCCGTCGCGACGGTCTCGGGGCGATCCACGGGCCGGCCGTAGACGAGGGGGGCGGCACCGGCCGCCTGGAAGCCCCACATCACCGGCCGTGAAGCGACGATGCTCGCGTCGGCGTAGTCGCGGAAACCTGCCCAGTACGCGCTGATGTTGCCGGCGTTGCCGACCGGGATCGCCAGGATGTCCGGCGCCCGGCCGAGCTCGTCGCAGACCTCGAAGGCGGCGGTCTTCTGTCCATCGAGGCGGAATGGGTTGACCGAGTTCACGAGCGTGACGGGATGGTCGTCCTGCTCCGCCAATGCGCGGACGATCCGGAGGGCATCGTCGAAGTTGCCATCGACCGCAACGACGCGGGCGCCTGCTGCCAGTGCCTGGAGCAGCTTGCCGAGCGCCGTCTGGCCGCGGGGCAGAACGACGATCACATCCAGGCCGGCATGGGCACCGTAGGCCGCCGCGGACGCGGAGGTGTTCCCGGTCGATGCACAGACGATCGCGTGCGCCCCGGCTTCGATCGCCTTGGCGACGGCCACGACCATGCCGCGGTCCTTGAAGGAACCGGTCGGGTTCTGACCTTCGACTTTGAGGTAAAGGTTCGGGGCGCCGATGGCGCTGCCGAGTCGCTCGGCGCGGACCAGCGGCGTGCCACCTTCGCCGAGGCTCAGCCGGGGCGTCGCATCCGTGATCGGCAGGTACCGCTCGTAGCGGTCCATAAGGCGCGGTCGTGCCCCACCGGTCGCCGACGACGAGATCGCGTCAGTCATCGACGGGGTAGAGCGTCACGTCGACGTCGGCCGGCAGGATCGCATCGAACGCCGCCCGGGCGTCGTCCAGGCTCGTCACCTCGGTCCGGATCGCGGTGCCGTCCTCGAATTCGACCGACGCGGCTCGATCCAGCGCCGAGGGCAACGCGCCGTCGATCTGTGGCAGCGTCGGCAGGAACGCGAACCAGCGCCGCGGACCGTCGAGCGGATCGACCGCCGCGACCGCGCCCCCGGTGGCAGCCGGCAGACCGGCCCACGTCGATCCGACCCCTCGCGCAACGGCGACGAGATCGCCGAGCACGGCGCTGCTCGTCGCGGCGCCGCCCGCGCCGGGACCGGCGATCCGGATCGTGCCGAGCGGTTCGGCCTCGATCTCGATCCGGTTGGTGACGCCGTCCGTCCAGCCGAACGGACTATCGGACGGGACCGCGGTCGGGATCACCGCGGCTTCGATGTCGGCGCCGCGCCGGCTGGCGGTCGCGAGCAACTTGATCGTGTAGCCGAGCGCCGCCGCTCCCTCCATCTGCTGGTCGGTGACGCCGGTGATGCCCGGGCTGCCCATGCCCCGGACGGTCGGTGGGCGACGTCGGACGCTCGCGGGATCCAGCCAGCGCCCAAAGGCGAGCCGCCCGAGGATGACGAGCTTGTTCGCGGCGTCATCACCCTCGACGTCGCCCGATGGGTCGGCCTCGGCGTAGCCCTGCTCTTGGGCCTCGCGAAGGACGTCGTCGTAGGGCTGACCGTCCTCGGCCATCGCGCTCAGGATGAAGTTCGTCGTGCCGTTGACGATGCCGCGGATCCGGATGATCTCGTTCCCGGCAAGGTCGGCGGCGAGCGGCGCGAGGATCGGCAGGCCGCCCGCGACCGCTGCCTCGAATCGGAACGCCGCGCCGGTCCGACGCGCCTCGGCTTCGAGCTCGGGGCCGTGATGGGCGATGACCGATTTGTTCGCCGTGACGACGGCCTTGCCCGCACCGAGTGCCGCGCCGATGAGCGTCCGGGCAGGCTCGATACCGCCCATCAGCTCGACGATGACGTCCGTCTCGGGATCGGCTATGAGGTGCGCCGGAGCGTCGGTCAAGAGGTCGGCCGTCAGGCCGTCGCTCCGGCTCTTCGCAACGTCGCGCACAGCGACCGCGACGACCGTAAGGGCCGGCCCATCGGCCGTGACGAGCCGGTCGGCGTGATGTAGCAATCCATCGAGGACGGCACCACCGACTGTGCCCGCGCCGAGGACCGCGACGCGCAGCGGAGGACGGCTCATCGATGGGGCTCGTGACGGGAGACGGGCATCGGTCGAATGGTAGCCCGCGCCGTGATGGCGGCGACGCACCGGTACGGTGGCGGCCCACCGACACGCCTGAGAGGATCGGGCGCCAAGGACCGTCCAGTACACTCCGCGGCGATGGCGACCGAGATCCTCCCTGCCCCGTCTCCCGTCGCCACGCCTGCGCCGAGGCCGCGCATCTTCTCGGGGATCCAGCCATCGGGCGTGCCGCATATCGGCAACGATCTCGGGGCGATCCGGAACTACGTCAAGCTGCAGTGGGAATACGAGGCGATCTACTGCATCGTCGACTACCACGCCCTGACGAGCCTCCACGACGCCGACCGGCTCCGTCGCCAGACCCACGAGATGGCTGCCGGCCTGCTCGCGCTCGGCCTCGATCCCGAGCGCTGCACGCTCTTCGTCCAGAGTCACCGACCCGAGGTCACCGAGCTCGCGTGGCTACTGACGACCGTGACCCCGGTCAGCTGGCTGGAGCGCACGCCGACCTACAAGGAAAAGAAGCAGAACCAGCCCGATGACATCAACCACGGCCTGCTGACGTACCCGGTCCTGCAGGCCGCCGACATCGTCATCTACAAGGCGTCGCTCGTGCCGGTCGGCAAGGACCAGGCCGCCCACCTCGAGCTATCGCGCGAGATCGTCCGTGCCTTCAACAGCCGGTACGGCGAGACATTCCCGGAGCCGCAGGCGGTCCACACCGAGGCGCCGATCGTGCTCGGGACGGATGGCGTCCGGAAGATGAGCAAGTCACTTGGCAACACCATCGACATCTTCGCGGCGGAGGATGTGATCCGGAAGCAGGTCATGTCGATGGTCACGGACACCAAGCGCATCCTCCGGACCGACCCCGGGCGACCGGAGGTCTGCAACGTCTGCCAGCTCCACCGCTCGTTCGGCGAGGACTACGAGGACATCTGGGACGGCGAGCGCACCGCACGCACCGGCTGTGTCGACACGAAGCGGCTGCTCGCGGACCGGATCATCGAGCACTACGCCGAGGCCCGCGAACGCTACGCGGAGCTGATGGCCGATCCCGCTCGGATCGACCGGATCCTGACCGACGGCGCCGAGCGCATCCGCCCGATCGCTCAGGCCACGATGGACGAAGTGCGCCAGAAGATGGGGCTGCGCTAGATCGTCATGCTCGAGGCATTCCCGCCGGGAGGCCGCGACCGCCGACTCGTCAGCGCCATCCTCGTCCTCGCGGCGATCGTCCTCACCTACCTGGCGATCAGCCTCACCGCCGACGGGATCTTCTACTTCGGCGACACGCTGCTCACGTTCTTCCTGGCGTGGCTGCTCGCCTTCATCATCAGCCCGATCGTCACCCGCATCGTCGCCGCGATCCCGCGCCTGCCGCGCGAGGTGGCGACGGTCCTGGTCTACACCGCGATCGTCGGCGCACTCGTCTTCATCATCCTGACCGTCGCCCAGGCACTGTCGAGCTCGATCAGCCAGTTCGTCGCCTCACTGCCGAACATCCGCGCGAACATGCCCGAGATCGTCGCGCCGATGCAGGCCTGGCTCGATTCGATCGGGCTCACGCAGGTCGACCTGGCGACCCAGGCCCTGGCGGTCCTCGACAACCTCGACAAGATCGCCGGCCAGCTGATCGCCCCGCTCCAATCGATCGCCGTCGCCAGCGTCGGCGCGGTCGGGACGATGCTCATCGTCTTCATCCTGTCGATCTACATGGTCATCGATCGCGACCAGATCATGGCCTTCCTCTTCCGACTGGTACCGCCGTCGTACGCGGAAGAGGCGCGTCTCCTGCAGACCGCGACAGCCCGCTCGTTCGGCGGCTTCCTGCGCGGCCAGGCGCTGATGGGAATCGTCTACTTCGCGGTCGCGCTGTTCGCACATATCGCCCTCGGCCTCAGCCTCACCGCCCTGTCGACGATCGCGGCCGGGCTGCTGATGGCGATCCCGTTCTTCGGCCCGTTCATCGCCTGGGCGCCACCGGTCCTCGTCGCGCTGTTCACGAAGCCCGATGCTCTCCTGCCGACGATCGCGATCATGGGCGTCGGGTGGCTACTGGTCATGAACGTCCTGCAGCCGCGGATCATGCAGGGCGCCGTCGGTATCCACCCGATCGTGGTCCTCGGATCGGTCCTCATCGGCTCCAAGATCGCCGGTATCCCCGGCGCGATCTTCGGGATCCCCATCGCTGCGGTCGTGTCGGCGTTCTTCTTCCACTTCCTGCATCGGACCGCGGGAGACCGCAGCGTCGCCGGGCGCGCCGCCAAGCGGGTCAGCGAGCGCGAGGGACGGGCGGTCGTCGTGCCACGTGAACCGACCCCGGGCCAGGCCGTCGACGTCCCCGAACCATGAGCGACGACCCGAAGCGACCCGACGCCGCATCGACACCCCGCGAGGTCGACGCCGAACGAGCCGAGACCGAACGACCGCGGACGCGGCGTGCCGATACGCCGGACATGACCCGCGAGCGCGCCCGCAGTGAGCGGCGCGACCTCGACAAGGAGCGCGGCGAACCGCTGGCGGGTGGCGCCGGGCGCGGCGGCCCGCGCGCCCTGCGCACCCCGAGCCGCCCGGTGCCGGAATGGACCAGCCGGCCGCGGATCCTCGTGACCAACGACGACGGCGTCGAATCGCGCGGACTCCTCGCCCTCAAGCAGGCGCTCGAGGAGATGGGTGACGTGACGGTCGTCGCGCCGGATACGAACCAGAGCGCGGTCGGCCATCAGAAGACGCTGATGCGCCCGCTGCGTGTCCGCGAGCGGACGCTCGAGGACGGCTCGCTCGCCTACTCGGTCGATGGCTCGCCGACCGACGCCGTCAGCCTCGCCTTCCTCGGCTACTTCGGCCACGGGTTCGACCTCGTCGCGTCGGGCATCAACTACGGCGCGAACCTGGGCGACGACATCACCTATTCGGGCACCGTCAGCGCGGCCATGGAGGCGGTGATCAACTCGTGCCCGGCCTTCGCGATCTCGCAGGAGTACTACGAGCACCCCGATTTCACACTCGCGGGGTACGCGGCCACGGTCGTCGCCCGGAACATCCTGCGCGAGGGGCTGTCGCGCGGCGAGCTCATCAACGTCAACGTCCCCGCCGTGCCGATCGAGGGATGCGAGGGCTTCGAGGTCACCCGCCTCGGCCGGCGGGTCTACTCCGATGAGCTCGTCGAGCGGCTCGATCCACGCGGGATCCCTTACTTCTGGATCGGCGGTCCGCCACCGTCCGGCCTGGCGGTCCCGGGCACCGACTTCCATGCGGTCGTGAACAAGCGGATCGCCGTGACGCCGATCCATCTCGATCTGACGGGGCGACGGCTGCTCCGTCGGCTCAAGACGTGGGAGTGGCAGCTCGCGCCGGAGAAGCCTGGCCAAGCCAAGCGGAAGTCACGCGGCGGCGACAGGAGCGAGGACCGCTCCTGACGGCCCGCGCCGGTCACACGTACCATCGACGCGACCCCCGAGCGTGCGCCATGGAGGCCGACCGATGGACGAACTTTCCAACCTGAGCAAGAGCCTCGGCAGTGCGGGCGCGGCCGACGTCGGCGCCACGATGGGCGATCTCGCCGGCGCGATCGACGAGACCGGAGGCGTCGATGGCCTCGTCGACAAGCTGCGGGCCGGCGGCCTCGACCAGGAGGTCGACTCGTGGGTGTCGACCGGAGCGAATCAGCCGGTCGATCCGCAGCGGCTGGGGGCGGCTCTCGGACCGGAGACGACCCAGCGCCTCGCGAACCGCACGGGCCTCGACATCAACGCGCTGCTGCCGCTCCTCGCCGCGTTCCTCCCGCAGCTCATCAACATGCTGACGCCGGAGGGCAAGACGCCGGCTGGCGGCTTGAACGGGGCACTCGGCAGTGGCGGACTCGGCGATCTCGGTGGTCTGCTCGGTGGGCTGATGGGCGGTCTGAACACCGGCGGTGCCTCGGCG
>Ga0070659_100001248_pt1 | contig 18457 bp, 11 predicted proteins | sample KBSC23metaG_FD_64666 | JGI IMG/M metagenome (GOLD analysis project Ga0070659, IMG submission 64666) | Corn rhizosphere microbial communities from Kellogg Biological Station, Michigan, USA - KBS C2-3 metaG | ecosystem: Host-associated > Plants > Roots > Rhizosphere > Soil ... | reverse complement strand
CCTGCTGCGTCCCAAACTTTTTTAATGAGGTTAATAAGCCGCTTACGTCTTCTTCGGTAAGTTGCTTTAAGTTTTTATTATCCTTCCATATATCGCACATTACACAGCGGCAATTGCAGGCGCTATGCGGCATCAGTATCACCACGGGCAACGCCTGTATCACATTGGTTTGCAATGTGCGGTAGCGTTTGTAGGTATTGATGATGGATGTGCCCTGCATGGTGTTAGTTTTTAATACGTATCCAGTAAAAGGGTTCTGCTTTGATAAACCTGTTCATCATATTCTGCGGATTTACCAGGATGGAGTAATTAAACCCGGCCATATCCGCTAAAGTATAATGGTGATAATGCGCCGACATTTCGGGATAGCCCATCGCATCATAATAATCCTGCATCCTTTTTTTAGCCGGGCTTACCTCATCTGTCTTATAAAAATGCGTGTCCATAATATGGAACTCGCCATCAGCCCCGAGGCAGCTTAATGCCTGCTGTACAAGGTTTGTTAATGATGGGAAATACGATACAGAGGCGGCACATAAAATGATGTCAAATTTTTCCGCGCCGAATAAACCGGGCGTAAAATCATTGTATATACAATGAAGGTTTTCCTTTTTAAAAACTCTTTTAGCCTGCGCTATCTCCTCATTATTAATATCTAACCCCGTCACTTTGGTACCTGGTATTTGAGCCATTTTATAGCTTAGCCACCCATTACCGCAACCTATTTCTAAAATGTTTAAGGCTTTATGTTTTTGAGTGAGATAGTTTATCAGCCTTTGCGATGAGCGCTTTCTGTACTGCCATTCCCGGTATTGCGGATGTAACGCGTCTATATCGGGTAACAGCATCACCTGCCCGTCGGTTAATGAGCGGCCCTCGGTATTGCGCACCTCGTTATACAGGTACTCAAAATCAGCGCGCTGTATTGGCACTGTATTTAAACCATATGGAGCGGTAGCTGTCATTTTTAAAATCCTTGTATTTCAGGCTGGCGATAGTTCCAGGCCCTTTGCAATAGTTTTATTTCGTAAGGGTACTTATACAGGTTTACGCTGTAGCGCAGCTTGGCCGATATTTTTATCAACTGCCGTTTTAAACTGCCTAGTTTAATATCGGTAATGGTTGGGTAGGCGCCGTTCAGCACGGTTTCAAAATTGCGTATCTGGTCTATCATGCCGGGCGTTAACCATGGCGTTAGCGGGTTTTTACGCATGTCGAAGTTCTCCCAGGCCGGGCTTATCCAATCTTCCAGCGTTTGGGGGAACTTGAATCCCTGTGCTTGTACCTGTTTAAATAATTCAGATCCTTCGGTGGCAACGGGGCTGTAGGTATATAGCACGATCTCCGTTTTAGGATTTACCGCCTTTACCTGCCTGATAAAATCTATCTCAAAATCTATCTGTGCCTGTACCTGCTCCTGCGTTGGGGCAGGGGTGCCTAATACAAAAGAGTATTCGGGTATAATGTCGAATTTCTTTAACCTTTCGGCGAATTTGATGATCTGGCTACCGGTTTGTGTACCGCCTTTATCCAGTTGTTCCAGTATAAGGTTGTTGCCGCTTTCGGCGCCGAAGAAGATGATCTTGCAGCCGGCCTCGCGTATCAGCGCAAGAGATGCATCGCTGAATTTGTCCATCGTATCAATGCGGGCCATTCCCCACCAGCTCATTTTTTCGGGTTTAATAAGTTTGGCAAACTCAACGGTGCGTTTCTCGGATACAAAGAAATTATTATCATGAAACTCTATCGCGTCGGCACCCCATTTGTCTTTAATGTATTTTACATCATTGTAAATATTCTGTGCTGATTTGCCCTTCCACCTCGCTTCATAAATAGGCACTACGGCACAAAACGAGCAGGTGAAGGGGCAACCGATACTGCTATGATAAGCCAGGCTGCGCTCGCCCAAATAGGTTTTGCCCAGGTAGCGCGATATGGGATAAAACTCATTCAGCTTATCGTAAGGCAGGGGCGGCAGCGCATCCTGGTCGAACAAGTCATCCTTGCCGTTCTTAATAATATCGCCGTTGGCTTTGTAAATGAGGTTGCGGATGAACTCGTAAGGCGTATCATTCTCCAGCGCGTCTATTAGTGCCGGGAATGCTTTGTCGCCCGGGCCGTTAATAATAAAATCCACCCAGCCCGAATCCAGTATCACTTTAGGATGGCTCGACGGAAAATATCCGCCCCATATCATTTTGGTATCCGGAAATCTGGCTTTAATGGCTTTTGAAAAGGGAATGGCTTGCTTGGCCTGCGGGCCGGGCATTACGGTAAAGCCAAGGTATTTATATTCGCCGGTGGCTAAGTAACTTTCTATTTTCGCCAGAGCGTCGTGCTCGCAATTGCCATCAACAATGGCCCACTCGTATTTGCCTTCAATGGCCGCAGCAATACTCATAATAGAGTTTGGTATACGGTATTTGCCGTTGGCGCTTTTAGGATTATATAGTAATACTTTGCTCTTCATACAAAGGGGCTTGTTTTAATAAGAAATACGTTCGCGCAAAGCCGGGGGTTGCCTTTTGTGGTAAATAAACAGGCAGCGGGCAACCATTGTATTTACAGGGCCGTACTTATTGTATTACATTACCCTGAGGCTATGATACAGACCCTGAAAAAGATATTTACCAAGACCGCTCCCTTAAACGAAAAAGGATCGGCGGAAGCCTATGATATCTGGGCCGAAAACTACGACGTACAGCCCGGCAACCTGATGCTCGACCTGGATGCGATCATCTTTCCTGAATTGCTGGACAGTATCCATATTGCCAATAAGCAAGTTGCCGATATTGGCTGCGGCACGGGCCGGCATTGGGCGGGTATCTTACACAAAAAGCCTCAATGCTTAACCGGGTTTGATGTTTCGCCGGGTATGTTAAACCGGCTGAAACATAAATTCCCCCAGGCGCATACCTGTTGTATAACCGATAATTTGTTTTTGGCTGTACCCGATGGGATGTTTGATGTTATTGTATCCACCTTAACGGTGGCGCACATTGAAAACATAAAGGAAGCTTTTCATGCCTGGAACAGGATGCTGAAATGGAACGCCGATATTATTATTACTGATTTTCACCCTGATGCGCTGGCTTTAGGCGGCAAGCGAACTTTTGAGCATAACAACGAGCTGATAGCAGTGGAGAATTTTGTGCACCAGGTTGATGATATTGAAAGTGTATTGGGGGCATATGGTTTTAAAGTGGTGAAACGGTTGGAGAGAGTGGTAGATGAACAGGTAAAGTATTACTACGAGGCTAAAAATGCCATGCATGTATACCACAAGTTTAAAAACTGCGCTATTATATATGGTTTACATTTAAGGCGGGGATAATGGTGCTCAATGATGTATTGACGGTAAGTGCGGGGCGGCCCATAAACATCGGTATCGACAGGCATAGGATAACGGTGGTGGATGATGCCGCAATACCGGGTAGATTACAGCTTTGGTTTAACAGCGCGCTGGCTTTCCCGGGCCTGATCAACTCGCACGATCATTTGGATTTTAACCTTTTCCCGGCCTTGGGCGACAGGGTTTATAAAAGCTATACCGAGTGGGGGCAGTACATTCACGAACATTATAAGGACGAGATAGCGCAGGTATTAAAGGTGCCGGTAACACTCCGCGAAGAATGGGGGATCATTAAAAACCTGCTGTGTGGTGTTACCACGGTAGTAAACCACGGCGAAAAGCTGCAGGCCATGCATAGCCTGATCAATGTGCATGAGCGTTATCAGTTTTTACATTCGGTTGGTTTTGAGAAGAAATGGAAAATTAAACTGAATAACCCGCTTGAAACAAAGTTACCGGTGGTGGTGCATGTGGGCGAGGGGCTTACTTTCCAGGATTATGAGGAGATAAACCAGCTTATTAAATGGAATATCCTGAGAAAGAAACTGATAGGCATACATGCCGTTGCCATGACGGATGAACAGGCGCGAAAGTTTGAGGCGGTGGTTTGGTGCCCCGAGTCGAATTATTTTTTATTGAACAAAACCGCTCCTGTTAATCTGTTGAAACAGCATACCACCATTTTATTTGGAAGCGATTCTACATTAACCGGCGACTGGAATATATGGAACCATATACGACTGGCGCGCGAAGTGCAATTGCTTACCGATGCCGGGCTATACCTGGCGCTGAATGCCAATGCCGCCGCGGTATGGGAAACGGGGAATGGTGAGATTAAAGCCGGCGCGGTTGCCGACCTTGTAATTGTAAAAGCCAAGGATGGAAAGAACGGTTTGTCGGCCTTTTTTGATACCAACCCCGAAGATATTCTGATGGTGATACAGCAAGGCAATATCCGGCTGTTTGATGAATCGGTATATGAGCAGCTGGCCGGAACGGACTTGTCGGGATATTATAAGGTAAAAATTAATGGGGCCTGTAAATACATACAAAGCGATGTGCCGGCTTTAATGAAAAATATAAAACAATATTACCCGGGGGCTGTGTTCCCATGTATATAACTATTTGCTGATCATGAAGTTTATTTTTGCAGGATACGTTTTCACCCGGGAATTTAACCGGCCCGAACAATGGCTCAATCGTATAAAAATGTATAACGGGATATTAGAATCGCTGACCAAAAACAATGAAGTGGTTAGCATACAGCAGATAGACTATGAGGGGGAGCATGTTAAGGATGGCGTTAAACACTATTTTAAAAAGTTCTCCAAAGCGGGCCGGTATTTCCCGGGAAAACTGCATTACTTTATAAAAAAGCAAAAGCCCGATGTAGTGGTGGTGCAGGGCCTGCATCAGCCGCTGCAGGTGATACAGCTGCGCATGGCCCTGGGTTCAAAAACGGGTATCATATTACATCATCATGGCGAGCGGCCCTTTAACGGGCTGAAAAAGTACCTGCAATTATGGGCCAGCAGGCATGTGGATGGTTACCTGTTCGCTTCGCATGAAATAGGGAAGGAGTGGGTAGCAAACGGCAATATATCAGACAGGAAACGGATATATGAGGTAATGGAGGTATCATCGGCTTTTTACCCCATAGATAAAACTACAGCCAAACAAAAAACCGGGGCCGATGCCCAAACCGTATTTTTATGGGTAGGTCGGCTGAATGAAAATAAAGACCCGCTATGCGTGGTAAACGCCTTTTTGCAATACGCCGATATGAACACACAGGCACGGCTTTACATGATCTATCAAACAGAAGAGTTGTTGCCTGATATACAGCAACTGCTGGCCGGCCATCCCAATAAAAACGCGGTGGTGCTTATTGGCCAGGTACCTAATGACGAGCTGCTGTATTGGTACAACAGCGCCGATTTTATTGTTTCGGGCTCACATTATGAGGGGAGTGGTACGGCTGTGGCCGAAGCCATGTCGTGCGGGTGCATACCGATATTAACCAATATACCTTCGTTTAAAATGATAACCGATAACGGGCAGTGCGGTATATTATACCAGGCAGGCAACCAGGCCGCTTTGGTAGCAGCCTTAAAGCAAACCGGGCAAATGAATATAGCCGCCAGGAGCAAAAAATGTTTAAGCTATTTTAAAGCAAAGCTTTCATTCGATGCCATTGCCCGCGAATTTGAAACCATCGCCGCGGCATTGTAATGAAATAGCTTTGCGATGGCAAGGGCGCTATCCAGTACTGTGTAAGGTATTACCGGCTCGTAATCAGGGTGTTTGTTGCGCAAAATGGTGGACAGGTGTTCCAGCATTTCTTCTTTATTTGCCGCGATATGCCAGTTTGGGATATCATTTGCCATTGGCCGGATAAAGCTGACCACCTGCGCGCCGGCATACAGGGCTTCGAGGCAAACGGTAGAAAAGCCTTCGTAGTTTGAGGGGTGGAGCAATATTTTTGAACGCTGCATCAGTGCCAATACTTCGGTATGAGGTAACTCGCCGACCAGGGTGATATTATCCTCTAAACCCATGGTGTTTATTAACGCGGCAAGCATTTGCCTCTCGGGGCCATCACCACAGATAACAGCCTTAATATCCAGCGAATAATATTTAAGGCATTTAACCATCTCTAAAAAGATGGCATATTGCTTTAAGGGAATGAGCGATCCTGCACCTAAAATATCGATATCCCTAACTGCACCGGCAGTAGTGAACATAGCGGCATCAACACCTACCGGAATTATGTGAGCAGGCAGGATACCGTAGTTGGTGTTTAGCCCTTTAGCGATAAAATCGGATATCGCGATAAGCGAACCTGCCTGCGGCTTTATCTTTTTTACATATTTGTTACCCGGTTTGGCATCCTGCCCAAGCAGCCAGCAATAATGGTCGAGGTTGTTTTTTTTAGCGAACTTATCGGCAATATAAGCGCATTTGCCTAACCAGAAGCTGAGCAGACCTGCAACCTGATATTGTTTGTGCAGCCTGGTTAACGTAAGCCACATTTTTACACCTGCCGCCACACCAAACAGGCGCCCTTTGTTTTTATTGCCGAATGAGATCACTTTAATGCCGTGCCATTCATATTCATCAGTAACAAAAGGATAAGTTAAGGTGAGTACTATGATGTTTAAACCCGGGTTTACTTCTTTTAAGGCTTTTACAAATACCTGCTGCGGGGGAATGCAGGTGGTATCGGCTTCGTTTTTTGGGAAGCCGGGGGTAATAATAAGCAATGTTTTGAGTTTGGTGTTAGGCATTAAAAATCCGTAATGTAGTTGTTATAAGTACGGATGGATATTGGTTTTAGTTGCCCGATGATTGACAGGTTCAATTACCCTATTTGTATACTTGCGTCTGCTACTGTAAAATTGACCGCTGTACCGGTCGCTTCGGGTTGAATGCCAAAAGCACCGCTAAGTGCGGTAATAAGATTATGCCGCGATTTCCATAAGGCTGTATCTTGATCCACATCCGCCCATATTCCGCCCAATACAATTTTATAGGCAACATTAGCATCAGCTATATTTTGCAATAGCTCGTCTCTTGTTGCATTTCTTACCGCATTGAAGGATGCTGCGGTAAAAAGATATGCATCCCCGCCGGATATCGGATCTACTGCAGTCCCTCCATTAATAGCAGCGGTATCAAAGTGCCTCATTACGGCCCCTCTGTTTCCTGTATCATAAGCAATTATAACAATGCAATTTGCAACACCTGTGGTTCTTAATGTATTGCCTGTGGCTGCATACCGGCTTTGCGTAGCCGATCCGTCATAGCCAACGTTAACAACTACCCGTTGCACCGGCGTTAAGTTAGGGCCGGGTGTATCTTTAATAATTTCAATATCTTCTTTTCTTTGAATAGGGGGCGGCACCTGTTTTTGTAGAAACGGTATGGCGGGCATACTCAAACCCTTGCGCCCATCGCTTTGGTAGGCGGTAACTGCGGAGTTGTCTGATTGTTTTTCGGCCTGCGATGCTTGCATAAAATGCAATTGTTTAAGTAAGCATATTAAACTTTATTTTAAATATAAGAAGTTTAAGTTAAAAACAATTTTATTGTTTTTTAACTGTTAGGTAGCGTATATGTTTATACCGATATGTTAAAATGAATCAGTTGCGCCAAATATCATTTGGCTTTTATATCATATTGCCCTATATTTAAACGCTAAAAATATTTCAAATGAAAACTAAAAGATTGTTATCCGTTGTTTTGTTTATAAGCGTGAGCATGAGCGCTGCATTTGCACAAACGGCTTATGTGTGGAAAACGGCCACATCCGGAGGGTATACCTATAAGTATGTTACCGGCGACCCTACACACTCGCGTTTTTATGTGTTAAAGAACGGGCTTACCGTTATTTTAAGCCCTACAACAAAGGAGCCGCGTATCCAATCGTTCATCGCTGTAAAAGCGGGCAGTAAAACCGACCCTGCCAATCACACAGGTTTGGCCCACTACCTGGAACACATGATGTTTAAAGGTACCACCAAATTTGGTTCGTTGGATTGGGCGAAAGAAAAACCATTGCTCGATCAGATAGATGAGCTGTATGAGCAATACAACTCTACCACCGATACCGCCAAGCGCAGGATGATCTATGAGAAGATAGATAAAACATCGGGCGAGGCGGCAAAGTTCGCGATAGCGAATGAGTATGATAAGATGATGGCATCAATGGGCGGCCAGGGCACCAACGCCTTTACTTCATTTGAGCAAACTGTTTATACGGATGATATCCCGGCATCGGCAGTTGATAAATACCTCACCTTGCAGGCAGAGCGTTTCCGCGCGCCGGTATTGCGTTTGTTCCATACCGAACTGGAAGCCGTTTACGAAGAAAAGAACCGTGGTTTGGATAACGACCCGAGAAAAGTGCAGGAAGCCATGTTCGCGGCTATGTTCCCTAATAATAACTATGGCAGGCAAACTACCATTGGTACCATTGAGCACCTGAAAAACCCATCGTTAAAAGAGATACGCAAATACTACTATACCTATTATGTGCCAAATAACATGGGCGTGATCATGTCGGGCGATTTTAACCCGGATGTGATGGTTAAAAAGATAGACCAGAAGTTTGGCTATATGAAGGCTAAGCCTGTTCCGGCTTATACCTTCGCGCCGGAGAAACCGATCACCGAGCCGGTACAGCGTGATGTTTACGGGCCAAACCCGGAAAACCTGACAATCGCTTTCCGTTTCCCCGGAGCCGCAACGCACGACGCGCAATTACTGAACCTGGTGGGCGATATGCTGACCAATGGCAAAGCGGGCCTGTTTGACCTGGACCTGACCAAGAAACAAAAATTGTTAAGCGCGAGCGCTTTCTCATACACGCTGAAAGATTACAGCGTTTTGTTATTACAGGGTAACCCGATAAAAGGCCAATCGCTGGATGATGTGAAGGCTTTGATGCTGGCTGAGATAGAGAAGCTGAAAAAAGGCGAATTTGCCGATGACCTGATATCATCCATAGTGAATAACGCCAAGAAGAGCAAGATAGAAGGTAACGAGGGTTACTACTCGCGCGCATCAAACCTGATGGACGATTTTACAACAGGTATTGACTGGCGCACTGATGTGGCCAACGTTGCCGATATGTCGAAGATAACAAAAGCGCAGGTGGTGGCTTTCGCTAATAAATACCTGGGCGATAAAAACTTTGTGATCGTTTACAAACACCAGGGCGAAGACAAGAATATTTTAAAAGTGGTTAAACCGCATATTACCGCTGTTGAAGTGAACCGCGAAGCGCAATCGCCTTTCCTTAAAATGGTGAATGATATCCCCTCGAACAATGTGAAACCTGTATGGCTGGATTATAATAAAGACATACAGAAAGCAAAAGTTGGTCCGGTTGATCTGCTTGCTGTACAAAACAAGGATAATACCCTGTTCCGCCTGTACTACAGGTACAATATGGGTACCTGGAATAATAAGCTGTTTAGCCTTGCCGCGCAGTACCTGCAATATTTAGGTACCGATAAAATGAGCGCTGATGAGGTGAGTAAGGCGTTTTACAAGCTGGCATCATCGTACAACCTGGGTGCAAGCGGCGAAATTACCACCGTAAGCTTTAACGGCCTGCAAGAGAACTTTGGTAAAACCGTTGAGCTGTATGAAAACCTGATAGCCAATTGCAAACCTGATGAAAAAGCGTTGGCCGGATTAAAGGCGCGCCTTAAAAAATCGCGTGAGAACGCCAAGCTGAACAAATCGGCAATTATGCAAGGTTTGGTGAGCTATGCGGAATATGGCCCTAATAACCCATATAACAATGTGCTGAGTGATGATGAGTTGAACGCTGTAACTGCAGATCAATTGGTGGGCATACTGCACGACCTGGCAAATTACAACCATACCATATTATATTACGGCCCGCTAACGGCGGCGCAGGCGGCTACCAAACTTGCCGGTATACACCAGATGCCTACCGCGAACTTTAAGCCGTATCCCGAAGCTAAAACCTTCACTAAGATATCGCAAAGCAAAAATAAGGTGCTGTTTGCCAATTTTGACATGGTACAGGCCGAGATAGACTGGATATTAAATACCAATACGTATGATAATGCCCAAACACCATCGGTAGAGTTGTTTAACAATTATTTTGGCGGTGGTATGAGCAGTATTGTTTTCCAGACCATCCGCGAGTCGAAAGCGTTGGCTTACTCTACTTACGCGATTTATCAGACGCCAGCTAAAAAAGACGACCGTTACAGCGTAGTGGCGTATGTAGGTACACAGGCCGACAAGTTTAACGAGGCCATTAAAGGTATGAATGAGCTGCTGACCGATATGCCGGAATCTGAAAAAATACTGGATGCGGCTAAGGACAACATCCGTAAATCGCTGGAAACAGAACGCATTACACAGGATGGTATTTTGTTTAACTATTTAGCCAACCAACGCCGGGGTATTGATTATGATATCCGCAAAACTACTTTTGAGAGCGTTGACAAAATGAACCTGGCCGATGTTAAAAAATTCCATACCGCCGAACTGAAAGGCAAACCTTATACTTATTGCATCGTAGCATCGGAAAAGAAGGTAAGTGAAGATGATCTGAAAAAGTATGGTGAGCTAACCAAGCTGAGCATGAAAGAAATATTCGGATATTAAGAAACGCTTAACACTAATTTAAGGCTCCCGGCAAACCGGGGGCCTTTTTTTGTATCAGTTTACCATATGTTAACATAAACTACAGTATTTAACATTTACTTAACCTTTATTATAACTAAACATAATCTACCATTAACATAGACTTAATGGCGATGGCGAACCTTTGTGTCAAATTTCAACACAAATGAAAAACCTTTACAAATTAATTTTAACCGGGCTCATTTTAGCTATAACCGGTGTAGCCAATGCCCAGCTTACCAGCGCGGTAATCAGCGGGAAAATAGTAGATCAGAAAGGCGTTGTACTGCCGGGTGTAACTGTATCGGCAGTAAATACCAGCACCGGTACACGTTACGGCGCGCAAACCAATGCTGACGGACGTTACTCGATACAGAACGTTAGTCCGGGTGGCCCGTACACTATTACAGCCACATTTATTGGTTATAAAAAAGATGAGAGAACAGATATTACCATCAGCTTAGGTACCGCTACTTACAACTTTAAATTAGTTGATGCCACTACAGAGCTGAAAACAGTTAACATTACCGGCGCCCCAACCAAAAACGGCGCGGGAACTAATGTTAACCAGGCTACCCTTAGAAGGATGCCATCGATAAACCGCAGCCTGCAGGATGTAACACGTATTACCCCACAAAGTGCCAATAACTCTTTCCAGGGAACAAACTTCCGTTATAATAACGTAACGCTTGATGGTGCCATTAATAACGACGCGATAGGCTTTAGCCCCTCATTAGGCGGCCAGACCAACCAGTCAGGCCAGGTTGGAAGCAGCACACGTACCAGCCCGGTTTCGCTTGACGCGATACAGGATATCCAGGTATTTGTTGCCCCGTATGATATTAAGATAGGTAACGTATTGGGTGGCAGTATTAACGCGGTAACCCGCAGCGGTACAAATAAAGTAACCGGTTCGGTTTTTGCTTACGGACGTAATGCAAGCTTAGTTGGCCCCAACAATGCTCCCGTACTTTCGGGCGGCGATGGAGCCAAAGAACCAGACGATTTTCATGATTACCAGGCAGGTTTCCGTTTAGGTTTCCCGATAGTGAAAGACAAACTGTTCTTTTTTACCAACGAGGAGATTGCACGCCGCCAGGACCCCATCATCAGTGGTGCAGGTTCGGCAGGTTCTGCGGCCATCCTTTCTTTACAGGATGCAAAGGATATTTCGACCGCATTTAGCGCTTATACAGGCGGATTAAGTGCCGGTACTTATGATAATACAACGATTTACTCAAATTCGAATAAATTCTTTAATCGCTTAGACTGGAATATTAATGATAAGAACCAGTTAACCTTAAGGAATAATACCATCATATCAACCGCTACAAATCTGGAGCGCGATGGCGCTAACTTCCGTTTTGGCAGTATAGATTATACATCACATAACAACTCAACATCGTTTGTTGGCGAGTTGAAATCAAAATTGGGCAGTAACCTGAACAATAGCTTATTGTTGGGCTACTCAAATGTTCACGATTACCGTGACCCCACTTCAGATCCATCATTACCGCAGATAGAAATTACAGGCCGCACATCGGGTACCACCATATTTTTAGGTACTGACCGTGAAGCCGCTATTTTTGATATGCACCAAAAAACAATGGAGTTTACCGATAACGTAACTTTAACCGCGGGTAAAAACACCTGGACTTTTGGTACACACAACGAGTTTTATGATATTACCTACAACTTTGTTAACGCGTGGAACGGTCGTATAGCCTTTGGCAGCGTTGATAAGTTTACAGGCATATACAACTCAAATCCGTTAACACTAACAACTTTTGGCCCATCACGTGTACGTGCAAATTATTATTATACAGACTATACTGCTAACACAAGGGATAACATTTTTAACAATCCGTCAGCAAAATTTAATGTTGACCTGTTGAGCGCTTACGCACAGGATGAGATACAATTAACCGATAACTTTAAGTTAACCGCAGGTATCCGTTTTGATTATGCCAATGTGCCAACAAAACAACCGCTAAGTTCAAAAACTACAAGCGCGGTAGCCGATGCTAATTACGGTACTACATATACCTATACCAAACCGGCTGATATTAAAAACGATTACTTAGGTAACGTACAGATCAACCCGCGTGTATCTTTCAACTACGATGTTAACGGTGATCAAAGCGTTGTTATCCGCGGTGGTACAGGTTCGTTTACCGGCCGTGTGCCATTTGCGTGGTTTGGTTACGCGTTCTATAATAATGGTAACACCTTTGGTGCTTATGACAAAACTGCTTACAACACTTTTACTCCCGGCCAGTTGATCCATGCTTCACCTAATGGTGGTTTAGATTTCGTTCAGCAACAAGGCCAGGCTACTACTGTTAACTCGGGCCCAACCCAGGTTGACTTAATTGATAATAACTTTAAAATGCCGCAGGTATGGAGAAGCAATTTAGCGTTCGACTTTAAAACACCTGATCTGTGGAAATTCACTGTAGAAGGTATTTATACCAACGTTATCCGCGACTTGAAATTTCAACAGGTGAATACTGCTGATGTTGTAACTTACTATCCATACGATACACAAAAGCAACAGCCGATATTTAATAACAACCCTAAAATATCGACTAACTTTACCAACGCTTATGAGTTATCAAACACCGATCAGGGTCACCGTTACAGCATCACCGCGCAGGTAGCTAAAACTATTGGTGGTTTTGATGGCAATGTTGCTTATACTTATGGCGAAAGTAAAGACGTAACTAATGGTATCCGTAACTCAATGGAGAGTAACTGGCAATTGAACCAGGCCGGTAACCCTAACAATCCACAGGCTGCTTTCTCAAATTTTGATATCCGTCATCGTATCGTATCAACGTTGAACTACAGGGCTGCCTGGGGTACCAACAAAAACCTGGTATCAAACTTTACCTTCTTCTTCAGCGCGCAATCGGGTAACCCCTATACTTACGGCTTTTATAATGCCACAGTTGATGGTACCGGTCAGCAAATCAACGTAGCTTATATTCCTAAAGTTGGCGAGACCATCAATTTCTTCTCAAAAACTCCTGCTACACCAAGTGCGGCTGAGCAAGCTATGTCTGACGCGTTTGATAATTATATCAATACTAACGATTACCTGAGCACGCGTCGCGGTCAGTTTACTGAGCGTAACGCTGCGCATACACCCTGGAACACCGATCTTGATTTCCGCTTTACACAAGACTTTAACTTTGGTACCAAGCACAAACAAACCTTAACCTTTACTTTCGATATCATCAACCTGACCAACCTGTTGAATAAAGACTGGGGACACTATTACTTCTCATCTAACACCTTTAACTCAACAGCAAGTGTAGGTTTATCTAAAGTAAGCGCGTTACCAGGCCAGTCAGGCGGTCCGAACTTCGTGCAAAACGGCTTTGTAACGGGCAATGCCTCAACCGGTGCTTACCCGATCTACAAGTTTGCCGATCCGGGAGTACCTTACCAGGTTGACCTGTTCACATCACGTTACCAAATGCAGTTTGGCTTGCGTTACAGCTTTTAATCAGGTTTAAATTCAATATATAGCAGCCCTGTGCCGAGATTCGGTACAGGGCTTTTTTGTTTGAAATTAGGTGCGGAAAGGCTATGACAGTATCAGGGCCACACCTTTATTATAAGCTGAGATCTAATTCAGCAAAAACGCGTCCATAGCTACGGTAGGTTTTCCGGTGGTGTCGAAGGCACCTAAGCTGTAGCTTTGCCAGTTGTAGCATTCGGGTTCCCAATAAAAAACGCCTAAGCCGTTGCCACCCGGAACGGAGTTTACTTTGGTGATGATATCGGTAAGGAAACTTTTGGCTATCGCCGGAGAGTTCACATCCATGCCAACTTCGCATATCATTACGGGTTTGTTATAGCGGGCAACCATATCGTTCATATTGCTGAGGCACTGGTTATCCAGGTCGGCCCAGTTAGTGGTGGTAGGATATAAGGACATGCCGATGATATCGTAATTGGCGCTGTTGCTCTTTAGTCCGTCGAACATCCACCTGAACAGGCTATTATCATAACCATTGGAGATATGAACAATAACTTTGATGCTTGTGCTTACCGCTTTTACCGCGCTGTAGCCGGAGTTGATGAGCGCCGCGAAATTGGGCATTGATTTTGAGGCGCGACCCTCTTCCCACAGCATCCCGTCGTTGGTTTCGTTACCTACCTGCACCCATTCGGGGGTAATGCCGTTGGTTTTTAGTGTGGATAGCACATCGAAAGTATGGTTGTATACCGAGGTTTGCAGGGCGCTGATGCTTTGCCCTGCCCAGGCTGCGGGTTTGGTTTGATGTGCCGGATCGGCCCAGACATCGCTGTAGTGAAAATCGATCATGATGCGCATGCCGAGTGCTTTTGCTCTTAATGCCTTCGCAAGTACATCGGCTTTGTTGCACCAGCCATCTGTCGGGTTAACCCAAACACGCAGGCGGATGGAGTTGATGCCTTTATCTTTCAATACCTGCAACAGATCCTGCTGTGTGCCGGCGCTGTTATAAAATTTATAGCTGGATGCTTCCATCTGCGTAAGCCAGCTTACATCGGCTCCTTTGGCAAAGGTTGCGGGAAGGCCTATGGTGGTGCCTCCGCCGGTGTTATTGCCTTTATCGGGAGCGCTGCTGCCTTTACCGCATCCGAGAGCGCAATAGATGATTAGTGCGAATAGGATAGCTGTGTTGCGCATGTTTTACTGTTTGATATTATAGTTTGTTACCTGTCGCTTTGCGAAAGGACACACCCCTGCCCCTCTCAAGAGGGGAGCCAAACGCGCTTGCCTTTATCGTTTTTCTCTGCCCCTTTTAGCCTGTCATCCTGAGCCTGTCGAAGGATGCGTGCGGTGGGGCCTATCGCCAATGCAGGGCGGGCAAGACCTTTGCGCTCTCCTTCGATAGGCTCAGGATGACACCCCCTACGCTCTTTGTTACCTCTTATTAATTTCCTCCTATCAGTTTAACGGTGTCGAGCTGTAAATATGGTACTCGCCGGGCGCTAAAGTGATGTTGTATGCTGTTGTTGGTACGTTGATGGTGCCGCCGGTGATATAATCGTAATAAGTGCCTGTTGAGGGGAAGGTGATGGTGCCTGATTGGGTGGCGACATCAAAATTGCCTACTACCTCCACATTGGTGCCTGTGCCGGTGAGTGCTATTGATTTGATATAGCCCGCCGTTACATACTGAACTGTTGATGTACTGAATACCGGATTTTTGATCTTCATTTTGATGAATTTGGCATACCTGTTATACAGCGCTTTGCGCAGCGGGTCGCTCATGTATTCCCAGTGCGGTGGTTTATCGCCCAGGCGGCCGCCGTTATCAATACTGATATCGTAACCGCGCTCGCCAAACTCCCAAACCATTTTAGGGCCGGGTGCCGAGAAGAAATAAGCGGCTGCCAGTTCTTCGCGTTTTAAACCTGTAGCAATATCTTTTGTACTGTAGGATGTGGCGGTATTTACATTTCCGTAGGTTTCGTTCTTGTACATCAGTCGCTCTTCGTCATGGCTTTCCATATAGCTTACTACATTATCAGGCGCAGGGAAGGTATGGGTAGTCCAGAACAGGCGCGAGAGGTCGGACGTTGGAACCCAGCCCATGGTGCCTTCGTTAAAGGCATAATTCATGTTGTTCCAGGTCATCATACCGTTATCGGCCAGTTCCTTTTCTTCCTGGTCGGATGCGAAATTTTCCAGGATCACATAAAAACTATTAGCATCAACGCTTTGGATGAAGCTGTTATAATCCTTCCATATCGCCACACGGCTGGCATCATAAGCGCCCCAGGCGGCAACATCATTGGGGTTATTTTTTTGTGTGAAGCCTTTGGCGAGATCGAACCGGTAGCCGTCTATCTTATAGTTCTTCATCCAAAACTGCATTACATTTTTAGCGAAGTATTTGGTGTAGGCACTTTCGTGATTGAACTGGTAACCTACGTTGTATGGGTGTGTTGGATCCACATTAAACCATGGGTTTGCCGGAGTGGGTTTACCGGTACTTGTATTGAAATACAACTGTACCATGGGCGATTGGCCGAAGGAATGGTTCAATACCATGTCCAGTATCACGGCCATGCCTTTGCCGTGGCAGGCATCGATAAAGGCCTTCAGATCGTTTTTGGTGCCGTAGTATTTATCGGGCGCGAAATAGAACGAAGGGTTATATCCCCATGAATCATTCCCTTCAAACTCGTTTACGGGCATCAGCTCAATGGCATTCACGCCCAGGTTGCTTAGGTAGCTCAGCGTATCTATCAGGGTTTTATAGCTGTGTGTGGCTACAAAATCGCGCACGTGCAGCTCATAAATTACAAGATTCTTTTTATTGGGACGGGTGAATGTGGTATTTATCCAGCTATAAGCCGGCTGGTTAGCCTGCATTACGCTTACTATACCGCTTGTTGAGCCGGTAGGATAGGCTTTCAGGTTTGGATATACCGTTGCCGGGATATACTGATCGTTATTCGGGTCGAGTATCTTTTCGCAGTAGGGATCGGCCACCTTAAGCGTACCATCCACCAGGTACTGGTAACTGTACTCTTTGTTCGGGTCGAGGTTGTCTATCTGTACCCACCAATGCGTACCGTCGGTAGTGGGTGTCATGGCGGTGGCCTGCCAGTTGTTAAACTCGCCTATAACCGCTGCTGTGCTTTTACCCGGAGCCGTTAAGTTAAAAATAGCCGAGGTGCCCGAATTGATAAAGGTTACTCCATCAGCGGCCCCGGCGGGCACAGGCTTACCGTTTGGGAAAGGAACGGTAGTACCGCCTGTGCCGGTGCCGGGGTCAGTACCCGGGTCGACACCTTTTTTACTGCAGGCCATGCTCACAAATAATCCTGATACTATCAGCAATAAATAAATCCTTTTCATAGTGATGGTGTATTTTTAATGGTAATGTTCAATTGGTATTGGTTTTTCGATGGTTCCGGTTGGCGCAGCGGGTTCAACCAGGTCGGCCGGACTAAACTCAACATCCTTATTATCGTGTACGTACAGTATCGAAACCGCGCCGCAGAGCATAAATATCCCAGCCAAAACAATAGCATAAATGGCTTGCCCGCCGAAAAGGTTCTTCACTATCCAGCCACCAAAAAAGCCATTGATAATTTGCGGGAAGGTGATAAAGAAGTTAAAGATGCCCATATAAACGCCCATTTTTTTGGCCGGGATAGATCCCGAAAGGATGGCGTAAGGCATAGCCAGGATACTTGCCCAAGCCAGGCCCACTCCTATCATCGAAAAAATGAGCAGCGTTGGGTTATGGATAAAAAATATGGATACCAGGCCAATACCGCCAATAGCCAATGAAAATGCGTGCGCTATTTTACGGCTGGTAGCACGTGCTATGGCAGGCAGGCAAAGCGCATATATGGCCGATACCCCATTGTACACGCCGAACATGAGAGTTACCCAATCGCCCGCTTTGGCAAAATTGGCCGATGTAGTATCGCCGGGTAATACGTGGTACACATGCTGAGCTATGGCCGGAAAGGTGAACACCCACATGGAAAATAAGGCGAACCAGGAGAAGAACTGAACCAGGCCCAACTGGCGCATGGTTACCGGCATTTTGGCAAAATCTTTAAATATCACCATCACGCTTTCCTTTTTCGGCGCTTCCTCTTCGGGATGAAATCTGGCGTATTCTTCGGGTGAGTATTCTTTGGTTTTAAATATCGTCCACAGTAAGCAGCCTATCATTACGATGGCGCCTACATAAAATGAGTAGATAACGTTATGTTGTACATGACCGGGAATGGCTTTTTCGGGATTGCTAAAATGAGTGATCACCCAGGGCAGAACAGAACCGGCCACAGCGCCAACACCTATCAGCGAGGTTTGTACAGAAAAGCCCAGGCTGCGCTGGCTATCGGGAAGGTTATCCGCAATTAATGCCCTGAACGGCTCCATAGCCACGTTGAAGGATGCATCCATGA
>Ga0070659_100001247_pt1 | contig 18460 bp, 16 predicted proteins | sample KBSC23metaG_FD_64666 | JGI IMG/M metagenome (GOLD analysis project Ga0070659, IMG submission 64666) | Corn rhizosphere microbial communities from Kellogg Biological Station, Michigan, USA - KBS C2-3 metaG | ecosystem: Host-associated > Plants > Roots > Rhizosphere > Soil ... | reverse complement strand
CTCGGCAGTGTGAACGAGATCCTGTCGGTGTATCTGATGGCCAAGAAGTTCGGCGTCCCGGTCTGCCCGCACGCCGGCGGGGTCGGCCTGTGCGAACTCGTGCAACACCTCTCGATCTTCGACTACGTCGCCGTCTCAGGGTCGCTCGACGGCCGCGTCACCGAATACGTCGACCACCTCCACGAACACTTCACCGACCCCTGCATCGTGCAGGGTGGCGCCTACCTGCTTCCGGGCGCTCCCGGCTACAGCGCCGAGATGCACGAGGCCTCGCTGGCCGAGTACCGGTTCCCCGACGGCGCGTACTGGTCGTCGGTGCAGGCGGTGCCGGCCGAGTGATCGCGGCCGGGTGAAGCCGGATCGCGACCGGTCGGCTCAGCGGCCGAGCCAGCCGCCGTCGACCGGCAGCACGATGCCCGACACGTAGTCCGACGCACGGGAGGCCAGGAACACCGTCGCTCCGGCCAGGTCGTCGGCTCGGCCCCACCGGCCGGCCGGGATGCGCGCGAGGATCGCCGAGGAACGGTCCGGGTCGTCTTGCAGTGCCTGCGTGTTGTCGGTGGCGATGTAGCCGGGGGCGATCGCATTGACGGTGACGCCCTTGCTCGTCCATTCGTTGGCGAGCGCCTTGGTCAGGCCGGCGATGCCCGACTTGGCCGCGGCGTAGCCCGGCACGTTGATGCCGCCCTGAAAGCTGAGCAGCGACGCGGTGAAGATCACCTTGCCCCGACCGCGCGCGATCATCGAGCGCCCGACGGCCTGGGTGAGCACGAACGCGCTGGTGAGGTCCACCTCGAGCACGCGGTCCCACCATTCCAGCGGGTGATCGGCGGCCGGTGCGCGTTCGATGGTGCCGGCGTTGTTCACCAGGATGTCGACGTCGAGGCCGGCGAGTTCCTCGCCGAGCGCGATGACGGCGGCGCGATCGGCGAAATCGACCTGCCGGCCGCTGAAACGTCGTCCGTGGCCCTCGACGGCCGCCGCGATCTTGCTCCCGGTCGGCTCGAGGGTCGCGCTGACACCGATGATGTCGGCTCCGGCCGCGGCAAGCGCATCCGCCATGGCGAAGCCGATGCCGCGCTTGGCACCGGTGACGACGGCGGTGGTGCCGGTCAGGTCGAACGGGCCGGTCACTGCGGGCTCACCGCGACGAGGATCTTCATGGCCCGCCCGGCCTCGAGATCGGCGAAGGCCTCCTGGGTCTCGTCGAGCGCGACGATCCGGGTGATCAGCAGGTCGGCGGGGATGACACCGTTGGCGAGCAGCTCGACCGCGGTCTCGAAGTCCACGCGCTGGTAGACCCGGGCGCCGAGGATCGACAGCTCGCGCCAGAACAGGCGCTGCAGGTTGATCTCGCGCGGAACAGGATGGATCGCGACCACGACGAGCGTGCCCCGCACCTTGGCCAGGTCGGTGGCCCCCAGCACGGCTTGGGCGGCTCCGGACACCTCGAACACCACGTCAGCGCCGGCTCCGCCCGTCCACTCGGTGACCCAGTCGACCTGGTTCGTCTCGCGCGGGTCGAGGGTGGTGAATCCGAGTGCGTCGATCTGCGCGCGCCGGTTGGCATCCAACTCGATGACCACGACATCGCCGCCGAACTCGCGGGCCACCGACGCGATCAGCACGCCGATCGGGCCGCCGCCGATGACGACCGCCTTCTGGCCCGGCTGCAGGTTGGCGCGTCGCACGTCGTGCACCGCGACGGCGACCGGCTCGACGAGGGCGGCATGATCGAGCCGCAGCCCGGCGGGCAGCGCCACGAGCACCTCGGCCGGAACGTTCCAGAGCTCTTGGAGTGAGCCGGGCGAGTCGATGCCGATGAAGTTCAGGTTCTGGCAGATGTGCTGGTTGCCGGCCAGGCAGGCGGGGCAGGTGCCGTCCCAGTCGAGCGGCATGACGGTGACGGCATCTCCGATCGACCAGCCGGTCACACCCTCGCCGACCGCGGCCACCGTGCCGCTCATCTCGTGGCCGAAGGTCAGCGGCGTCGTCACCCGCGCATCCATGTTGCCGTGCAGGATGTGCAGGTCGGTGCCGCAGAGGCCGGTGAAGGCGACACGGATCTGCACCTCGCCGCGAGCGGGCGGCGTGGGCGGGAGTTCGGCGACGGTGATGGTGCGGTCACCCGTGTATTGCGCGGTCAGCATCGAAACGGCATCCTATTCGTCAGATGTATGACGTCATCCTACCGGCTCAACTACCGCGCCTTCTCGTCAGCGTCCTGGCTTTCGCCGATGAAGTCCTCGGTGGTCAGCAGGTGATGGCTCATCAGAAGACGGGCTCGATCCGGCTCATGCTGGCGAAGCGCCCCCAGAATGGCGGTGTGCTCGTCGTAGGAGCGCCGGATCTGCTCCTCGTGGTACTCCCCGATCGTCAGGCGGGCTCCGAAGGTCCGGTCAGCGAGGGCGTCGATGAGCGCGGCGAGCGCACCATTGTCTGCCCCCTTCGCAATGACGTGATGGAACGCGACGTCTTTGGCGATGATGGTCGGGTGCTCGACGACCGGATTCGCGAAGACCAGCCCGCGCATCGACTCGAGGATGCCCTGCGCCTCGCTCAGCTGCTCGTCGGTGATGTGGAGCGCCGCGCGCGCGGCCGCCTCCGACTCCAGGATGCGCCGCACCCCGTGCAGGTCGCGGCGGTGCTCGGCGGTCTGCATGTCGATCATGAAGCCCATCGGGGCCAGCAGCAGGCTGGAATCGAGGGAAGTCACGTAGGTGCCGTCGCCCTGCCGGGTCTCGAGCACCCCCATGATGCAAAGCGCTCGGACGCCCTCGCGGAGCGATCCGCGCGAGACTCCGAGCGTGAGCGCGAGGTCTTTCTCGACCGGAAGCCGCGAGCCGGCCGTGAGCTGGCCCGAAGTGATCATCGACTTGATCCCCTGCAGCACCACGTCGGTCTGCGAGAGAGCCGCGCCGGCGACCGCGCTCGGCGACTCGATGTCGCGAACGCTAGTCATCCGACCATTCTAGGCGGTCGACCTTCGCGAGTGGCCCGCATCGCCGAACGCCGACCGACGCCGCACCGACAGGGGAGCACCCGCCCATGACACCACTGATCGACAGCCATGTGCACGTCTGGGATCCGGCGGTCAACGAGTACCGCTGGCTCAGCGGCGAACTCGCCCGGCCCTACCTGCCGGACGAGTACCGCGCGGGCGCCCCGCAGACCACCGGCGTGATCTTCGTCGAGGCGGAGGCCGGCGACAGCCTGAGCGAGGCGCACTGGGTGGCGTCGCTGGACTGGCCGGAGCTGCTGGGCATCGTCGCCCAGGCGCCGCTCGAACGGGGCGCCGCGGTCGCCGATCCTTTGGAGCGGCTCCGTGGCTCGGACCGGGTGGTCGGCATCCGGCGGCAGCTGCAGGATGAGCCGATCTCCTTCTTCGATCACCCGGGACTGCTGGCCGGGCTGCGCGTGCTGGCGAAGACCGGACTCCCCTTCGACGCCTGTGTGCGCCACAGCCAGCTGCCCGCGTTGACCGCCCTGCTCGCGCAGGTGCCCGAGCTACCGGTCGTGCTCGACCACCTCGGCAAGCCGCCGGTGGCGTGGGGCGACGACGGTACCTGGGCACGCGAGCTGCGCGCCCTCGCCGCGCTGCCGCAGGTGCGGGTCAAACTCTCGGGGCTCGCGCCGGAAGGATCGCCCGACCGACCGGTCCGCGATCAGGCGACGGAGTGGCTGCTCACCGGTCTCGACGCCTTCGGCCCCGAGCGCTGCATGCTCGGCAGCGACTGGCCGGTCTCGGCGATCAGCGCTCCGCGGGAGGCGCCGGGCGAGTGGCTGGACCACGTGCTGAGCGACGCCGGGGCGAGCGACGGCGACCGGGACTGGCTGAGCTGGCGCACGGCATCCGCCTTCTACGGAGTCTGAGCAGGTCACGCGGGCGTGAGTCTCGGCGGGCTGCGGGTGTTCTCGGGAGCGGCTGTCCTGCAAGATGGAGAGGCGCGGGCGACGACGGCCGCGCCGGGAGGGCCACCATGGACAAGACGGTTGCGAGCGCCGATGACGCGGTCGCCGACATCCCGGACGGCGCCACGCTGGCGGTCGGCGGGTTCGGCCTGGTCGGGGTGCCGATCACGTTGATCCGGGCGCTCCTGGCGCGCGGCACCTCGGGGCTCTCGGTGGTCTCGAACAACTGCGGCGTCGACGGCTGGGGTCTGGGGCTGCTGGTGGATGCCCACCGCATCCGCCGGGTGACCGCCTCGTACATCGGCGAGAACAAGGAGTTCGCTCGGCAGTACCTGGCCGGCGAGCTCGAGGTGGAGCTGACCCCGCAAGGCACCCTGGCCGAGCGGATGCGCGCGGGCGGCGCGGGCATCCCGGGGTTCTACACCGCGACCGGTGTGGGAACAGTGGTGGCCGACGGCGGGATGCCGATCAAGTACGCGGCCGACGGCTCGGTCGAGCTGGCCTCGGAGCCGAAGGAGGTCCGGGAGTTCGACATCTTCGGCGCGACCAAGTCGTACGTGCTCGAGCCGTCCATCGTGACCGACTTCGCCCTGGTGCGCGCCGCCGTCGGGGATCGCGCGGGCAATCTGCGGTTCGAGGAATCCACCCGCAACTTCAATCCGCCGGCCGCGATGGCCGGGCGCATCACGATCGCCGAGGTGGATCGCCTGGTGGAGGTGGGCGAACTGGCCCCCGACGACATCCATCTGCCCGGCATCTTCGTCGACCGGATCGTGCAGCTCACGCCCGAGCAGGCGGCCGAGCTGCCCGTCGAGAAGGTGACGACCCGCTGATGGCGCTCACTCGCGACCAGATGGCGGCGCGCGCGGCCCTCGAACTGCGCGACGGCAGTTATGTCAACCTCGGCATCGGGCTGCCGACGCTCATCCCGAGCCACCTGCCTGCCGGCATCGACGTGGTGCTGCACTCCGAGAACGGGGTGCTGGGCGTCGGGCCGTACCCGGAGGCGGGCGAGGTCGACCCCAAGCTCATCAATGCCGGCAAGGAGACCGTGACGGTCATTCCCGGCGCCAGCTTCTTCGACTCGGCACTCAGCTTCGCGATGATCAGGGGCGGCCGCGTGCAGACCGCCATCCTGGGCGCGATGCAGGTCTCGGTGCGGGGCGACATCGCGAACTGGGCCGTGCCCGGCAAGCTCGTGAAAGGCATGGGCGGCGCGATGGACCTGGTGAACGGCGCCGAGCGCGTCATCGTGCTGATGGAGCACGTCGCCAAGGACGGCACGGCCAAGATCGTCGAGGAATGCAGCCTGCCGCTCACGGGGGTGACCTGCGTCGATCGGATCATCACCGATCTCGCCGTGATCGACGTCACCGACTCGGGCCTGGTGCTCGTCGAGCTCGCGCCCGGGGTGACGGCTGACGAGGTGCTCGCCGCGACGGAAGCGCCGCTCCGGATCGAACTCACCACACGGTAGCTCGGCCACCCGGTAGCTCGGCCGCCCGGTAGATTGGACGCGGAGCGCCGGGAAGTCTGGTCGGCAGTAGGGTCACTGCGACCGGAAGGCGCCCATGGATGAATTCGACTTCACCCTTCTCGTTCTGAGTTGCGCCGCGGCGGTGGTTGCGGCCGTGTTCTCGAATCGGCTGACCCGCCTGCTCCGGGTGCCGACGCCGGCGCTCTTCCTGGTGCTCGCGGCGGTCGCCGCCCTGTTCCTGCCGCCGTTCACCGACGGCAGCCGCGTGATCGATCAGCGGGTCGTGAGCATCGCCCTGGTGTTCGTGCTCTTCGACGGCGGAATGCACATCGGGTGGTCGCGGTTTCGCCGGTCGCTCGGCCCGATCGCCTGGATCGGGATCGCCGGCACCGCGGTCACGGCCGCGGCGATCGCGGTCGCGGCGCACGTCCTGTTCGGATTCGAGTGGCAGGCCTCGCTGCTGCTGGGCGCGGCGCTCGCACCGACCGACCCGGCCGTCGTGTTCTCGGTGCTCGGCCGCCGCGAGATCTCCGGGCGATCGGGCACCATCCTCGAGGGGGAGTCGGGCGCGAACGACCCGGTGGGCATTGCGCTGATGGTGACCCTGCTCGGCGTGACCGGGTCGGGCTGGCAGGCGGTCGGCAGCGGGCTCGGCGAGTTCGCGTTGCAACTCGCGATCGGCGCGGTCGTCGGCATCGCCGGCGGTCTCGCCCTGAACTGGGTGCTGCGGCACAGCCACCTCTCGGATGGGGCGCTCAGCGCCATCCTGGTCGTCGCGGCGGCGGTCCTGCTCTATGGTGCAGGCACCGCTCTCGGCGGCTCGGGATTCCTCGCGGCGTTCATCGCGGGCATCCTGGTCGGCGACGTGCGGGCGCCGTTCAAGCAGGAGGTCGAGCGCTTCAGCTCGGGAATGGCCAGCCTGGCCGAGATCGCGGTGTTCATCCTGCTCGGCCTCAGCATCCGGCTTCAGGACGTGCTGCAACCGGACGTGCTGCTGACCGGACTCGCCATCTCCGGCCTGCTGATCTTCGTGATCCGGCCGGTGCTGGTGGGGCTGCTGATCGCGCCGATCCGGCTGAAGCTCGGCGAGCGCGCCTTCGTGCTGTGGGCGGGGCTCAAGGGCGCGGTGCCGATCCTGCTCGGCCTGTTCATCCTGGGATCGAGCACGCCGGGCGCCCATCGGCTCTACGCCATCATCTTCATCGTCGTGCTGGTGTCCGTGCTGCTGCAGGGCGGCCTGGTCCCGGTGCTCGCGCGAGTGTTCCGGGTGCCCACGCGCGTGATCCCGGTGCGGCCATGGGCCCTCGACATCCGGTTCGCCGACGAGCCCGACGGTCTGCACCGGCACATCGTCGCCGCGGGTTCGCCGGCCGATGGGCACACGGTCGCCGAGCTCTCGGCGGGCGACGACGACTGGATCAGCCTGATCAGCCGATCCGGGCGCAACATCCCGGTGCGCAACGGCACCCGCCTGCAGTCGGGGGATGTCGTGCTGACCCAGGCGGACGGCGACGGCTCACTCGCCTCGCAGTTCATGCCTCCGCGCCAGAGCTGACGGCCTGAGCGCAGACGAACGCCCGGTCGGCCGCGCTCCGCACGGCGCCGCCGACCGGGCGTGATCGTTCAGTCGTCGTGCGCGCCGCTGGCCATGCCGGTCTGGATCGCGCTCATCACCGTGGTGTCGGCGAGCGTGGTGACATCGCCGATCGGGCGATTCTCGGCGACATCCTGAAGCAGGCGCCGCATGATCTTGCCGGAGCGCGTCTTGGGCAGCTCCGAGACGATCATGACCTGACGCGGTTGGGCGATCTTGCCGATCTCCTTCGCGACGTGGTCGCGCAACTCCCGCACGATGTGGTCGCCGCCGGTTCCGGCCTCCGAGCGCAGGATGACAAAGGCGACGACCCCCTGTCCGGTGATCTCGTCTGCGGCGCCCACCACGGCCGCCTCGGCGACCTTGTGGTTCGACACCAGGGCCGACTCGATCTCGGTCGTCGACAGGCGGTGACCCGAGACATTCAGCACGTCGTCGACCCGGCCGAGCAGCCAGATGTCGCCGTCCTTGTCCTTCTTGGCCCCATCACCCGCGAAGTAGAGACCGGGGAAGCGCGACCAATAGGTCTGCTTGAAGCGCTCGTCATCGCCCCAGATGCCGCGCAGCATCGACGGCCACGGCTCGGTGAGCACCAGGTAGCCGCCCTCGCCGTCCGGAACCGACCTGCCGTTCTCGTCGACCACATCGGCCGCGACGCCGGGGAGTGCCTTCATGGCCGCGCCCGGCTTGCCGGCCGTGACGCCGGGGAGCGGGCTGATCATGATCGATCCGGTCTCGGTCTGCCACCAGGTGTCGACCACCGGGGTGTTGTTGTGCCCGATGTTCTCGCGGTACCAGATGTAGGCCTCGGGGTTGATCGGCTCACCGACCGACCCGATCAGGCGCAGGCTCGAGAGGTCGTACTTGGCCGGGATCTCGTGACCCCACTTCATGAAGGTCCGGATGCCGGTGGGCGCGCAGTACAGGATCGTCACCTTGTACTTGTCGATGATCTCCCACCAGCGGCCCTGATGCGGGGTGTCGGGCGTGCCCTCGTACATGACCGAGGTGGTCGCATTCGAGAGCGCGCCGTAGACCACGTAACTGTGCCCGGTGATCCAGCCGACGTCGGCCGCTGTCCAATAGATGTCGGTCTCGGGCTTGAGGTCGAAGACCTCCCACTGCGTGAACGAGGCGCCGGTGAGGTATCCGCCTGTGGTGTGCAGGATCCCCTTCGGCTTGCCCGTGGTGCCCGAGGTGTACATGACGAACAGCGGGTGCTCCGCGTCGAAGGCCTGCGGCTCGTGCGTCGTGCTGGCCTTCTCGACGGTGTCGTGCCACCAGACGTCGCGGCCCTCGACCCAGCCGACGTCCTGGCCGGTGCGCTTGACCACGAGCACCGAGCGGACATCCGGGCAGGCCGACACGGCCTCGTCGACGGCGGGCTTGAGCGCCGATGCCGAGCCCTTGCGGAAGCCGCCGTCGGCCGTGATGACGACGCGCGCGTCGCAGTCGAGAATGCGGGTCTTGAGCGCGTCGGCCGAGAACCCACCGAACACCACGGTGTGCGGTGCGCCGATGCGTGCACAGGCCAGCATGGCCACCACGGCCTCGGGGATCATCGGCATGTAGATGGCCACGCGGTCGCCGGCCTTCACGCCGAGATCGGTGAGGGCGTTGGCGGCCTGGCAGACCGCATCCTTCAACTGCCCGTAGGTGATGGTCCGGGTGTCGCCGGGCTCACCCTCGAAGTAGTAGGCGACCCTGTCCCCGAGCCCGGCTTCGACATGCCGGTCGAGGCAGTTGTATGCCACGTTCAGCGTGCCGCCGACGAACCACTTGGCGAACGGCGGATTGCTCCAGTCGAGCACCTGCGTCCACGGAGTGCTCCAACTCAGCCGCTCGGCCTGCTTCGCCCAGAACGCGGGGCGGTCGGCGGCGGCTTCGTCGTAGGCATCCGCTTTCACGTTCGCCTGCGCCGCGAATGCCGCGGGCGGGGGGAACGATCGGCTCTCGTACGAAAGGTTTTCCAGCGTCGCGCCGGTGGCGTCGCTCGGGGACGGGGTCGTCATGATGGTGCCTTTCTAGCTCGGGGCGCCGACCGGGAGCACGGTGCGCTTCCAGGTCGAGTTGATCACAGATGCTGCGGCGCCGTACCAGGCGAGAACCGCGGTCACCAGTCCGAGGTAGCCGCCGATGTTGTGGGCAACCGTGCTGCCGGCGAACTCGCCGATGGTCAGCAGCAGGAAGGTCAGCGTCAGGGCGATGAACACCAGCAGCACCACCCTGCTCGACTTGACCGCCCCGATGGTCATGAACGCGGTGAAGATCGTCCAGGCCAGCAGATAGGCGCCGACACCGGCGGACCCGGCATCCTTGGCGGCACCCGTGGTGAGCAGGAACCAGAAGGACAGCCAGAACGCTCCGTACGAGCTGAAGGCGACCGCGCCGAAGGTGTTGCCCTTCACGAACTCCCACATGCCCGCGAGCAGCTGAGCGATGCCCCCGTAGAAGAGCGCGAGGCCCAGGACGGCGGCCCCCGCACCGGCGATCAATCCGGTGTTGGCGAGGCTCAGGACGAAGGTGGTCATGGCGAAGCCGGCCAGGCCGAGGGCGGCGGGGTCGGCCACCGTCGTGGACCAGCGCGGTGACATTTCTTGGGTCGAACTCATCGGATAGCACTCCTTTGTGTTGGTGGATGACGTGTGCCGGCGGATGTTGTCGGGACCTGGGACCTTCGGCGCCGACGGCCGAAAGTATCGGGGGTTGCGGGCCGGATCGGCCCTGCTAGCATGCAGGCTACGGACACGGTGAAGTGCCCAACTACCATCCGAAGTAGGTAGTCATTGCCCCAGTCAGTCGCCACCGCAGAACACGATCTGCTTCAGAGAAGCGTCAAAGAACTCACCAGGCTTACGGGGTGCTCCGTGGCCTTCGGCGGGCTCACGTCTGCCGAGGGCACACCGCTCACGGCCTTCTCGGGTGCCCACGCCCACAGCCTCGACGGAGTGCTCATCGAGCCGGCTCACGGGTGCGGGGGTCTGGCGGCTGTGGACCGCAAGCCGGTGGCCGCCACCAATTACCGCGAGTCGTCGACCATCACCCATCACTACGACCGCGAGGTGACGGCCGAGGGGATCGTGTCGCTGCTCGCGGTGCCGGTCGTGGTCGACGGACGGGTGCGGGCGATCCTGTACGGCGGGCATCGGGTCGCGACCCAATTCGGCGACAGTATCGTTCGCGACACGCTGAAGGTGTCCAGGACGCTGGCCTGGGAGCTCTCGGTCGCCGACGAGGTGGACCGCCGGCTCGCCCTGCTCGAGACCGAGCGCCCCGAGCTCGGCAATCCGGATCCGCTCTCGGCCGAACGGCTCGAGCTGCGCGAGCTCTATGCGGAACTGCGCGAGCTCGGGCGTGCCGTGGCCGACCCCGAGATCGCGCGCCGGCTCGATGACGTCGGCCGTCGCATCCTGCCGCACGGGATGACGGTCGCGATGCCGGCCGCGCTGTCGCCGCGCGAACTCGACATGCTCGCGCAGGTCGCGCTCGGCAAGCGGAACGGCCAGATCGCCGCTCAGTTGAGGCTCAGCGAGGCGACCGTGAAGAGCTACCTCTCGACCGCGATGCGCAAGCTGAACGCGTCCACCCGCTACGAGGCCGTGATCGCCGCTCGCCGCGCCGGGCTGCTGCCCTAGATGGCGACGCCTCCCGAGCGCGAACGCGAGCTCCGCAGCAACGAGTGGTACTCCGGCACCGACCGCAACAGCTACATCCACCGGGCCTGGATGCGCCGCGGCGTGCCCTCCAACGCCTTCGAGGGGCGGCCGCAGATCGCGATCGCCAACACGGCATCCGATCTCACCCCCTGCAACAGCCATCTGGATGAGGTGGCCCAGTCGGTCAAGAACGGCATCTACGAGGCGGGCGGCATCCCGCTCGACCTGCCGGTCGTCTCGCTGGGCGAAACGCAGGTTCGACCGACCGCGATGCTCTGGCGCAACCTGGCCGCGATGGCGACCGAAGAGATGCTGCGCGCAAATCCGATCGACGGGGTCGTGCTGCTGGGCGGCTGCGACAAGACGATCCCGTCGCTGCTGATGGCGGCGGCATCGGTCGACCTGCCGGCCGTGGTCGTGCCGGGCGGACCGATGCTGACCGGGCACTTCCGCGGCGAACCGCTGGGCTGCGGCACCGACGTCTGGCGGCTGAGCGAGGAGGTGCGGGCCGGCACGCTGTCGAACGAGCAGTTCCTGCGGTCTGAGTCGTCGATGATCCGCAGCAAGGGCCATTGCAACACAATGGGCACGGCGTCGACGATGGCGCTGGTGGCCGAGGCTCTGGGCACCGTGCTGCCCGGGCTGGCCGGGACGCCAGCGCCCGACGCGCGCCTACTCGAGGCCGCGCACGAGACCGGACGGCTCGCGGTGCAACTGGTCGCCGACGACCGGCGGCCCTCGACCTTCCTGACCCCGGCCAGCTTTCACAATGCGATCGTCGCGCTCGCGGCGATCGGCGGCTCGACCAACGCGGTGGTGCACCTGCTCGCGATCGCCGGCCGACTGGGCATCGAGTTGACCGTCGACGACTTCGACCGGATCGGCGCCACCGTGCCGCTACTGGTCAACCTGCAGCCCGCCGGCACCTACCTGATGGACGACCTGTACCGGGCCGGTGGATTCCTCGCAGTGCTGCGCGAGGTGCGCGACCTGCTCGACCCGACCGCGTTGACCGTCACCGGCAAGCCGCTCGTCGACTACCTGGACGACGCGCGGATCTGGGACCCCGAGGTCATCACCCCGCGGGACTCGCCCCTGCTGCCGGCCGCGGGCATCTCGGTGCTGCGCGGATCGCTGGCACCGGGCGGCGCGATCATCAAGCCGGCCGCGGCATCCCCGCACCTGCTCAAGCACCGCGGACGCGCCGTGGTGTTCGACAGCATCGAAGACTTCCGGGCGCGCATCGATGACCCTGATCTCGACATCGATGCCGACTCGGTGATGGTGCTGCGCGGCTGCGGACCGAAGGGCTACCCCGGGATGCCCGAGGTCGCCAACATGCCCTTGCCCGCCAAGCTGCTCGAGCAGGGGGTGCGCGACATGGTTCGGATCTGCGACGGTCGGATGAGCGGGACCGCGTACGGAACGGTCGTGCTGCACGTGACGCCCGAGGCCGCAGCCGGTGGTCCGCTCGGGCTGGTTCGGACCGGCGACTGGATCTCGCTCGACGTGCGCGGCAAGCGGCTCGACCTGGAGGTTCCGACAGACGAGCTGGCGAAACGGACGCCCAATCAGGCGACCCTCGACGGGTTCGCCGCGCCGCGCCGCGGCTGGGAGCAGCTGTACGTCGAGCATGTGATGCAGGCCGACAGCGGCGCCGACCTCGACTTCTTGCGCGGCGGCAGCGGCTCGAAGGTGAGCCGTGAGTCGCACTGACGCCGCCGCCTCGGGGAACACGGCCGACGACTGGCGTGCCGCCACGGAGGAATCGTTCGACCTGGCGGAGGGCCCGGTCTGGGACCCGGTCCGCGAGCGGCTGCTCTGGGTCGACATCCGCCGAGGCGCGGTGCTGGTCGGCGCGCTGAACGGCGACGGCACGATCTCGATCGAGGACCGAGTTCCGACTCCGGGCATGGTGGGGGCGGTCGCCGTCTCGGAGGCGGGCGAGTGGGTTCTGGCCGGCGAGCGCGGCATCCTGATCCGCTCGGCCGACGGGCAGCTGGCCGAGGGGCCGACGATCCTGGCGGCCGACTCGGGTCGGCGCTTGAACGACGGAAAGGCCGATCCCGCCGGGCGCTTCGTGGTCGGCACGCTGAAGATCGACGAGAGCCCGACCACCACCGAGCGGCTGGTCGTGGTCCAGCCGGATGGCCGGGTCGACGACCTGGACAACGACCTCTCGCTGTCGAACGGGCTGGGCTGGTCGCCCGATGGCACCGTGCTGTACAGCATCGACACGATCCCCCGCGTCGTTCATGCGCGCGACTACGACGTGTCGACCGGCACAGCGGGACCTCGTCGGGTGGCGTTCGCGCTGGATGAGGGCGTCAACCCCGATGGCATGACCGTCGATGCCGAGGGGCAGCTCTGGATCGCGATCTGGGGCCGCGGCGAGGTGCGCCGCTGCACCCCGGACGGAGAGCTGACGCGCACCCTCTCGCTGCCCTCGCCGCACACCACCTGCGTCACCTTCGCCGGACCCGACCTGGCCACGATGGTGATCACCACCGCCACCAAGGATCTGAGCGACGACGACTTGGCCGCCCATCCGCTGGCCGGACGGCTGTTCACGGTCGACGCCGGAGTGCGCGGCCGGCCGACTGCATGGTGGTCGGGGCTGCAGCGGTCGGGACTGCCGGCGTCGGGGCTGCCCGGGTCTGGCTCGGCCGCGTGAGGGCGTTCGTCATCACCGGTCCCGGTGAGGCATCGGTCCAGGATGTCGCGCCTCCGCTCGCCGCACCCGGCGAGGTGATCGTGCGGGTCGCCCGCGCGGGCGTGTGCGGCACCGACGTCGAGTTCTTCACCGGCGGCATGCAATACCTCCACGACGGATTCGCCGAGTATCCGATGCGGATCGGCCACGAGTGGGCGGGCACGGTCTCGGCGCTCGGCGAAGGAGTCGACCGGCGCTGGCTCGGTCGCCGGGTGACCGGCGACACCATGCTGGGCTGCGGACGGTGCCGCCGGTGCCTCGGCGGGCATCAATGGGTGTGCGAGTTCCGCACCGAGATCGGGATCCGGGGCGGCAGGCCGGGCGCGCTCGCCGAGCAGCTCGCGGTTCCGGTCACGGCGCTCCACGAGCTGCCCGACACCGTCGATGATGCGCTCGGCGCGATGGTGGAGCCGGGCGGCAATGCCTTCCGCTGCGCCCAGGCCGCGGCCCTGCATCCTGGCGACCGGGCCCTGGTGCTCGGACCGGGCACGATCGGGCTGCTGGCCGCGATGTTCGCACGCGCCGCAGGAGCCGAGGTGCATCTCCTGGGTCGATCGCAGCGCGCGATCGAGTTCGCGCGCACGCTGGGCTTCGAGGGCACCTGGGAGGCCGACAGCCTGCCGCCCCTCCCGTGGGATGCCGTGATCGACGCGTCGAACGCCCCGGCGCTTCCGGCGCTGGCCCTCGAGCTGGTCGAACCCGCTGGTCGGGTGGTCTACGTCGGACTGGCGGACTCGCCGAGCGCGATCGATACCCGCGCCCTCGTGCTCGCGGATGTGACGGCGGTCGGGATCCTGAGCGCGTCGCCCGGTCTGGCTGCGACGATCGACGCCTACGCGGCGGGGACGGTCGATCCCCGACCGCTCATCGCCGCCACGGTGGGTCTCGACGACCTGCCCGCCGTGCTGTCGGGCGAGCGGCCGCAGGGCTCGGGCCACGGCCCGAAGATCCAGGTGGCGATCGACTAGAGGGTGCGCGGATTGTCGTCGCGCAGTTCGAGTTGAGCGACGATGAGGGCGGCCAGATCCTCGAGATTGCGCAACTGATCCGCCGAGACCGAGTGCACGGCGAAGTCGGCGACCGAGAGCGTTCCGGCCGTGCGGCCGTCCGAGCCGATCAGGGGAACGCCCGCATAGAAGCGCAGGCCGATCGGCGGCTTCACCAGGGAGCTCTCGCTCAGCTCCGGATGCGTCAGGGCGTCCTCGATGATGTACGGCTCGTCGCGGGGCGCCTGCGGCCCGGTGAGGTCGACCTGGCGCACCAGGTGCTCGACCTCATCGCCGTAGTGCGACACCACCCAGGTGCGGCCGTCGTCGTGCACGCTGACCACCGAGATGGGCGACTCGAACAGGCGCGCCGCCATGGCCGTCGCCCGGTGGAGCGCCTCGTTCGGGATCGGCTTGCCCATGGCGCTCTCCTCGTCGGAGGGGAAGAAGGCCTGGCTCTCCTTATGACGACCCGTCTCGGCGAGGGCGACCTGCCGCAGGGCCGAGACCAGTTCGCGGCCGCTCGGCCGGTCGCGCGGATCGCGCGCGGTCATCGAGGTCAGCAGCACCCGCCAGCGCTCCGGCAGGTAGTCGGGGATGCGCGGCTGACGCGACAGGCGTGCCATCGCGGATTCGACGACAGTGCCGGGGAACTCGATGGTCCGGGTGAAGCACTGCAGCAGCACGAGCCCGGCGGCGTAGACGTCGGTCGGGGGCCCGACCGGCTCACCGGAGGCCTGCTCGGGGCTCAGGTAGGCGGCGGTCCCCGTCGTCGTGCCGTCGGCGGTTGCCCGCTCGGCACCGCGCGCCACCGCGATCCCGAAGTCGGTGAGCTTGGCGCGCGCCCGGGCGGCGTCGTTGCCGTAATCGACGAGCAGGATGTTCGACGGCTTGACGTCGCGGTGCACGACGCCCTGCGCGTGGATGTACTCGAGCGCCTCGGCCAGGTCGTAGCCGATCTCGGCGATGTTCCGGGCGGCGATCCGCGAGCCGTGCAGGCGCTCCTGGAGATTCATGCCGCGCACCAGAGGCATCACGATGTAACGGACCTCGCGCCCGGCGCTATCGGTGTGGGTCCCGGCGTCGAGCACGGTGATCAGGTTGTGATGATCGAGGCCGGTGAGGATCGCCAGCTCGGCATCCTGATTCGAGCGCGCGGGAAGCGGCGCCGTGAGCCACTTGATCGCGACGTCGCGGCCGAGTGCCTCATCGCGGGCACGGTGAACCGTCGACAGCCCACCGGTGCCGATCACCGCACCAACGCGGTAACGGCCGCCGAGCAGCACATCGGTCGCCTCTGATTCGGCCACGGCCGCATCACCTCCTGCGGAATTCTGCCAGGTGGGGGGCGGAGGATGGGGGGCCGTTGACAGTCGGCCCAGGAGCCGCTAAGTCACCAGTCGTGCACGGTGCCGTCGGCCAGCCGGTTGTAGGGCAGGTAGGCGGTTTCGTACGGGTACTTGCCTGCCTCGTCGAGGTCGAGGTCGACGCCGAGGCCGGACTTGTCGCCGGGATGCAGCATGCCGTCGGCCCAGGTGAACGACTGCTCGAACACGGCATCCGTCTTCGGTCCGTGCTTCATGTACTCCTGAATGCCGAAGTTGTGGATGCTGAGCCCGAGGTGCATCGCCGCCGCCATGCCGACCGGCGAGATGTCGGTCGGCCCGTGCATGCCCGACTTGATCTGGTACTGCCCGGCGAACTCGAGGATCTTCTTCAGGTGCGTGATGCCGCCGGTGTGCGTGACTGCGCTGCGCACGTAGTCGATGAGCTGCTCACGGATCAGCTGCTGGTAGTCCCAGACCGTGTTGAAGATCTCGCCGATCGCGAGCGGCGTCGTGGTGTGCTGCCGCACCAGCCGCAGCGCCTCCTGGTTCTCGGCCGGGGTGCAGTCCTCGAGCCAGAACAGGTCGTAGGGCTCGAGCGACTTGCCGAGCTTGGCCGCCTGGATCGGCGTCATCCGGTGATGGCCGTCGTGCAGCAGCGGCAGCTCGGGCCCGAACTCGTTGCGCACCGCCTCGAAGACGCCGGGCAGGTGGCGCAGGTAGCTGCGGGTGTCCCAGTCCTCCTCGGCGGGGAATGCCCCGCGCTGAGCGGGCTCGTGGTCGTAGCGCTTGCCCTTGTTGCCCTCGAGGGTGGCGTTCGACGCGATCCCGTAGATGGACTTCAGGCCGGGCACCCCGGTCTGGATGCGAACCGCCTTGAAGCCCTGCGCCAGGTGGTCGCGCACGCTGTCGAAGAGCTCGGCGGTGTCTTTGCCCGAGGCGTGGCCGTAGGCGAGCAGCCCGGTTCGGGATGCCCCGCCGAGCAACTGGTACAGCGGCATGTTCGCGGCCTTGGCCTTGATATCCCAGAGCGCGACGTCGACTGCGGCGATCGCCGCCATGGTCACCGGGCCCCGCCGCCAGTAGCCGCCCCGGTAGAGGAACTGCCAGGTGTCCTCGATGCGGTGCGCGTCGAGGCCGATCAGGAGCGGGGCCACGTGATCCTTCAGGTAGCTCACCACCGCCAGTTCGCGTCCGTTGAGAGTGGCATCGCCGAGGCCCACCAGGCCGTCGTCGGTGGTCAGCCTGAGGGTCACGAAGTTGCGGTCGGGGCTGGTCACGATGACCTCGGCCTTGTCGATTCTCATCTGCTCTCTTCTTTCAGGATGGCGAGGAGCTCGGGCGCGTCGGCGAGCGCCTTCAGGGTGGCGTCGCCGGTGCGTCCCGCGGCGCGCTCGGCGCGCAGCACCGGAAGCAGGCGCACCCGCACCTTGGTGGGCGCCTGGTCGGCGATGTCGGTCAGCCGGTGCGCGATCCGCGGGTTGGCGAAGCGCTGACGCAGCTGCTGCAGATATCCCCGGATGTCGAGGGCCGCGTCGGTGAGGTGGCGCGCGGCCTCGTCCCAGAAGCCAATCACGAGTTCGGAGCAGTACGGATCGGCGAACGCTGCCGCGACCGTCTCGTGCCCGCGGCCCGGCCCGGACGCGGCGAAGATCGTGTGCGCCCCGTTGAGCAGCCACAGCTTGCGGCGCTCGAACGGCTCCACGTCGTCGACGAAATGCGCGCCCGCTGTTTCCCACTGCGGCCGCCCGGCGGGGAAGTCGCCTTCGAGGACCCAGTCGCTGAACGGCTCGGCGACGACCGGCGCGGCGTCCTCCCGGCCGGATGCGGTGCGCAGGTTCGCGAGTTCGGCATCCGTCAGGTGCGGGGTGATGCGGTCGACCGAGGTGGAGACGAAGCTCACGTATTCGTCGACCCACCCCGCCAGCGAGCGGTCCAGCGCGGTGGCCAGGCCGAGCACGGCGGCGCGGGTGGCCGCACCATTGGCCGGCAGGTTGTCGCAGCTCACGACGGCGAGCGGTCCACCCCGGGCGAGCCTCCGCGCCTCGAGGCCCATGACCAGCCGGCTGAGCGCGAGCGGCGTGCGCTCGTCGAGCCGGTAGCCGGCCTCGGTGATGGTCAGAGTCACGATGGCCGTCGCGGGGGAGGCGAGCAACTCGGCGACCCGCGAGGCGTCGCCCGGCCCGGCCTCGACCAGGCTGCCGATCACCGAGACCTCATCGGTCTCGGGGCCGCGCTCGATGAGCGTGAACAGGCCGTCTTGCGCGGCGAGGCGGTCGGCCAGGCCGGCACCGCGCACGGCGAACCCGGCGATGCCCCACTCGGCTCGGTCGATGGCGAGCTCGGTGTACCAGGCCTGGTGCGAGCGGTGGAAGTTGCCGAGCCCGAGGTGCACGATGCGCACCGGCGGGCGGTCGAGGCCGAGCGCGTGGCGCGACAGCAGGGTCGCGGGCGGGGACGCGTTCACAGGCGCCACGCCGTCCGGGGGATGGCGTCGACCAGGTCGCGGGCTGCGCGCAAGGCCGACGGTTCGTCGAGCCGGCCCTCGCCCACGAGCCGCGCCAGGAACGCGGCATCCAGTCGCCTGGCCATGTCGTGCCGGGCGGGGATCGACAGGAACGCCCGGGTGTCGTCGACGAACCCCGAGCCGCGATACAGGCCCGCGGTCTCGGTGGTGGCGGCGCGGAAGCGCAGCACGGCATCCGGTGCATCGAGGTACCACCACGGCGCGCCGAGGTACACGCTCGGGTAGAAGGCCGCCAGCGGGGCGAGCTCGCGCGAGTAGGTGGTCTCGTCG
>Ga0070659_100001246_pt1 | contig 18471 bp, 13 predicted proteins | sample KBSC23metaG_FD_64666 | JGI IMG/M metagenome (GOLD analysis project Ga0070659, IMG submission 64666) | Corn rhizosphere microbial communities from Kellogg Biological Station, Michigan, USA - KBS C2-3 metaG | ecosystem: Host-associated > Plants > Roots > Rhizosphere > Soil ... | reverse complement strand
TGATCACCCGCGGCGCGCTGACCACGTTCTCCATCGCCAACGACATCGCCAAGTACTTCGCGATCATCCCGGCCGCATTCGCCACCACTTATCCGGCGCTCGATGCGCTCAACGTGATGCATCTGGCCACACCGCAGAGCGCGATCCTGTCGGCGGTGATCTTCAACGCGCTGGTCATCATCTGCCTGATCCCGCTGGCGCTGAAGGGCGTGAAGTACCGCGCGCTGGGCGCCGGTGCGCTGCTGCGCCGCAACCTGCTGGTTTACGGCCTGGGCGGCATCGTGGTGCCGTTTCTCGGCATCAAGTTCATCGACATGTTGCTGGTGTTGTGTGGACTGGCCTGACCCTTGATGGCCGTCATTCCAGCGAACGCTGGAATCCAGTGCCTGTCGCTCTGACCGCAAGTCGCCGGGATGACGGAACTGGGCCGATCCCATCCAAACCGAGTCCACCCCTTTCCAGGAAGCATTGCTCCACAGCCGTCGCGACGCCGGAGTTTCCCCAATGAAGTTGTGTTCCCTCGCTGCCACGGCAGCCTTCCTTTCCATCGGCTGCGTCGCTGTCGTTCATGCCGACGAGGCACCGGCCAGCCCGGTCACCGGCAATGTCGCGGTGACTTCCGACTACGTGTTCCGTGGCCTCACCCAGACCTGGGGCCGCCCGGCGATCCAGGGCGGCGCCGACTACGCCAGCCCGAACGGCCTCGCGGCCGGCTTCTGGGGTTCCAGCATCAGCGAGCGCAGCTATCCGGGCGGCGCGATGGAGCTGGATCTCTACGCCAGCTACGGGCAGGCGATCGACAGCGACTGGTTCTGGCGCGCCGGCATCTATGGCTATGTCTATCCCGGCGCCAACCTCGATCAGGCCGGACTCGCATCGCGCTCGTTCAACACCGTCGAGGCCAACGTCGCGTTGGGTTGGAAGCAGTTCACGCTGAAGTACAACCGTTCGCTCACCGATTACTTCGGCGTGGATACCGAGCAAGGCTATCGTGGCGATTCGAAGGGCACCGGCTACCTGCAGCTGGACGCCACGTTCCCGCTGAGCGAGGCGTGGAGCCTGGCCCTGCATGCCGGTCACACGCACTACACCACCACCTTGGTCACGCCGCTGGCCAATGGCGCGCGCGACCCCGGCTACAGCGACGTCGGCGCCACGCTGAAATACCAGCTCGCCGCGCACTGGTCGCTGAGCGCGGGCTTCACCTATGCCACCCATGCGGATTTCTACCGTCGCACTGCCAGCTTCCTCGATGCCAGTGACACGCGCAATGTCGGCGGTTCGCGCGGCTTCGTGATGCTGCAGGGAAGTTTCTGAGGAGCATCCCATGAGCAAGCTATTGCGCCAATCCTTGACCCTGCTGTTGCTGATGACCGCGATCACCGGCGTGCTCTATCCGCTGGCCGTCACCGGCGTGGCCCAGCTGATCTTCCCGCGCCAGGCCAACGGCAGCCTGATCGTGAAGGGCGGCAAGCCGCTCGGCTCGGCGCTGATCGGCCAGTCGTTCACCGACCCGAAATATTTCTGGGGCCGGCCGTCGGCCACCGCGCCGAATGCGTACAACGGCAGCGCCTCGTCGGGTTCCAATCTCGGCCCGACCAATCCGGCGCTGACCGATGCCGTGAAGCAGCGCATCGCCGCGCTGCGTGCGGCGGACCCGGACAACAGCGCGCCGGTGCCGGTGGATCTGGTCACCGCCTCGGCCAGCGGCCTCGACCCGCAGATCAGCCCGGCGGCGGCGCAGTACCAGCTGGCGCGGGTCGCGCGGCTGCGCGGCCTGGGCAGGGCGCAAGTGCAGGCGCTGGTCGACGCGAATACCAGCGGCCGCCAGTTCGGCGTGCTCGGCGAGCCGCGGGTGAACGTGCTGCAGCTAAACCTGGCGCTGGATGCCGCACACGCGCACGGCGCGCGATCGCGCTAACGTAGCGTCATCCACCGGATCTGCCAGCGCATGACCGCACCCTCCCGCGAAGCGCGCGCCGACGCCCTGTTGAACACCGGGCAGGATGAGCGCAGCCATCGGCTGAAGATCTTTCTCGGCGCCGCGCCCGGCGTGGGCAAGACTTACGCAATGTTGTCGGCGGCGCGCGAGCTGAAGCGGCAGGGCGTGGACGTGGTGGTGGGCCTGGTCGAGACGCACGGGCGCGCCGACACGGCCGCGCTGCTGGAAGGCATGGAAGTGCTGCCGCGGCGGCCGGTGCGCTATCGCTCGCCCGACGGCAGCGAGCGCGACTTCGAGGAGTTCGATCTCGACGCCGCGCTGGCGCGCAAGCCGGCGCTGCTGCTGGTCGACGAGCTGGCTCACCGCAACCTGCCCGGCGGGCGCCACGAGCGGCGCTGGCAGGACATCGCCGAACTGCTCGACGCCGGCATCGAGGTCTACAGCGCGCTCAACGTGCAGCATCTGGAAAGCCGCAACGACCAGGTGCGCCGGATCACCGGCATCACCGTGCGCGAGACCGTGCCCGACGGGTTCCTCGACCGGGCGCGCGACATCGTGCTGGTCGACCTGCCGCCGCGCGAGCTGATCGGCCGGCTGAAGCAGGGCAAGGTGTATGTGCCCGAAACCGCCGCGGCGGCGCTGGACGCGTTCTTCTCGCCGACCAACCTGGCGGCCTTGCGCGAGCTGGCGCTGGACACCATCGCCGGCCATGTCGACAACGACCTGCGCGAACGCATGCTGGCGCGCGGCGGTGCGATGCCGGTGCGCCGCCGCGTGCTGGCCGCGATCGACGGGCAGGCGCAGAGCGAATACCTGGTGCGGGTGGCGCGGCGCATCGCCGAGCGGCGCGGCGCGCCATGGGGCGTGGCCTATGTAGATACCGGCGGCGGTGCCGACGCCGCGCGCGGCGAGCGCGTGGATGCGGCGATGCGGCTGGCGCGGCGGCTGGGCGGTGAAGCGGTGCTGCTGCGCGGCCACAACGTGGCCGACGAACTGCTGGCGCTGGCCGACCGCGACGGCGTGGGCCAGCTCATCCTCGGCCGCACCCGCGAACGGTTCGTGGCGCGCATGTTCGGCCGCTCGCTGACCCAGCAGCTGTTGCGTCGCGGCGCGCACCTGGAGCTGGCCATCATCGCCACCCCGGCCGAGCGCACCCGCGCGCGGCGAGGGCTGCGCCGGCACGGCGCGCAGGGCGCGCGCGGCGAGTACCTGTTCGCGACGCTGGCCACGCTGGCGGCGCTGGGCCTGGCCGCGCTGGCCCGGCACTACCTGTCGGTGGCCAACCTGTCGCTGATCTTTCTCACCGCAGTGCTGGTGGTGGCGGCGCGCACGCGCATGGCGGTGGCGGTGTTCGCCGCCACGCTGTGTTTCCTAGGCTACAACTTCTTCTTCGCGCCGCCGCTGCACACGCTGGCGATCGCCAGCGCCGACGATGTGCTGGCGGTGTGCCTGTTCTTCCTGGTGGCGCTGGTGTGCAGCCGGTTGGCCACGCGGCTTTCCAGCCAGGTGGCCTCGCTGCGCGCGGCGCAGGCGCGCGGCCGGGTGCTGCTGGAGCTGGGCCAGCGGCTGGCCACTAGCACCGATGCCGACGGCATCCGCGCCGCCGGTGCGCGTGCGCTGGCACGCGCGCTGGAGGCGCAGGCCGCGGTCCTGGCGCGCGATCCGGCGGGGCAGTTGCAGGTCGTCGCCGCGGCGCCGCAACCGTTCGGGCTTGCGGTGCAGGACATGGCCGCCGCGGACTGGTGCGAACGGCATGCCGAGCCGGCGGGGCGCTACACCGGCACGCTCAACGGCGCCGCCTGCTGGATGCTGCCGCTGGGCGGCGACGAACGCCCGCTGGGCGTGGCTGCGCTGCGTTTCGGCGAGGGCGAGCGCGAGCCCGACCCGGATCGCCGCAGCCTGGCGCTGGCGATGGCCCAGGACATCGGCCAGGCGCTGGAGCGCGCGCGGCTGTCCGACGAACTGGAGGGCGCCCGCGTGCAGGGCGAGACCGAGCGCCTGCGCAGCGCGCTGCTGTCCTCTGTCTCGCACGACCTGCGCTCGCCGCTGGCCTCGATGATCGGCGCGGCGGGCACCCTGCTCAGCTACGGCGAGAAGCTGCCGCCGGACGAGCGCCGCGACCTGCTGCAGGCGATCCTCGGCGAAGGCGAGCGGCTCGATCGCTACATCCAGAACCTGCTCGACATGACCCGGCTCGGCCACGGCACGCTCAAGCTCAACCGCGACTGGACCGACAGCGCCGAGATTGTCGCCGCCGCCGTGACGCGGTTGCGCAAGCTGTTCCCCGAGCTGCGCGTGGAGACGCATCTGCCCGCCGAGACCGTGCTGCTCCACGTGCATCCGGCGCTGATCGAGCAGGCGCTGTTCAACATCCTGGAAAACGCCGCGCGCTTCTCGCCGCCGGGCGAAGCCGTCCGCGTGAGCGTGCGCAGCAGCGGCGACCGCCTGCTGATCGATGTCGCCGACCGCGGCCCGGGCATTCCGGAAGACGAGCGCGCGCGCATCTTCGACATGTTCTATTCGGTGTCGCGCGGCGACCGCGCACCGCAGGGCACCGGGCTGGGCCTGGCGATCTGCCGCGGCATGATCGGCGCCCATGGCGGCAGCGTGGAGGCCTTGCCCGGCGACGGCGTCGGCACCACCATCCGCATCAGCCTGCCCCTGCCGCCGCCGCCGGACGGCGACGAATGATGCCCCCCGCATGACTTCAGCCGCTCCACGCATCCTGGTGATCGACGACGAGGCGCAGATCCGCCGCTTCCTCGATATCGGCCTGCGCGCGGAAGGCTACGAGGTGCTGCTGGCCGCCACCGGTGCCGAAGGGCTGGCGCTGGCGGCCACGCAGTCGCCGGATCTGCTCATTCTCGATATCGGCCTGCCCGACATGGAAGGCCACGCGGTGCTGGCCGAACTGCGCCAGTGGAGCCAACTGCCGGTGCTGATGCTGTCCGTGCGCGACGCCGAGCGCGAGAAAGTGCGCGCGCTCGACCAGGGCGCCAACGACTACGTCACCAAGCCGTTCGGCATCCAGGAACTGATGGCACGCCTGCGCGCCCTGCTGCGCAACCGGCCCGGCGAGCCGGAGGTGTCGCCGCGGTATGACGACGGCCGGCTCGGCATCGACCTGGCCCGCCGCGAGGTGAGCCTGGATGGCGCGCCGTTGGCGCTGACGCGCAAGGAGTACGCCGTGCTGGAGCTGCTGTTCCGCCACGCCGGCCGGGTGGTGACCCAGCAGCAACTGCTGCGCGAAATCTGGGGAGCCAGCCACGTCGGCGACAGCCAGTACCTGCGCATCGTGATCGGCAAGTTGCGCCAGAAGCTCGGCGACGACCCGGCCGCACCGCGCTGGCTGAAGACCGAGCCGGGTGTGGGTTACCGTTTTCTGGCGGAGTAAACGGCGCACAGCCCGGCGCGGCCGCAGCCGACACCCGTTCAAGTGGCCGGCGTCTGTACACGGCCCCGGCCGCGGTTATGATAGCGGGCCTGATCCATCACTCCGGCCCCAACCCATCGAAGAATTTGCGGCCGGCTCAACCGAGGACACACCCATGGCACGTGGCGTCAACAAGGTCATCCTGATCGGCAACCTGGGCTCGGATCCCGAACTGCGCAGCACCGGCAGCGGCACCACCATCTGCAGCTTCAGCCTGGCCACCTCCGAATCCTGGACCGACAAGCAGAGCGGCGAGAAGCAGGAGCGCACCGAGTGGCACCGGATCAAGATCTTCGGCCGCCTGGGCGAAATCGCCGGCGAATACCTGAAGAAGGGCCGCCAGGTCTACATCGAAGGTTCGATCCGCACCGACAAGTTCACCGGCAAGGACGGCGTGGAAAAATATTTCACCGACATCATCGCCAACGAAATGCAGATGCTCGGCAGCAATGAGGGCGGCGGTGGCGGCGGTAATTACCAGCGCGATCGCCCGCAGGGCGGCGGCCAACGCCAGGGCGGCGGCCAGTCGCGCGGCAACGACGACCGCGGCTCCTCGCGATCGTCGTCGCCGGCTCCGGCCGACAACGGCTTCACGGACGACGAGATTCCGTTCTAGACAACACCTATCTAGAAGTGGTGAAGAAAAGCCCGCCTTGCGCGGGCTTTTCGTTGTGGCGTCTGACACGCTGCGCCTGTCGATGGCGCGTTAGCGAAGGCTGGGATCCAGCGCCTCGGCAACACCTTGAAGACGCTGGATCGACCAGCTTCGCTGTTGTGAAGCTCTTCAGCTTGACCAGCCCTTCAGCTGTTGAGAAGTGCCTCGCTGGAATGACGAGCAAAGGCTTGTTTGGACATTCCCTAGGTGGTTTTAGACAGATTTTTGAATGCCATCGCCAGCGTATGCAGCGCATTGCGCGATCGGCGGTCATGCAGTGCCGAGTACAGCACCACTTCGTGCGTGGGTAGCGGAGGCAATGAAAGCGTGCGGCCAATATCGATGGTGCCAGACGGCGCAGCACGCTTCGGCAGCACGGCGACTGCCAATCCAATCGTCGCTGCAGCCCCCACCACGGCGGCACCCTTGCCGATAAAAACCTCCGTCCAGGCGATGCCGACACTATCCAGCGCACGGACCGCTGCCGCACGGATGCTGCAGGTTTCCCCCTGGGTCGATAGCGGCAACGGTTGACCTGCACGCGGCTGCCAGTGCGGGGCAGCGATCCAGGCGAACGATTCGGCGAACAGCGCTTCACCGTTGCGACGACGATCTTCCGGCTGCAATACCAGGGTCGCATCCAGCACGCCATCGTCGTAGGCCTTGAGCACTTCGTTTGAGCCGGCGACTCGCAGCTCGATCAGCAGATTCGGATCGTGCTCGTTCATCCGACGCAACAAACCGGGCAACTCGCTGCCCACCAATTGGTGGCTGATGCCGATAACCAGTCGGCGCCGCTTTACTTCAAATGAGGCGATGGCGCGCTCATGCGCCCCAACCAGTTCGCGCGCGGCCTCCATGAAAGCGGCCCCCTCGGCGGACAGCCGCACCTGGCGTGGCGTTCGCTCCAGCAGTCGTCGGCCCAACTGGTCTTCCAGTCGGCGCAATTTCAGGCTGATCGCCGATTGCGTGCTGTCCAGCGCGTCTGCGGCACGGGTGAAGCTCTGTAGCTCAGCGGTCAGGACAAAAGCTTTGACGGCATCCAGGTCGAGGGATTTCATGGCTTGCCCATGTCATTTGTAAATGACTGAAATATGTATTCATATGTTTTCTAAATGGATGATAGCGCACACACTGCGCCGCACATCATCCATCGAAGCGGCAAATCCGTTCATGGGCCGGCTTCCAGCCATCATCTGAACAGGTACTTGCCCATGCGCTCGCTCTGGCGCGGTCTGCTGGCGCTGCACGGCCATATCGTCGATTCGCGCCGCAGGCTCCGATGGGTCGATTCGTCCGCATGGAAAGCACAGCAGAACACCGAAAGGACGAATACATCAGGCAACAACACAGCCGATTCGGCAGAACCTTGCAGGGTACCCAGTCATGAAATCAGCAAAGACCTTTCTATTCGCCCTACTGACCCTTCTCCCGATCCACGCAGTCACCGCCTCGGAGCCCGATAAGATGAATGCAGTGGCAGCCATCGAAGGCACCTGGACGCTTGCCTATGCCGAGGTCAAACATCCGGATGGAACGCGCACACATGACTACGGCGATGCGCCCAAGGGCGTGCTGCAAATTGATCATGCCGGGCACTATTCGCTGTTTGTCTTAAACAGCTCCCGCCCCAGGTTCGCCGCCAATGACAAGCACGCAGGGACGCCGAGCGAATTCCGGGCCGCCGCACTGGGAGCAAGCGCTCATTTCGGCACCGTCGATATCGACCCCATGAAGGGCACGCTTACCTTTCATATCGAGGGAGCGACGTATCCGAATTGGGAGGGGGCTACCCAGGTGCGCAGTTACGTACTGAGCGGTGACATGCTGAGCTACAAGGTGCCGCCACGCCCGAATGGCGATATCCCATTGACGGGGTGGAAGAGAATTTCAGATTGATCGAGGCGTGCAGATATCCGTTTTCGAGATCCCATCGTGGACACCACTGATACGGATCTCCGCGCTTCAGAATCGTTCGATGTCGGGGGAGGTTTGACATTGAAGTGCGATTCCTGCCTTCGCAGGAATGACGGGCTTGGAGCGGCCCCGGCCTTCGCAGGAATGACGAAGTCGGTTGTTTCGACTTTCGGTGGGTTTCGGCTCTTTTGCCGTCATCCCTGCGAAGGCAGGGATCGCACTTCGCTTTTTTGGAGCGATCCCTACCCTCGCAGGAATGACGGGCTTGCAGCGATCCCCGCCTTCCCCGAAATGGCGACCTTGGAAATGACGATCGTGTAACTCGTGGTTGGCTTACTTCACCTGCACCGTGTTGTTGCTGCGGTCGCTGTCGGGCAGTGCGCGCGCCGGATCGAGCGTGACGGACTTCAGCTTGCGCGTGCCGTCGACGTGGATCACGTAGCTGCGGTGTTGCATCCAGGTTTCCCAGGGCACGCGCACGTCCTGGGTGCTGTCGTCGTCCCAGGTCAGTTGCAGGGTGGCGGGCAGCACCAGCTGGTCGAGGTTGGCCACGGTGATGTCGACGCCCTTGCGGTAGTCGCCGTCGGTGTAGGCGGCCTTCTGGACGGCCATGTCGAATTGCCAGTTGTGTTCGAACCAGCCGCGCCAGAACCAGCCGAGGTCTTCGCCGGTGTCGCTTTCCATGAAGCGGAAGAAGTCGGACGGGCTGGGGTGCTTGTAGGCCCAGGTGGCGATGTAGCGGCGGAAGGCGGGGTCGAAGCGTGCGGGGCCGATGATCTGCTCGCGCAGCAGCACCAGGCCGAAGGCGGCCTTGAAGTAGGTGATCGGGTGGCGGTATTTCTCCTTGACGGCATCGGCATAGGTCAGCGGTGGCGGCGCGTCGGCGTCCTTCAGGATTGCGGCGATCTGTTCGGCCGGCGTGCCCTTGCCCGGGGCGTATTCGCTGTCGCGCTTGGGCGCGAACTTGCCGCCGTCGAAGGCTTCGGCTTCGTAGACATCGATGAAGGTGTTGAAGCCTTCGTCCATCCAGGCGTCGCGCCGTTCGTTGCTGCCCACGATCATCGGGAACCAGGTGTGCCCGATCTCGTGCGCGATCAGCCCCTGCAGATCGCGGCCGGCCGCCTTCTTGTGGTCGAAGGTGATGCCCGGGTACTCCATGCCGCCGGCGGTGCCGGCCTCGTTGATGGCGACGGGATACGGGTACGGGTAGTAGGTGCGCGAGAAGAATTCGACCGACTTTTTCAGATCCTGCGTGGCCACGCCCCAGGCCTGGTCGCCGGCGCTCTCCACCGGGTAGGCCGACATCGCCAGCGCGGTCTTGCCGTCGGGCAGGTTGATCCGCGCGGCATCCCAGATGTAGGCCTTGGAGGCGCCGAAGGCCACGTCGCGGGTGTTTTTCATCGCGAAGTGCCAGGTCAGCGTGCCGCCCTGTTTCGGCCGGCTGGCCGGATCGCCGACTTCGGCGGCGCTGCGGATCATCACGGTGGCGTCGCTGTGGCGGGCCTGGTCGAGGCGCTTGCGCTCGGTGGCGGTCAGCACGTCCTGCGGGTTGAGCAATTCGCCGGAGGCGACCACGAGCATGTCCGAGGGCACGGTGATCGCATAGTCGAAATCGCCGTACTCGAGATAGAACTCGCTGTTGAGGTAGGGCTGGGTGTCCCAGCCGCGCAGGTCGTCGTACACGCACAGTCGCGGATACCACTGCGCCATCTCGAAGATGTCGCCCTGCTTGTTGGCGTTGACGTCGGTGCGCCCGCCGAATTCGCCGGGCACGGTGTAGTCCCAGCGGATGTGCAGCTTGAGTTGCCCGCCGTGGCCTTTGAGCGCCGTGGGCAGGGTGACTTGCATGCGGGTGTCGCTGATCACCCAGTGCGCCTTCTGCTTGTGGCCGCCGGCATCCTCCACCTCGACCGAGCGGATGTGCTCGCCGCTGGTGAACTCGGTGGGGAACTTGCCGCCGCCGAAGGCACCTCGCGCGTCCTTGCGGTAGCGGTTCTGCTCCACCTGCAGCCACAGCACGGCCAGCGTGTCCGGGCTGTGGTTGGTGTAGGTGATCACCTCGCTGCCGCTGAGCAGGCGGGTGGCCGGATCGAGCGTGGCCTCGATGCGGTAGTCGGCGCGGTTCTGCCAGAACAGCGGGCCGGGCACGCCGCTGGCCGAACGAAACGCGGTGGCCGGTTGCGGATAGTGGAACGGCGCGAACGTCTGCAGCGGGTTGAAGGGGGCCGGTGCCGTGTCGGCGGCGAACGCGGGCGCCACCAGCAGCGCGGCGAGCGCGGCGGCGAAAGTGCGAGTGAGCTGGTTCATGCGGTGCCTTGGGAGGAGGGGTTACGGCTGGTCGCCGCCGCGGATCAGCGCCAGCAGTTCGTGGCAGGCGCCCATCGTGTGGTAGTCGGTCTTGCCGGCCGGGCTTTTCTCGTCGTCGATCTTGCGGTTGTCGCGGGTGAGGATGCGGTACCAGGCGCCGTGCCGGTGATCCACGAGATGCTCCCACGCGTACGCCCACAGCCGCCTGTACCAGTCGTCATAGGTGGGCTCGCCGGTGCGCGCGTGCAGCAGGGCGGCGGCGACCAGCGATTCGGCCTGCACCCAGAAGTATTTGTCGTCGTCGCAGACGCTGCCGTCGGGGGCGAAGCCGTAGCAGATGCCGCCGTGCTCGCCGTCCCAGGCGCGCGCCAGCGCGGTGTCGAACAGGTGTTGCGCGGTGGGCAGCAGCCAGTCCTGCGCAAGGCCGCGTTCGCGCAGCAGCGGCTCCATCAGCAGCAACAGCTTGGCCCATTCGGTCTGGTGGCCGGGTTGGAAACCCCAGGGGCGGAACAGGTGCTTCGGATCGTCGCGGTGGTAGTCCCAGTCGATCGCCCAGTCGCGGTCGTAGTGCTCCCACACCAGGCCGCCGGCCAGCGCGGCCTGGCGGCGGGTCATATGGTCGGCGAGGGTGTACGCGCGTTCTAGATAGCGCGGATCGTTGCTGGCCAGGTAGGCGGCCAGCATCGCCTCGCACAGATGCATGTTGGCGTTCTGTCCGCGATAGTCGCTGAAGTGCCAGTCGGCGTCGGCTTCGTCGCGGTACAGACCGGCGTCGGCGTCCCAGTAGCGCTGCTCCAGCAGATTCCAGGTTTCGTCCATCCACGCGGCGGCTTCGGCGATGCCGGCCTTGCGCGCGGTGGCGTAGGCGAGCAGCACGAAGGCGACGCCGTAGGCATGGTTGGTGCGGTCTTCCGGCCGGCCGTCGCGGATCGTCCAGGCGTAGCCGCCGGTGGCCGGATCGCGATGCGCGTCGCGCAGGTAGCGCAGGCCGTGGCGCGCGGCGGCGAGGTATTCGCCGTTGTCGAACTCGATCGCCGCCATCGCATAGTCGAAGACGAAGCGGGTGCTGCTGACCAGGTGCCGATGCAGGCGGTCGTAGATCGTGCCGTCGTCCTTGAAGTAGTGGAAGAAGCCGCCGGCCGGGTCGATCGCGCGCGGGTGGTAGAACGCCATCGTCTGCGCGATGTGTTCGCGCAGGAACTCGGGCGAGCGGAAATCGGGCGTAGCGATCACGATGGGTTCTCCATGAAGGCCAGTACCTCGGCGCCGCTCGGCATGGCGGCGAACGAGCCCTGGCGGGTCACCGTGAGCGCACCGCTGGCGGCGGCGAAGCGCAGCATCGCGTGCAGGCGGGGCAGCTGGCTCACCAGGCGATCGAGCCGATCGGCGCCGGCGTCGAGTTCGGCCAGGCAGTACAACAGACCACCCACGAAGGCGTCGCCGGCGGCGGTGCTGTCGACCACCGGCACGACGTAGCCGGGCAGTTCGCCCTCCGCGTCCGGGTGGAACCAGCGCAGCGGCCGGGCGCCGTCGGTTACCACCAGCAGCCGGCTGCGGCCGCGCCACAGCCGGTCGAGCGTGGCCGGCTCGTCGCCGGCGGCCAGCCAGGCGAATTCCTCGGCGGAGAGTTTCACCACGTCGGCCAGGTGCAGCGCCGGCCACACGCGCGGCAGCGGGTCGACCCCGGTCGGCCACAGCGCCGGACGCAGGTTGAGGTCGAAGCTGACCAGGGCGCCGGCGAGCTGCGCGCGCCGCATGCCCTCGCGGGTGGTGTCGGCGCTGGCCGGCTCGGTCATCGAGTTGGAACAGACGTGGAACACCGCCACGCCGGCAAAGGTTTCCGCGCGGAAATCGCCAGCGCGGAACTGCAGATCCGCGGTGCGCTCGCGGTAGAAGCTGAAGCTGCGCTCGCCGTGGGCATCTAGCTCGACGAAGGCCAGCGCGGTGGGCGCATCGCCCGTGCGCACCACGTCGGCCGTGCCCACGCCGGCCTGTTGCAGGCCGGCCAGCAGGAAGTCGCCGAAGCGGTCGGCGGACAGCATGCCGGCGAAGCGCGCCGCACCGCCCAGCCGCGCCACCGCCACCGCGACGTTGGCGGGCGCGCCGCCGGCGAACGGGGTGAAGGCGGCGGCGAAGCCCCGCGCGTCGGTGTCGCCGGCGTGCAGGTCGATCAGTGCCTCGCCGAAGCAGAGGATGGGTCGTTCGGTCATGTCGGCAGGCGGGCGACGTCAGTCGGTGTTGCTGCGGATCTTCGAGCCGCTGGCGCCATAGAACACGATGTACAGGTAGCACAGCAGCGGCAGGAAGAAGGCGTGCTGCAGGCCGATGTGGTCGGCCAGCATGCCCTGCAACTGCGGGATCACCGCGCCGCCCACGATGGCCATGATCAGCAGGCTCGACGCCTTGCTGGTCATCGGCCCGAGTCGCTCGATGCCGAGCGCGAAGATGGTCGGGAACATGATCGAGTTGAACAGGCCGATCGCGATGATGCTGTACATCGCCAGCGCGCCGTGGCTCAGCATGGTGGTCAGTACCAGCGCCGCGTTGATCGTCGCGAAGGTGGCCAGCAGCTTGCGCGGCGAGATCCACGCCATCAGCGCCGAACCGGCGAAGCGCCCGAGCATGGCGCCGCCCCAGTACCAGGACACATACTTCGCAGCCTGCTGTTCGCTCATGTGGCCGATGTCCGGCATCGACAGGTAATTGACCATGAAGCTGCCGATCGCGACCTCGGCGCCGACGTAGAAGAAGATGCCGAGCACACCGAAGCGCACGTGCGGATGGCGCAGCACCTCGATGAAACCGTGGCGGTCGTGGTCGCTGCGGTCAGTCGACTCGGTCAGCGCCGGCAGGCGGAACATCCAGACGAACAGCGCCAGCAGGAACAGCACCAGCGCCAGCCCGATGTACGGAAACTGCACCGCCTGCGCCTGCTGAGTGTCGTAAAGCAGACGCTGCGCCGGTGCCAGCGCGGCGAGTTCATCCGGATTCTTCACCACGTTCGACAGGATCAGCAGGCCACCGAACAGCGGCGCCAGCGTGGTGCCGAGCGAGTTCAGCGCCTGCGCCAGGGTCAGCCGGCTGGAACTGGTCTTCTCCGGGCCGAGCAGGGCCACGTAGGGATTGGCGGCGACCTGCAGCACGGTGATGCCGGTGGCCAGCACGAACAACGCGCCGAGGAAGGCCGGGTACAGATGCAGCGCCGCGGCAGGCCAGAAACCCAGTGCGCCGATGCCGGCGATCGCCAGCCCGGCCACGATGCCCTTCTTGTAGCCCAGCGCCGCGACCAGTCGTCCGGCCGGCATGCCCATCAGGAAATAGGCGCCGAAGAAGGTGAGCTGCACCAGGATCGCCTGGGTGTAGTTGAGCTGGAAAATCGACTTCAGATGGGGAATCAGGATGTCGTTGAGGCAGGTCAGGAAGCCCCACATGAAGAAGATCGTGGTGAGCACGCCCAGCGCCAGCCAGCTGCTGGTGTAGGGTTGGTGGGGCGCGCCGTAAGCCGGCGAGGGCGCGATGGGACGAGGCGGAGTAGCGGCAAGGGCCATGGCGGAGTTCCGGTGCACGAGGTGGCCGTCGGGGCGGCGCGGGATCGGGTGGCGTTCGGGCAACCGCTCCAATGTAACCGTTTTCACCCCGGCGCCAATCGCGCGCTGCAACATGCGCGCCTGCAGTGTTACCGTCGGATCCTGCCGAAAGCCGACGAGGTCGCCATGTCCCGCTACGCCACGATGATGCTCGCCCTGCTGGCCTTTGCGACCGGAGCGCCGGCGCTGGCCTCGGGCGGCCACGCCGCCGACGTCGATCCGCGCATCGGCACCGGCGGCGACGGCCATACCTTTCCCGGCGCCACGGTGCCGTTCGGCATGATCCAGCTGTCGCCGGACACCGCGATGCCGGATTTCAAGCATGCCTACAAGTGGGCCGCCGGCTACCAGTACGGCGACAGCAGCATCATGGGTTTCTCGCACACGCATTTTTCCGGCTCCGGCCATTCGGATCTGGGTGACGTGCTGGTGATGCCGATTGCCGGCGAGGTGCGGCTCGATCCGGGCGACCCGGCCACGCCGCGCAGCGGTTACCGCTCGCGCTTTTCGCACGACAGCGAGGTGGTGCAGGCCGGCTACTACGCGGTGACGCTGAGCGATTACGGTGTGCGCGCCGAGCTCACCGCCGGCAGGCGGGTCGGCTGGCACCGCTATACCTTCCCGGCCGGCAAGCCCGCACACGTGCTGCTCGACCTGCGCCCGAGCATCTACGACTACCCCGGCAAGGTGCTGTGGGCCAGCCTGCGTGTGCGCGACGACGGCAGCGTCACCGGTTGCCGCACCACCCGCGGCTGGGCATCCGGGCGCGAGCTGTGTTTCGCGATGCGCTTTTCGCAGCCGATGGTTTCGCGCGAGCTGTACAACCGCGAGGCGAATCAGGTTTACAAGGGTTTTGCCGGGCCGGGCAATCGGCCGGAAGACCATGATGCGCAAAATGGCCGTGCGCTGGAGGGTGTCTTCGACTTCGGCAAGTTGAGCCAACCGCTGGAAGTGAAGGTGGCGATCTCGTCGGTGAGCGAGGCCAATGCGCTGGCGAATCTCGACCAGGACGGCCAGGGCTGGGACTTCGACGCGCGCCATGCCGAGGCCGTCGCGGCGTGGAACCGGGCGCTGGCGGTGATCGACGTCGATGCGCCGAAGGCGGCGAAGACGATGTTCTACACCGCGCTGTACCACGCGATGCTGGCGCCGACCCTGAGCATGGACGTCAATGGCGAATACCGCGGGCCGGATCACGCAGTGCATCGGGCGCAGGGGTTCGCGTTCCATTCGACCTGGTCGCTGTGGGACGTGTATCGCGCGCAGCAGCCGTTGATGGTGCTGCTCGATCCGCAGCGCAGCACCGACTTCATCCGTTCGCTGATCGCCGCTGGCCAGGCCAGCCCGTTCGGCATCCTGCCGGTGTGGGCGTATCAGGGGCTGGAGACCTGGTGCATGATCGGCTACCACGCGGTGCCGGTGATCGCCGATGCCTACGTCAAGGGCGTGCGCGGCTTCGACGCTGAGGCCGCGCTGAAGCTGATGGTGGCCAGCGCCAGCTACGGCCCGTACGGCGACCTGGCCGATTACATGAAACTGGGCTACGTGCCGATCGACAAGGAGCCTGAGGCCGCGTCGAAGACGCTGGAGTACGCCTACGACGACTGGTCGCTGGCACAGATGGCGAAGGCGATGGGCAAGCACGACGTCGCCGCCGCGTTCGGCAGGCGCGCCGGCAACTGGCGCAACGCGTGGGATGCGAAGACCGGCTTCATGCGCGCCCGGCTGGCCAACGGTGCGTTCCGCGAGCCGTTCGACCCCACCTTTGCCGGCTACGGCAGCGACTACACCGAGGGCAATGCGTGGCAATACTCGTGGTACGTGCCGCAGGACGTACCGGGGCTGATCCGCGCGATGGGCGGCGATGCGAAGTTCGTCGCCAAGCTCGACCAGCTGTTCGACGCCAAGGTCGACCCCGCGCACTTCAAGCACGTCGAGGACATCACCGGTCTGATCGGCTGGTACGCGCACGGCAACGAGCCCAGCCATCACATCGCCTACCTGTACGACTACGCCGACGCACCGTGGAAAACGCAGGAACGGCTGAAACAGATCATGGACAGCCAGTACGCGCCGCGACCGGACGGACTCAGCGGCAATGACGACCTCGGCCAGATGTCGGCCTGGTACGTGTTCACCGCGCTCGGTTTCTACCCGGTGACGCCGGCCAGCGACGTGTACGCGATCGGGCGCCCGTTCGTGGCGCGGGCCACCATCCACCTGTCCAACGGGCACCGCTTCACGGTCAGCGCCTCGCCGCTGGACGACGCGCACCCCTGGGTCGGCGCGGTCACCCTCGATGGCAAGCCGCTGGATCGTCCGTATCTTCACCATGCCGACATCCTCGCCGGCGGCGAGCTGCATTTCCGCATGCAGGCGACGCCGAATCGGCGCTGGGGCACGGGTGAGCACTGACATGGCGCGCCGCGGCGAGGGAGGCGAACGTGCCAGAATGCGCGGAGCTTCCATGGCGGCATGGCGGGAGGGTCGGGCCGAATGAGATTCAGCGGCATCATGCGTTGGCGGGTCGCCGGCCTGCTGCTGGCCATGCTGATCATCGTCGGCCTGCCCTACATCGTCACGCGCCAGAACGCGCGGGACACGCAATTGGCCGATTCCTGGGTCACCCACTCGACCGCGGTGCGGTCGAAGGCCTACCAGATTGCCTATCTGGTTCGCAGCAGCGAAGCGGCGACCTACCGCCTGCTGACCGGCGGCACGCAGGCCGAAGCCCGGGCAAACGCCGAACACGCTGCCGCGGAGATGCCGACGCAATTGCGCGAGCTGCGTTCGATGACCCGCGACAACCCGGCCCAGCAGACCCTGATCGGGGCGCTGGAAAACAGCATCAGCGGCCGTCTCATCCTGTTGGCGCGGGCGCGCGAACTGCTGCAACGGGGCGATGCGGACGGTGCGCGGGAGGCGCTGCACGAAGCGGCCGAGCTGTTCCCCTTCAGTGCCAAGGTGGACGCCATCGTGCACAACGAGGATCAGCTGCTGGCCTCACGCGAGCAACTGGCCGCCGGCCGGGCCTTCAACGGCCAGCTGGTGCTGGCCGTCACTGCACTGGCGCAACTGCTGCTGCTGGCGATCATCGTGATCGCCTCCGAGCGGCAGATCGGCCAGCGGCGCCTGGCCGAGACCCGCGAGGGCAGGGCCGTGCGGCGCTCGCGGCTGATCCTGCAGTCCGTGCGCGAGCCGATCGCGCTGTTCGATGCGAACCTGCGCAGCCTGCTGGTGAACAACGCTTTCAGCGAGCTGTATGGCGAGGATCTGCAGCAGCCGTCGAAAGACCTCACCGAGATCGGCGGCGGCGTCTGGAACGACACGGCCCTGCTGCAGCGCCTGCGCGACGTGCTGCAGCGCGATCGCGAGCTGTGGGATCACGACCTGGTGCAGCGCATGGCCGACGGCACCGAGCGCCACGTCGTGATCAACGCGCGCCGGCTGCAGCAGGACGGCAGCGACGAACCGGCCCTGCTGCTGACGGTGAGCGACGTCACCGTGCGCGCGCTGACCGAGGAGAAAGTGGTCGACCTCAATCGCCAGCTCGAAGGCAAGGTGGCGCAGATCTCCGACATCAACCGCGAGCTGGAGGCCTTCAGCTATTCGGTGTCGCACGACCTGCGCGCGCCGCTGCGCCACATCGCCGGGTTCGTGCGCAAGCTGGAGCAGCACCTGGGCGAACGGCTCGACGACAAGGCCGGCCATTACATCGGGGTGATCGACAATGCGGCCCAGCGCATGGCCCAGCTGATCGACGACCTGCTGGTGTTCTCGCGGCTGGGCCGCGGCCCGCTGCGGCTGCAGGCGGTGGATCAGCAATCGCTGGTCGACGAGGCTCGCTCGCTGGCCGAATCGGGCGCGCAGGGGCGGCGCATCGTCTGGACGATCGACGCCCTGCCGATGGTGATCGGCGACGCCAACATGCTGCGCACGGTGTGGCAGAACCTGCTCGGCAATGCGGTCAAGTACACCGGGCATTGCGAGGTGGCGCACATCCAGGTGAGTGCGCGACGCGACGGCCGCGGCGATTACGAGTTCACCGTGGCCGATAACGGCGCCGGTTTCGACATGCAGTATGCGGACAAGCTGTTCGGCGTGTTCCAGCGCCTGCACCGCAGCTCGGAATTTCCCGGCAACGGCATCGGCCTGGCCAACGTCCGGCGTATCATCACGCGGCATGGCGGCCGGGTCTGGGCCGAGGCCGAACCGGATCGGGGCGCGAGGTTTCATTTCTCGCTGCCGGCTACCGACGTGGCCGGGGCGCACAAGGGAGAGTCGGCGGGATGAACAAGAGAGAATTGCGCACCGTACTGCTGGTCGAAGACAGTCTCGCTGATGCCGAGATGGCGATGGACGCCCTGGCCGAGGCCCATCTGGCCAATCCGGTGGTGCACGTGGAGGACGGCGTGGAATGCCTGGACTACCTCCAGGCCAAGGGTGCCTGGGCATCGCGCGAACCGGGCGACCCGTCGGTGGTGCTGCTGGATATCAAGATGCCGCGCATGAACGGCCTGGAAGTGCTCACCCGGATGCGCGCCGACGAGCACATGCGGCGCATCCCGGTGGTGATCCTGTCCTCCTCGCGGGAGGAGAGCGACCTGGCGCGCAGCTGGGATCTGGGCGC